>Ga0315294_10002820_pt1 | contig 18929 bp, 16 predicted proteins | sample YL17G13_40_MG_FD_203626 | JGI IMG/M metagenome (GOLD analysis project Ga0315294, IMG submission 203626) | Sediment microbial communities from Yellowstone Lake, YNP, Wyoming, USA - YL17G13_40 | ecosystem: Environmental > Aquatic > Freshwater > Lake > Sediment | place: USA: Wyoming | collected...
TCCGGAAAAGAAGTAGAAACTATTCCGCCTGGCGTTTTTTTCAATCCTTTTGGAGATATCTTTAATTTTTGGAAAAGAACTTCTGATAACTGCTGGGGCGAGTTAATGTTAAACTCAGTGCCAGCTGATTTGAAAATGTCTCTTTCTAATTTAATTATTTTCCCCTCTAATTTTTCTGAAAGTTGTTTTAGAGCTTTTAAATCTATTTTTATTCCATTTTCCTCTATTTTTTTAATGACCGGAATTAATTCTTTTTCAATTTCATAGATCTTTTTAGAAAAGAAACCGTCTTTATAAAAAATTTCAATTTGCTGCATAATTCCGGTTGGAGTTTCTAAATTTAAAGTTGTGGTTTTTGTTTTATTTATTTTGCTGCTTTGAGGTAGTCTTTCTATTAAGCTGTAAAACTCAAATTCTTTTAGATTTTGAACTACTTTTTCTTGATCATAGCCATTCCAATTGCAGACTTCGATATTAAAATCTATCGGCGCATCATTATCTATATCTGTTAGAGTCTTATTGAAAAAAGCCTGGTCTTTATAGTCTTTAAGTAAAGTTAAAAGCCTCGGATTTAGAATCCCAATTTTTTCTTTTGGCAATACTTTTACCCCGTTAGAAAGCCCCGCCCCTTGGGGCGGCTGGGATGTAATATTAATTCCTTTTCCGAAAGAAATGGCGGTTGGGTCTAAAGCCCCGCTCTTTCTAACGGGGTTTATATTTTCTATTTCTTTATATAGGTTTTCTAAATTTCTAAACTCTTTTATTAAGCTAATGGCTGTTTTTTCGCCAATTCCCGGAATCCCTGGAACATTGTCAGAGACGTCGCCTTTTAAAGCCTTGAAGTCAGACATTTGTTCTGGACCCAAACCATCATATTTTTCCCTGACCGCTTTTTCGTCATATAAAATTGTATCTTTCAGTCCTCTTCTGAGTGTATATACTTTGGTGTTTCTATTGATAAGTTGCAAGGCATCAAGGTCTCCAGTCAAGATTATTGTTTCTATTTCTTGTCCCCCACCAAATTTTTGGTGGGGGATTTGAGCCAGTTTTGCGATTGTCCCTATAACATCATCAGCTTCAAAACCTTCTTTTTCAAAGATAGGAACATTAAAATTTTTTAATAATTCTTTAATTTTCGGCATTTGACTGTAAAGTTCGTCTGGCGCTTTTTTTCTTGTAGCTTTATATTCTTTGAATTTTTCATGCCTGAACGTTGGAGCGCGTAAATCAAAAGTAGCAGCAATAAAATCTGGCTGGAATTCTTTTATTGCTTTTAAAAAAACCAGTAAAAAACCATAAACAGCATTCACTATTTCTCCTTTTTTAGTGGATAGAGGCGGTAAGGCATGATAAGCCCGGTGGACCAAGGCGTTCCCGTCAATTATAATTAATCGTTTTTTTTCATTTTTCATATCTCAATCCTATTTTAGCAGAGATTTTTAAAATTTGTGTTCTATCCGGACTTTTCTTTTATTTTCATCTATGAATTCAAATTTAATCCAAATAGTATTTTTTGGCAGGATTTTTTTAATCCTTTCTGCCCATTCAATGGCAACAATATTTTCAGAGTCCAAAATTATTTCTTTAAAACCGAGCGCTAAGATTTCTTTATCTCGATTAAGCCGGTAACAATCTATATGATAGAAATTCTTAAATCTTAAATCTTTAATCTTAAATCTTTTTAGGATAACAAACGTTGGGCTCAGGATTCTCTGTTTAATACCTAAACCTTTGGTAAACCCTTGTAGAAAAGTTGTCTTTCCGCCACCTAAATCTCCTTTCAAACCCAAAACAAGGGTTTTTTTGTTCTTCTCGCGCATTATTTTTTTTGCGAAATATACCCCTAATTTCTTCGTTTGGACAGGGTTGTTAGTTATAACAATCATAGAATTTTTTCGCAGGGATTGACCCCCACACCATAACGAGGATTTTCGTCGCGCCTAAAGCACGACACCGGGCGAATTTGTTTATCAAATTCGCATATCCTCGTTTGGTGTTGGGGTTGCACATTTTTAAAAAATAATATACACTAAAAAAAGTTCTCGTATCGGAATTACAATGAATTGAAATTCCGACAGCACTCTATTCTTTGGAAAAGATGCTGGACTCAGATAGGCGTAATATAACCGATACGACCCAGCACTTTTAGCAAAAAGGTGCTGCCCGAAAGGGAGTAGCGCGCGAGCGAAGCGAGCGCCTATCTGGTATTCTTCTATTTTAAAAGATTTTAAACATTTATGGAAACGGAAAGAGGAAAAATTACGGGCGAAGTCAAGGTGTCTGATACGCTTTTTAAAGAAGTCTTGAATATTTTGCAGTTCAAGGCAAAAATCGAGCAGTTTTTGAAAGCCAACACAACCGAACTTTTAGGGATCATCTTGGGCGGAACGGTTGCCCTTAATGCCTCTGATATTCATATAGAACCGGAAGAAGAGCAAGTAAAGCTTAGGGTAAGAATTGATGGGGTTTTGCAGGACGTCTTATTTTTTGATCCGAAGCTATACAAAGCTTTAGTTTCTCGAGTGAAACTCCTTTCTGGTTTAAAATTAAATGTTACCAATCGACCTCAAGACGGTCGATTTACTATTTTAATGGGAGAAATAGTTATTGAAATCAGGGTTTCAACTTTGCCAGCGGAAAACGGTGAATCAATTGTCATGAGAACTCTGAACCCCAAAAATTTAATTGAAATTGAAGCCTTGGGTTTAAGAAAAGATTTAGTCGAAATATTTAACAGAGAAATTCAAAGACCAAACGGCATGATTATTGTTACCGGTCCAACAGGTTCCGGAAAAACTACAACTCTTTATGCGGTTTTGAAAAAAATAAACAGCCCAGATATTAAGGTTATTACGATTGAAGATCCGGTGGAATACCGCATTGAGGGACTTTCCCAAACTCAAGTTGATCCTTCAAAGGGTTATACTTTTGCCAATGGATTAAAAGCTCTAATGAGGCAAGATCCTGATGTTATTCTTGTCGGTGAAATTCGAGATTTGGAAACATCTGAAATTGCTTTACAAGCTGCTCTCACCGGCCATTTAGTTTTTTCAACCTTGCATACTAATGATGCTGCTGGCGCTGTAGCCAGGCTTGTTGATTTGGGAGTCCGGCCTGTTTCTATTGCTCCAGCCATCAATATGATTGTTGCCCAGCGATTACCCAGAAGAGTCTGCAAAAAATGCGCAAAATTTATTCTTCCTTCTCCAAAAGATTTAGATAAAATAAAAAAAGGCCTTACTGGCGTCAGAAAAGAAATTATCCCTCCTAATTTTTTTGAAAAAGAATTTAAAATTCCCAAAGCTGTGGGATGCCCGAATTGCAATTCTACAGGATATCGCGGTAGGGTAGGGATCTACGAAGCATTTTTAGTTGATGACGAAATGGAGAGATTTATATTGACTTCTCCTTCGATAGCGGACATGAGAAAGTCGGCAATTAAAAAAGGAATGGTTTTGATGCAGCAGGATGGTTTGATAAAAGTCTTAGAAGGCAAAACTACTCTTGATGAAATAGAGAGAGTATCTGGAGAAGTGGAATAGAAATCCGCACCAGAACCCCGGTAGTAGAACAAAGTTCACTACGGGGCAAGTAAATTTGGTGCGGACGAATAACCCGGGAACTGGGGGCAGGGCTTTAGTTATTAGAAACAAAGTTTAGAGTCTTTCTGAGGAGTAATCCAGCCGGAGCCAGATTATCCGGCTAAGAAGGACTCCAACCCCCAGTTCTCGGGTTATATAATAGTATAGCAAACTATGAATAATTTGTCAAGAGATACATCCCCCATTGAAACAGAAGAAGATAAATCGCTTGATTTGACTTTAAGGCCCAAAAATTGGGACGAATTTGTCGGTCAGGACAAAGTAAAGAAAAATTTAAAAATAATTATTGAAGCAGCTGAAAAAAGAAACGAGGTGCCAGACCACCTTTTATTTTATGGCAACAGCGGATTAGGAAAAACAACCCTTGCTTGTCTTATTGCCCAGGAAACAGGAAAAAATATCAGAATCACTTCTGGACCGGCTATAGAAAAAGCCGGAGACTTGGTAGCCATCCTGACAAATTTATCAGAAGGCGAAATTCTTTTTATTGATGAGTGCCACAGGCTGAATAAAACCTGCGAGGAGTATCTTTATTCAGCTATGGAGGATTTTAAGTTGAATCTAATTTTGGGAAAAGGACCAATGGCCAGAACCATGGAGTTAGAGGTTCAGCACTTTACATTAATAGGAGCTACGACCAGGCTTGCTCTTTTGAGCTCTCCTTTAAGGTCCAGGTTTGGGGCAACTTTTCAACTTAATTTTTACGAAATTTCTGACATAGAAAAAATTATTTCAAGATCAAGCAAAATCTTAGGAATCCAGATAGATCCAGGAGCTGTTAATCTTATTGCCCAGAGGTCACGTTTTACCCCGAGAGTTGCCAATCGGCTTTTAAAAAGAGTAAGAGATTTTGCCCAGGTGGAAGAAAAAGGAATTGTTACCAAAGAGATTTCTAAAAAAGCTTTAGATTTCCTGGAAATTGATGAGTTTGGATTAGAAGCTGGCGACCGCCGGATTTTGGAAGCAATAATTAAAAAATTCAGCGGCGGACCAGTAGGTCTTCAAGCAATCGGGGCCGCTACTTCTGAAGAAGAAGATACTATTATGGACATTTACGAACCCTATTTGATGCAACTTGGCTTTATTGAAAGAACTTCAAAGGGCAGAATAGCGACCAGCTTAGCTTATAAGCATTTCAAGAATTTTGACAATCAAAAAAGATTAATATAATGAGAAGAAGATTCCCATACTTATTAGCGTTTATTACGCTTTTTTTATTTCTGTTTATTTCTGGTTGCCGGGCCGCAGGTTCTTTAGATGTTGTGATCAATGAAATATCTTGGATGGGAACGGAAATTTCTTATAACGATGAATGGATTGAGTTGTATAATAGTACCGATTCACCAATAAATTTAGATAATTGGATACTGAAAGCAAAAGACGGAACTCCAGACATCAATTTGGCAGGAGAAATACCTGCTAAAGGATTTTTTCTTCTAGAGAGAACTGACGATGAAACAGTGCCCAATATTCCAGCCGATCAAATTTATAAAGGAGCTTTGGGAAATACTGGAGAAAAGTTAGAGCTTTATTATGGCCTTGGAAATTTGATAGATCAGGTTGATTGCTCTTCTGGCTGGTTTTCGGGGAATAATGAAACTAAGCAAACAATGGAAAGAAAAGGTCTAGTATTAACAGGGTCTGATTCCGCTAACTGGCAAACAAGTTTAAATTCGGGTGGAACGCCAAAAGCAAAGAACAGCGAGCAATTAGCAACGAGCAATGAGCAAAATACAATAGACAACGAACAATTGACAACGAACAATCAAAAAGACGGGACAGCCGAAATCAAACAAGAGCTGATTCAACAAAAGGAGGAAGTAAAAATTTATCCTTCAGGTATTGTATTTAACGAAATTCTTCCCTCTCCTAAAGGGGCGGATAGCGCAGAAGAATGGGTAGAAATTTATAATCAGAATGATTTCGATGTTGACTTGTCCAATTGGAAAATATCTGATACTGCCGGCAAAACTACCACTTATACTTTTCCAGCAGGGGCAAAAATCTCAGCTAAAGGATTTTTGGTTTTAAATCGGCCAACAACAAAAATTACTCTAAATAATGATAGCGACGGATTAAATCTTGTTCAACCGAATGGAAATATTTTAGATAAAGTTTATTTTGAAAAAGCGCCAATAGGCGAATCGTATAACAGAATTGATAACAGCTGGGCTTGGAGCAGTAATTTAACTCCTGGATTAGAAAATATTATACCAGCAGAAAGATCAGAAAAAGAGGACCAAACAGAAAATATTCAAGAAAAAGGATTAGCTGCGATAAGTGAGTTTCTTGTTACGGATAATGAACCAGCAAAAGAAACAGATAAATTTAATTTTATTTTATTGTCAGCTTTGGGTATTTCAGTTCTTTCGGGAATTACGATTATATTTCTAAAGAAAAAATTAAAAAAAGAAGGCTAGAGGTTCGAATCCTGCCCTCGGATAGACTTGCCCCTTATTATACTTTATCGCCAATCAGGCGATTTTTTGGTAGAATAGAAGAAAGGTTAAAAAATTCTATTATGACATCGAAGCATAAAATATTAATAGTTTTAGGAATTATTGCTTTTGTAGCTGTTGTTAGTTCTTTCACAATTTTTTCCAATAAAAATAATGGTCAAGGTTTGATTATTTGCGGCAAGGATGAAGAGATTTGGAAGCTGCACGATCAGAAGAGCACTACTAAGGATATAGAAGAAAAGAGTAAAATAATTGAAGGATTCTATATTAACAAAAACTCTCTTCGTTTAGATGAATGGACTGAACAAGTTACTGAAAAGCTTGAATTAACTGATTTTATAGAAGGCTATTGGCCACCAACACCTTTACTTGGACTTCAGCAAAAATTTCAAGACGGCGATCTTGTCGAATTAGAAATTGAAGAATATGCAAAGCTTTGGCCTGGAAAACCTCTGGAGGGACCTCGAACTATATCAGTCTTACGAGTAAGTAACGCAAGAAAACTTCCTTTACCAACAAAATCTGAATTTCTTGATAAGGCCCAGCAAGCATTTGATGTTAACGCTAAAGCAATATTCCATTGTGCAGGCTCAAGGGTTTCAGATTTCCCATCTTTCAAAAGCACAGATCCTAATATTAACTGGGATCGAATTAGTCAAGAAGTTTTTATAACCTATCAAGGAACTAAAGATTATTTCGGTAATGTAAAAGTTGTTAATGTTGGCATGACTTTAGATAAGGACGGGAATCCGCTATCTATTTTAGTTGGTTCACATGTTGCGCCATTAGAGTAATTATTATTTTGATATGATATTTCAAGAAAAACCTTCCCTTAAAATCGCCAATCATATGGAACAAACTACTCAACAAATCACCCAGAAAGCGCCCATTAGTAAAAAAGGAGTATTCGGTGGGGCAATCGCTCTTTGGCTTATTGGCTATACTATAACCTTGTTAACCGGTTTTGTGATTGCTCATTTTGAAGGAGTTGGATTCAATGATACTATTCCCGCTCTTCTTTTGAAAGTAAATTCAAACGCTATTTTCTCTTTTTCACCTATTTACTTTCTCCTTATTTTATTAGCATTTAGGTCAAAACGCAGGTTGGCCTTATCTATTATTATCTTTATTCCAATCGCATATTGGTATCTTTCTATGGCTATGATAAGTTGGTCGCATGGGACTTCTGAAGGATTAATCGAACTTGCAACTGCAATTATTTCTTTTGTTGTATTGTTATTAATTAGTAGTTATAACTTTGAGACCAAAACAATATTTAAATTATTTATTTTTGGTATAGCCCTTTTCTTTCTAGTCGAAGGTTACATTACAGCGAGAGCAGCAATTTCTTATCGGGCAAAAGAGAATCTGAAAAATTTAGCCAAACAAGCTATTACTAATAAAGATGTTGGTCTTTGTGAAAAAATACGTGAAGAAAGTACAAAAAAATCTATTATTTCCACAATCTATGTAAAATGCATTTCAGAAATTGCTATAAAAACAGAAAACATTGGCCTGTGTGATAAATTTTGGGAGCCAAAATTCGGAGGGAGTGGCGCATATACATTTTGCCTTGGAGAATTTGCACGAACATATTCTAACCCTAACTTGTGCGTTTCCAAAATTACCAGCCATCCCGAAAATTATACGGGCGGATGGAGGCAGCTGGTCGGTCGGTGTTTTAATATCATTTTTACGCACCCGCTTTATCCGGCCGATTCAAATATGTGCGAGAAATTAGAATCTGAATGGAAAGGGATGTGCCTAAAAGAAGCTAGCTCGCCTGAAATCCCTCCACGATTCTATGACGAGATAAGAAAATAATCCTCTACCAAACAATCTCTAATATCGTCCCACTAGCAAATAAGACAGATGTAAACTTCTACAAGATTGCTTAATCTCCGCCAATTTCTCCTTCAACATAGCCATATAATCCTTGTTCTCCAAAATTATAATAAGCTTTGAACTGGGGAGCCGACAAAATCGCCAAGAAGGCGGTTTTTTGGTATAATTGGAGAATACTATTAATTTTTTATTTGTAAAAATATGAAAAAAGCAAAACTAATTTTAAAAATTATTTTTTTTGTTTGGTTAATTTATTTAATCTATCTAAATTTTTTCTACAAAGGATCAAAAATACTATGCACCATGGGAATACCTGCCGCAAGCGCAATAACAACTGCTTTTTTTGTTGGTATTTTTTGGGTTGGTTTACCGATTTCTTATTTTATAAAATACCTATCTTCTAAATTCTTTAAATTTCCACTTACCAAAAATGAATTTTTGCAGCAATTTTTTAAAGTTTTTAGACCGCTATTATTCATTTTCTTCTTACCGTTTATCTTTAGTATGCTAATTGTTTTTAAGGCTCTCCCGTCCTTACAAAATATTATTTTTCCAAACGAGAATTTATTTTTCGCAACTCAGCTTTCAGGACTTCTTTATATTTACCTTAGTTTTTCGGGTAAATTCAATAAATGCCTTTTAAAATAATGCCCTCTAAAGTTTTTTCTGCAGCTGTTGTTGGATTGGATGCCCAGGTTATTGAAGTAGAAACAGATGTTTCTTATGGTTTAAGATTTTTTAATATTGTTGGATTAGCTGACCAGGCTGTTTCTGAATCAAAAGAAAGAGTGGAAGCGGCAATAAAAAGCATAAAATTTTCTCCACCTCATCGACAGCCAATAAGAGTTTTGGTTAATTTGGCGCCGGCTGACCTTAAAAAAGAAGGCTCTCTTTATGATCTCCCAATAGCCCTGGGATTTTTGTTAGCTTCAAAGCAGACGAAATTTGATCCTTCAAATAAAATTTTTCTCGGGGAGCTGGCCTTGGATGGAAAACTAAGACCAATAAAAGGAGTTTTATCAATTTCTTTAATGGCCAAAGAAAAGGGTTTTAAAGAAATTATTTTACCAAAAGTTAATGCTTTTGAAGCAGCTTTAGTTAAAGATCTAAAGGTTGTGGGTTTGGAATCTTTGAAAGAAGTTGTTGAGTATTTAGAAGGGAGGAAAAAAGCGGATAGTTTTGAAATGAATATAGAAGATTTTTTGGAAAATCCTAATTATCAATCGGACATTGGCTGGATCAAAGGCCAGGAGTATGCAAAAAGGGCTTTGGAAATTTCTGCTTCTGGTTCTCATAATCTTATAATGGAAGGGCCGCCTGGTGCCGGAAAAACTTTATTGGCGAAAGCGATACCAACGATTTTGCCAAAACTTAGTTTCGAAGAATCAATAGAGGTGACAAAGATTTATAGCATTTCAGGTTTATTATCAGAGAATAGGCCATTAGTTAATCTTCGGCCATTTAGATCGCCCCATCACACATCTTCAGAGGTCGCTTTAATCGGCGGGGGAAATCCTCCGCGACCAGGAGAAATTACTTTAGCTCACAGGGGAGTTTTGTTCCTGGATGAATTTCCTGAATTTCATAGAGATGTTTTGGAAAGTTTAAGACAGCCTATTGAAGATGGGAATATTACTATTTCCAGGGCTAAAAATTTCCTGACTTTTCCAGCTAGATTTACTTTAGTGGCAGCTACCAACCCTTGTCCCTGTGGTTATTTTAATGATCCTGAAAAAAAATGCACTTGTATGTCTTCCCAGATTTCTATGTACAGAAGAAAGCTTTCCGGGCCCTTAATGGACAGAATGGATCTTTTCATTAACGTTCCGGCTTTAAAATATGAAAAGTTAGCAGCTGAAGGAGATGAGTTTTCAAGCGATAAAGTAAGGTTTAGGGTGGAAAGCGCTCGTCAACTTCAAAAAGAAAGATTTACCCGCCAAAATTTTGCGAAACAAAACTTAGGCGGATTTAAGGAAGAAAAAATACTGACTAATTCAGAGATGAATATTCCACAGATTAAAAAATATTGCAAAATTGATTTAAAATCCCAGGATCTTTTAAGAAAATATGTAAATTCCGGGAAGCTTTCAGCTCGGGGCTATCACAGGGTGCTAAAAGTAGCCAGAACCATCGCTGACTTGGGAGATTCGGCCAATATTCTTTTTGAACACTTAGCCGAGGCCTTAATGTATCGGACAAAAGAAGAGAAATAAAATCTCTCGTCGCAAAAGAATAAAAAAATCCTTCGAGAGGATTATTATTCAATATCAATTGGTAGTAAACTACCAATTTTTACTTCGCAAAAGGATTTCTGGCTCCGTTAACTCCAAAATGCAAGTGGCACCCAGTTGATTTTCCTGCTCCTGGGGTTCCAGGTTGACCACCAACGTAAGCTATGATTTGGCCTTGATAAACTTGATCTCCTGGATTTACTAAACTGCTCTGGATATGTCCGTATTGGGTAACCACACCATTAGGATGAGAAATTGTCAGATAATTTCCTGCTCCTTGATTGTATCCGAACTTTACTTTCAAGACTGTACCAGCAGCAGCAGCATAGATAGGAGAACCACAGGCGTTGGCAAAATCAATTGCATTATACCAATGGAGTCCTTGAGAAATCCTGCCTTTGGTTGGTAATATAAAGTAGGAATTCGCCAGAGGTATATCTGGGTAGACTGGTTTTGTAGGTGGCATTATTCCATCAGGAACAACCAAGATATCTCCGACAAAAATATCTTTTTCTCCAGATAGTTCGTTAAAAGTAACTATTTTTTCTATAGTTGATTTATAATTTGTAGATATTTCGCTTATTGTTTCACCTGATTTAACGTAATGAAGGGTTCCTGAAATTGGCAAGATAATAAAAGCTTGTCCAACCTGGACTTTAGAGGTTGAACTTAGGTTATTTGCCCAAATTAGGGTATTTAAAGAGATATTAAATTTCTCGGCAATTTTTATCAAGGTATCTCCTTTTTCTGCGGTATATTCAAAAATTTCTTTTCGAGGTTCAGACTCTTCTTCGCCAGTTATTGCGCCCAAGATCTGAGGTGTTACCATGACCGGCGGGCAAGAACCCATAAGGCTATTTTCTCCGACTAAAGAAAAATCAGGGGATTCTGTTCCTGATTTCTGGATTTCGCCAATGAATAAATTTTGAGAATTTTCTACGGTTTTTTCAGTATCGTAATAAACATTTGAAGTTATAATAGGAGCAACCTCATTTTTTATAGATCTATTGAATAAATAAGAAGGAGTAAGGGTTAAAATTGCGAACAGAATAAAAGAAAAGACTCCTAAATAAAGAAAGGGGTTCTTAGAAAATCCCTTGGGAAATAGTATTTTAAGTTTTCGGATTAAAATAGAAATATTAAGCCCTTATTTAATTAGATCTAACCGTTGTTTAACCAATGAATAATATCTACACTCTATTTTATCTTAGCCAGTTAAAAGGTCAAGCCCCCATACCATAACAGAGATTTCCGTTAAATGCCTTTAGGATTTAACGGCGAGCGAACTCATGAATATGAGTTTGCATATTTTTGTTATGGTGTGGAGGTCAAGCCCTACTTAAACTAATTAAAAACTGGCCGTTTTAGCGGCCAGTTTTTAATTATATCCTTATTTAAGCAAAGCAATTGCTTTTTGAAGCTCGGCTATCATATTTTGCAGAATAGCAATAGCTTGTTCAAGCTTTTGAGTACTTGGACAAACAGGACAGGTCGGACATTCGGGACTAATTGTACCCGTTATCTCAAAAACCCCATTGCTTTCATCCCAATTTATCCAGGTAGAAGGTGTAGTGCTTGGCCATACTTCTGAACTTGAAGGAAGATTACCTTGATCTTTCTCCCATCTCCAAAGCGAAGCTATATTTTTACCAATACTTATTCTTATAATGTAATCTTTGCTATTAGGAATGTCAGATTTTACTTTCCAGGAATAGCTTTTATTGAACAAATTAACTGTAGCTATGTGTTTAACAAAAACTGATTGTTCTACTGGCGGGCAAGTGGTGGCAGTTGGTGCACAAGGGACAGTGACAGCTACTTTTCTGAATAAATCAATTGAGGCCTTTGGCCAAACTGGCTTAATACTTTGGATTGTAATATCTGGTTCTGTTACGTCCCATTTGATTGTCTGGATTGTGTTCTTGTTCCATACCTCGCCTCCATTTGGTGAAACTACAGTTACTTTATAATTTACTGGATAAATGCATTTTTCCGTAGCATCATCTAATTCGCCGGTTTCTGGAAGTCCGCATTTTTTCTGGAGTTTTTTTATGGCTTTTTCGGTTAGGGGACCGTAATATCCTGTCACATAGCCTTCTGGATAAATGTCTGAGTCCTCTTTTAGAATTTCTTGAATAGATTTTACTTCGTCACTTCTTGAGCCAATAGCAACGCCTTTGGCATCAGCTATATAACTAAAAGCGAGTGAAGTTATAATCAGACTCAAGAGGAATAAAACGGAAATTTTCTTTATCATATTTTTGATTCTAAATTTGTTTTTTCTCCCCCACTAACTTTGCAATCCAATTGTTAGCAGATTAAATAATACCAAATAATCAAGTTAAACCAACGCGGCAGACATTATACGAATAGTGTAGTCCAGCTTCGCTGGACTGGGCTATTCGCCCATCGTCTGCCGCCATTGAACTGAATGGCAAAGTTAGTGGGGGATTCGACCTTTATATTTTTTAATTCTCTTTTAATCTTAACGATTCGATTCTTCAAAGGTTGCGCCATTTTTGATTTCTCCTAAAAAATTTACTTCTTCAACTTCTTCCTTAGTTAAATTTATCTTTCCTTCCCATCTATGACCATCGGATTTGTATATTATTGAAGCTTTTTCTTCGGTTTCTGTTTCGGGTATGGCTGAAACAGAGCCACCATCTTTTGATAATCTGAATTTAGGAGTAGGAACATTAATATTTAAGACTTCGGCTTCTTTTGGAACTTTTTCTTGAACCTCCCAGCTTTTATTGACAATCTCTAACACCTTTTCTTTTTTAATTTCCATTAAGCTTGTAACAATAGGAGCTAATTTCTTTATGTTTTTGACTTCTTTTTCTTTGATATTGACCTCGACAAAGGCGCCTCCAAATTTTTCTTCTGCTATGTTTTCTTGAGAAACTCCTTCTGATTTTAAACTAACAGGCGCTAATTCCTCCTGTTCCTTTTTTTCTTCTGGGGGCTCTATTAAAACATAAGCCTTACCATCAGCTATTTTTATATCCTTTATTGTTGATCCTTGCTGAAGCCAATCTTTAATTTCATTATTTTGAAGCGCAATTTCTTTAGCTTTGGCTAAATTATATTTTGGGGAGTTTAAATTATTAAAAATAAAGAAAAACAAAATAACGGCGATAGCGCCAGCTGGAATCAATTTTTTGAAAATATTAAAAAGTTCCGCTCTTTTTCTTTCCGGGGAATATTTTTTCATTAAAACCAAACTAAGCCCTTTCTTGTGGCTTTTTATCTCAATTTTTGGCAAAGATATTTCCTCTAATTTTTTTATTAAATCTTCATTTTCCATACTATAAATAGAACGGATTTGTAATTAATTAGTTTCAAAAAATTCATCTTTTAGTTTTTCTATTCCCCGGTGCAAAAGCGATTTTATTGCCCCTTCTTTTTTACCTAAGATTTCAGAAATTTCTTTAATCTGTTTTTTTTCGAAAAATCTCAAAACAATGACTTCCTGGTATTTTATATCTAACTTTGAAATTTTTTCTTGCGCTTTTAAAAAATCTTGATGCTTTTTTAATTCTTCCTGAGCTTCAATAAATTCCAATTCAATATTATCGGCGCTAATTGGCTCTGCAATTTTTTCCAAAGAAACTTTTTTACCTTTCTGTTTTCTGAAATAATTCACTATTTCGTTATTTGCGATTCTATAAAGCCAAGAGGAAAAAGGAATATTTCTCCATCGGAATTGCCAAAGATTTTTTAAGGCCTTTAAAAATGTTTCAGAAGTCACATCCTGGCTAATTTCAAGATTGGCCACTCTTTTTAGGATATAGCCAAAAATTTGAGAGTAATATTTTTCGTAAAGTTCGCTAAAAGCTTCGGGATCTTTTTTTGCTTTTCTAACCAGATCTCTTTCTTCGTTAAGGTTCATATCAACAAGTTAAGTGAAATAACCCAATAACTTTTTCTTCGACTCCTTCTTCCTCTTTAGAGTCCTCTTTTAAAACATTGAAAGTCTTTACCGCTTCTTCGGTTTTATCAATAATGAGTTTTATTCCTTTTTTCTCTATTTCTTCTTTAGCTTCCGGAGTAATTTCTGCCAATCCCGATTCGCCTGTTCCAATAACTATAGTATTAGGTTTTTGATCTATCGCTCTTTTTACTTCTTCTATTCCGATTTTATGCCTTTCTTTAAAAAACAAAGGCAAAACCTCATCAGTCCATCTGACTTCAACGTCATAGTTAAAATCCTTTCCATCAATTTTAATAAAACCAAAACTATATTCTTCAATCATAGCCCTACGAATTACTAATTTTTACGAATCTATGAATTCGAATACTCATAATTAATTTGTCATTTGATAATAGTTATTGCTTTGTTTTTTGGAAGTCGGGGCGGGGTCTGAGGTTTTTCAGCAGGGTAGCCGACAGGAATCATGGCGATTGGCAACAGATTTTCCGACAAGTTTAAAATTTCTATGACTTTTTTCCCGTTAAAAGCTCCAACCCAAACACTGCCCAATCCTTCTGAATAAGCTAAAAGCATCAGGTTTTGGATACTTGAGGCGACATCACATATTGAAAAAATATTTTTTCCTTTTTCACCATAATATTTAGCGTTTTTATAATCAACGCAGCCAACGACTACTAATGGGGCTTTCGCGATAAAACTCCATTGGTCGCGGGAAGCCTTAGCCAGTTCTTCTTTGATCTTTTGATTGAACACAAAATAAAATTTGCGAGATTGTAAATTTCCAGCGCTGGGCGCCCAAATCAAAGCTTCAACTAATTCATTAATAACTTTTTCTGGTATAGGTTTTGAAAGGAATTTCCTAATACTTCTTCTTTTTTTGATAATTTCTAAAATTTCCATAAATTTATTGAGGACTTAAATTTGACCATTTTCCGCATCTGTCTCCCCACCTAGAAATTACTTTTCCTTCAATACGGGCCTCAATCACTTCGCATTGATTTGGGCATCCCTTGCACTGAAAAGAAGTGCACTTTATATCCATATCTGAAATATCCCAGCCACGGAAAGAACTCTTTTCAAGATTTTTTTCTTTTGACAAAAAAGCTGCGCCAAAAGCTCCCAAAACTAAATTATGATCTGGAATAATAATTTTTTGTTTTAATGATTCTTCAAAAGCTTTTCTCATTCCTAAGTTTTCGCTGACTCCTCCAATAAAAATAATTGGGGGTTGGATATTTTTTCCTTTAGCTACGGCATTTAAGTAGTTTCTTACTAAAGCCTGGCAAAGGCCGGCAATAATATTTTCAGTCGTATGGCCGATTTGTTGTTTATGAATCATGTCCGATTCGCCAAAAATAGTACAACGGCCTGATATATGAGTTGGTTTTTCAGACTTCAGAGCTATTTCTCCGAATCTTTCAATTGGAATTCCCAATCTGAAAGACTGGGCATCCAGAAAAGAACCAGTGCCAGCGGCGCAAACCGTATTCATGGCAAAGTCCACCACTACTCCATTTTCCAAAATAATTATTTTGGAATCTTGGCCGCCTATTTCAATTACAGTCCTTAAATCAGGAACAAAATAACTTGCTCCAACAGCATGGGCAGTAATCTCGTTTTTCACCAAATCAGCACCTGCAATAACTCCGGCTAAGTATCTGGCGGACCCTGTTGTTCCGACCCCAAAAACCTCAATATCTTTTGGAGTTTTTTCTTTTAGTTCTTTTAATCCTTTTTTAATAGCGGCTATCGGGTTTCCTTCAGTTCGAAAATAGCTTGAATAGATTATCTCATTTTTTTCATTTATCAAAACAAACTTGCAGGAAACCGAACCTACGTCTATTCCTAAATAAGTTTTCATTGCTTTAATTATTATTTGATCTAACTATTTTTCATATTATATTTTTGCCGGTTTTTTATCAAATCGACAAAAGCTTCAATTCTGGTAGTTATTCCTACCTCACCGGTTTGTTCATCAAGAGAAAAAGATATGAAGGGGATTTTCTTTTCCTGTGATATTTTTTGTAAAATTGGGCGAACTGTAGTTTCTGGCATACAGTTATGAACGGCTAAAAAATTTGCAATATAAGAATGATCATCCTCTACTTCTAAATTAAAGACTTCACCCTCGAAATCAAGAGATTCAATTTTGCGTATAGGAACGAGGAAATAGTTGTCTAATTCTTTAAAGCGAACATTATTCTTCCTATCCGTTAACTTTATTTTTTCGTCACTCAATCTTCTTATACTTTCGGCATTGGATATCTTTAGCATCCATGAGGGCTTTCTGTCTTTAATATGTTGTTCTAAAAATGAAAGCTTGATGCGATTTCTAATTAAAAGCCAGAATAGTTGATTGGCCAGATCGTAAGAAGTCGTTACTCCTCTGTATGTAGTTTCTCCATATTCATCCTTGAAACTACCGTCGCCTCTAAAAAATCCTTTTAAGATCTCTTTCTGAAGAGTGGGTTGCAAAGATGTTAAGTCTGAGTGTAGTATTTTCTTATCGCAATTTTGTCCGCAAAGAGAATATACAATATCAGCTAGATTTCTGTTTCCAATATATAATTCCAGACTATTTGATTTTTTCTCTGGATAATAATATTGGCTAATCTTGGTATCAAAATTTTCTTTAATTGTATTAGTAATATCCTCAACATAATCTTTTTCTTTTGAAGAAAAGTCAAATTTTATTCCCCTAGTATATTTCTTTTTTTTCTCATAATCATAGTGTATTGATCCTTCGGCTAACCAATAACCAAGCATTCTAAGAAGTTCGGGAGAATAAGGAAATTTTTTTATATCTTCCCACTTTGACTGCCTTTTGTAATCCTTATCCCAGCTTAGGAAACTTTTATTTTTGATTGTTTTTGGGATAGGAATAGCAATATAATCTCCTTCTTGTGCTTCTGTTGCTGGCGCAAAGGCAAATTTTTTAATTTGCTTTTTGTGATTCTTGATAAAAGTTTTTGCAAGTAGAAGAGGATGTTCAGGAGTAACGGAAATAGTCATTAATTTTCCTCCGCAATCTATTTTTAGTATTTCACCCTCATAATCTCTGCAAAAAGTTTCAGTCACTTTTTTAAACCGTCCTTCGTGCGATAAAACTTTTTCTCCTATTCTTATATCTTGGATTGGTTTTTGTAAATAGTTTTCGATGGTGATTTTGGTATTCTTGACGAAACATCCAAAAGGCAGCAGTTGAATAACTCCGTCAAATCCTTCTTTTGAATAATGCAGTAATTCATAAATCGCATCTCTTCCGTGGCCTCCAACCGTCGATTCTAAATAAGGCATAATTTTCCTTTGGATTTTCCAGTCTATCCAAGGCATAACTGTTTTTTTAAGGTGATAAAATAAATTCATTTGGCGATATACCTCAACCCCCATTTGTCCCAACCTTTTTTCCAGATCGAGATTTATTGCGCCATCAATAACTGTATAAATTTCCCCAACCAAACCAATTCTTAAGACTTCAGCATCTTTGTTGATTTCTATGTTTGATATTTTTTTCCAGACTTCCCTTTTTAAATTATTAAGATCTCCGGAATTTTTAATTTTATCCATTTTCTCGATGGTCTGAATTAAAACCTGGTCGGTTTCTCCTCTTTTCTTTTCCCTTGGCCTCAAATAAGTAGCCCTTTCTTCTAATTTCTCAATAAATCTCATCTCTTTTAAGAAAAACAAAAACGAATTAACTGTCTGCCATATTGATATGTTATTCTTTTTTCTAATTTCATTTATTCTAGGAAATAAATTTCTGGCATTAAGGTTTAAAACTGTTACATTATATCCCGCTTCTCTTAAAATTTTCTCCTGAATTTGCCAGTAGTATCTTAAACGGCAAGATCCGCCGATATTTTCCCACATAAAAATAGTATCAGCACCTTTTTTTATAGCCGTTAAGTAATTACCAATATTAACCTTTAAGGGAAAACAAAAAAGCTCAGGGGATAATTTAGCTCCTTCTTCAATAGCTCTCGGACTTGTTTTATCGGGCAGGATACCTTCAGCTCCTAAGTTTTCAAAAATAGTTTTAAAACAAACCGAGTAATTTCCCAAATTTGCTACTGTTAATTTCACCCCCACACCAAACGAGTTTATGTTTTAAAACATTATTCGTTGTTGTTTATAAAACTTTCACTCATTGTTTAAATTTTTTATACCCCCTATCACCATTTTATTACGCAAAGCGTAAAACTCGTTATGGTGTGGGGGCTCACTTTAAAGTATCAGTAAAAGCCTCTATTCTTGTTTGGAGGCCGGCATCAGAAGTATGTTCGTCTATCAAGATATACAGAAAGGGGATTTTTTTTGATTTAAACTCCTTTTCAACAAATTCTTTCAAAACAGCATCGCATCCGCACTGAAAAGAAGAAACTTCAATCGCTCCTGCGATATTTTTATTTATCACTTCCTTTATTTGTAAGAGTATTTCTTGGCCGAATTCCCAGTGAAATTTAATAATTGGAGTAAATTCTGACATATCGGAGGATATCGGGATTCTGTCTACAAATATTACTTCGTTCCCTAACTTTTCCAATTTTTTTGCCAATCCCAAATTAACATATTCGTCATATAAATTATAGGGATGGCTGATAAGAACTATTTTTTTCTTCTCCGACTTTATTTTTTCAGCGAACTCTTTCTCTTCCATTTCTTTAACCTCTTCTTCTTTTGAAAGAGCTTTTTCCATTGCTTTTTCTATTTCGAACTCTTCTTTCTTTAATTTTGAACCCAGTTTTGATATTATTTCCCTGAATCTTTCTTTTCTTTCATCAAAAGTTTGGGTTAAGATGGGAGTTTTTACTAAAATTTTAGCTAAGTCCGGCAAGGCGAAAAACTTTGGGCAGTATTC
>Ga0315294_10002821_pt1 | contig 18928 bp, 18 predicted proteins | sample YL17G13_40_MG_FD_203626 | JGI IMG/M metagenome (GOLD analysis project Ga0315294, IMG submission 203626) | Sediment microbial communities from Yellowstone Lake, YNP, Wyoming, USA - YL17G13_40 | ecosystem: Environmental > Aquatic > Freshwater > Lake > Sediment | place: USA: Wyoming | collected...
CCCTCAAACAATGTTTGCATGGCCGGTATCAGGTATACGGGCATGAAAATCCCGAAGAGGAGTCCGGTCAAAAACCTGAGGCCGTTTGTGCTCTCCCTAAGCCCAAGAAGCTGGGTCAGCCCGTCGACGACAAGGGGTGCTGCAGCTGCCACAAAAAGCTTCCCTGAAGGCATAGTATTCCCTTTGTTGAGGAGTGGATACGCCAACGCCCCGGCGAACATGCCAAAATATATGCCGAAGCATCTTGCGCACACAGGCATCTGATTTCCAAAGAGGAAAAGGCTTCGGTCAGGCCTCTGGTGGCAGAAACCGGAAAACACCGCCGCTACGAAGCCGGAATATCCGTCGTATCCGTGCCCGCCGAGGTAGGGCGCCGGCATTATCAGGGATAGAATCAAAAAGGAAACCGAGAGGAAAACCACATAAGCGGCTTTCATCTCATCTCCGTCCCAGAGTCGTTTTTCCCTTAGTCTGCGGAGGGTTCTTTTGGCTTGGCATGGCGTTCTTCTGGCCTGACGTCAGGTCTTCTTTTTCCCTGCGCTCGTCGGTTGCGGCGTAAAGGAGGCCGCCGACTGCGCCCAATGTTATGCCGATGATAGTATTGAGTACGACCATCAGTAGGGCCTTGATGGAGAGCTCTATGCCGAGCCTGGCTATTATTCCCCCGCCGACGACACCCCTTACTGTGGCACCGATGCCGAGGAAGTTGAGTATCGCGTTCAGGATGAAGGTTGAAAAGTTGACTGAAAGCCCGTAGACGAGGCCGAATAGGGCGCCGACTATGACTCCCTCCACCAGTTCGACGGTTTCCATCTCTTTAGTGGCTAGGTAGGCTGCGATAAATCCACCCGCCACAACCCACAGGCAGCAGAGGTCCCTGATGACGGGGATGGCACCGACCAAACCCACCAAAATCCCCAACCCAGAGCAAATAAGGACGGTTTTTGTGAAATCGATTTCGCCTTTCATGTTACTACCTATCTTGCCCGCCCAGATTAAAAACGTGTGATGGCAAAAAAGCGGCTTTTTTAGCTGCTTAAAATAAATGCTTTACGTTGGAGCATGAGAATCAACAGCATAGAGACCAAAGCATACGTCATATCCGCCGAGGCTGAGGGGGCTGCGAAAGACTACTTTAAAGCGAAGGCCGCCCAGTTCGAGGGCGAATCAAAGGCTAAGGTAACTGTCAGCCTCGAATACGGTTATACGCCGATACTGGTCCTATACGCAATCAAGCGCGACATGCAGGGGAGGGGGACCATCATACACGGTATGGAGAACCGGTTTCACATTGGCCTTAAGGACGAGTATCTTTATGTCATAGCCCAGAAGGCCGTCGGGGAATCTGCGAAGGGGGCCTTAATCAAGCCGCATGACCTGAAGATAGAGCGCATCAAGCTGCTTTCCGACATCGCATCGCTGTCTCCTAAGGCGCTTCAAACCCTCGGATACCTACTCGACCACGGCACCATCAACTTCGAACAGCTTGACATGCCGATGCAGACTGCTGCGAAGGAGCTTGCAGGGAGGAAATACGCCGACATCTACCGGCCGGTGGACCGTGAAAGCGAGATAACAACGGCTTTGAAGGAATTGCTTGAGTTCCATGACGTCACCCCCGTGTGGAAGGTGAGGCCTCTCATCCCGGCGCCGAGCTTCATGCATCCACGCTACAACATCTCAGCCCACCTTGAGACGACAAATGTGGTCGAGGAGGATTACAAACTTGAGCGGATTGCCTACGCACCGGAGCGGATAGCGTACCTCATCGGCACCATGTTCAATTGCAGCCTGGGAATCGAACGAATAATCTACATGCCGTATGTGGAGGCGTCGTTCAGCTGGGGCGGAAAACAGTCTTCTGAACTGAGGTATCTCGCATGTCCGAAGACGATAATGCACAAGAAATACCTGTCGCCGAAGAAGCTCAAGACGATAACCATCGGGACGAAAGGCCACGGCCTCGAAGCCATTCCCCTCGAGGATGTTGCAATCAACTTCTCGAACGTCGCGGGGATGGACGACGTAAAGGAGAAGCTCAAGGAAGGAATCATATATCCCATAGCCCACCCCGAGCTTTCGAAGGAGTACGGAAACAAGGCCGGCGGCGGAGTCCTGCTGTACGGCCCCCCTGGCTGCGGGAAAACCTACATAATGAGGGCTACCGTCGGGGAGGCCGGTGTGAACTTCTATAGCATCAGCGTCCAGGAAATCGTAGGCGACGACGTCGAATCGGCCGCGAAAAGGGTTGATGAATCCTTCAACGAGGCAAGGATTGGGGCGCCTTCGATACTCTTCTTCGACGAGATAGACGCCCTCGGCGGAAGCAGGAGACTCGGCCAGACCGGAGGGGAAAGGAGGATTGTGAACCAGTTCCTCACGAACATGGAAGGTGTAGGAACCTCGATTGACAACGTACTCGTCGTCGGCTCAACCAACGCCCCATGGGACATGGATGCGGCACTCCGCCGTTCCGGCAGGTTCACGACCAAGATATTAATACCTCCGCCGGACCAGACGGCAAGGGAGGCACTCTTTCAAGTGCACCTCAAAGGACGGCCAATCGCCCAGGACATAGACGTCAAGAAGCTCGCCGAGTTCACGGAAAACTACTCATCAGCGGACATCACAGCAATATGCGACGAGGCTGCGAAGATACCCTGGAGCCAAAGCGTCCAAGGCCAGGAGAGACGGGAGATAACAATGGCGGACTTCCAGACAGTCCTCGGCCAGCACGAATCTAGCCTCACACCATGGCTGCGTGTCGCGGAAAAACAGCTTCGCGAAAGCGGAGAAGCCGACATCTTCCCAGAGCTTTCCGACTACGTCTTCAAGAGGGCAGGCGGCATAGAGATGATATCCCAGCCGACCCTCAAATTCGCAGACGTCGGCGGCCTGGAAATCGTCAAAGAGGAGATAAGAAACAAGATAGTCTACCCGCTACTCAACCCACAGACGTCGGAAAAATACGGGCGGAAAGTCGGTGGCGGAGTACTGTTCTACGGCCCACCAGGATGCGGAAAGACGTATATAGCCAAAGCCACGGCAGGAGAATGCGGCGCGTCGTTCTTCAACGTGAAGATGACGGACCTACTCTCGCCCGAGGAGGGGGTGACCGAGAAAAGGCTCCATAGCATATTCGAACGGGCGTCGAGGAACACGCCAGCGGTCATATTCTTCGATGAAATCGACGCCGTCGCAGGCCGCCGCTCATCAGCCGAAGGCGGGACTGAGCGCAGGCTCATCAATCAGTTCCTCGTTGAGATGGACGGGTTTGAGAAGAAGGAGGGGGTTGTGGTGTTGGCTGCTACGAACGCCCCCTGGGACATGGACCCGGCGCTCAGGCGTGCTGGCCGTTTCAGCGACCAGATATTCCTGCCGCCGCCTGATGCGAAAAGCAGGGAGGAAGTCTTCAGGATACACTGCGGCAAGCTACCGCTCGCCCACGACATCGACTACCCCGAGCTTGCGAGGCGATCTGAAGGGTACGGGTCAGCGGACATAAAGCTAGTCTGCGACGAAGCGGCGAAGATACCCTGGAAGGAGAGCATGACCACGGGCCAGTCCAGGCAGGTGATCATGGATGACTTCATCAAAGTCCTCGGAGAGCGGAAATCCTCGATAACGCCCTGGCTGAAACAGGCCGAAAAACAGCTCAAGGAGTCGGGGGAGTCCGAAGTCTACCCCGAGCTTTCAGAATACGTGTTAAAACGCGTCGGAGGCCTCGACGCTGTCACAAAGCCGTCAATGAACTTTGCAGACGTCGGAGGCCTCGACGAGGTGAAGGAAGAGATAAAGAACAAGGTCGTCTATCCCGTAAAAAACCCGGAGCTTGCAAAGGAATACGGCCGCACAGTTTCAGGTGGCATGCTACTCTACGGCCCGCCGGGATGCGGAAAGACGTACATCGCAAGGGCGATTGCAGGCGAGTGCGGGGCGTCGTTCTACAACGTGAAAATAACGGATTTGATGTCGCCTGTGGAGGGGGAGACGGAGAAGAGGCTGCATGAGGTTTTCGACCGAGCAGGCCGCAACACCCCCGCTGTCGTCTTCTTCGACGAAATAGATGCGATTGCAGGGATGCGTTCCCAAGTGGCGCAGGGTGCTGAGCGCAGGCTCATCAACCAGTTCCTCACCGAATTGGACGGCTTCGAAAAGAAGGAGGGGGTTGTGGTGTTGGCTGCTACGAACGCCCCCTGGGACATAGACCCGGCGCTCAGGCGTGCTGGCCGTTTCAGCGACCAGATATTCCTGCCGCCGCCTGATGCGAAAAGCAGGGAGGAAATCTTCAGGATATGCATGAAAAAACTCCCGGCAGGCGAAGGCATTGACTATGCGGAGCTTGCTTCTCTCACGAACGGCTACAGCAGCGCAGACATAAAGCTCCTCTGCGACGAAGCGGCGAAGATACCGTGGAAGGAGACGATGGAGACCGGAAAAAAACGGCCGATTTCCATGGACGACCTACGGACGGTCCAGGCGAAAAGGCCGTCGTCCCTTGGGCCCTGGTTCAAACAGGCGGGAGAGGAGCTCAAAAAGTCAGGGAGGGGAGAGGACTACGTCCTCCTCGCCAAGACCCTCGCAGAGCTCGCGCCCACGCAGCCGGCGATGGACGAAGGCGAAATCCTAAGGAAGAAGAAAGCGGAGGTCGAGTACATGATGGAGCAGGCGAAAGGAAAATACCGCCGTGGCGAAATAGAGGAAGAAACCCTCCAATACCTCGCCAAAGAATACCAGAAGACGATAATCGAGCTTGAGGCGAAGATAGCAGCGCACAAAGAGGCGAAAACATAGGCGGATTCGCACATAAAATACGGGCTTCTGGTTCTGTAGAACCCCCCCAACCGGCACACGCCAAAAGTCATGCACTACGCATGTTCTGCCTAGGGTTTCTCCGTCGAAACTGTGGCTTTTTATGTCCGCCGCATATCTTTAATCATGGCAGATTTGGTCGTAAAATCGAAGGTCAAGGAATACGCAGGAGATGTGAGCGTTGGAGCGGACTTCTACGGCGCATTAAGCAAGGAAGTCGAAACGTTGGTAAACAAGGCGAAGGTCCGGTGCAAGGAAAACGGAAGAAGCACCCTAAAAGCCAGAGACGTTTAACTAATAAGTCCGACCACCCTGAGGGCTGGCGGATGAAACATTCCGCTAGTCCTCAACATTTTTAATAAAAAGGTCCTCCAGACCCCTCTAAAAAGAAAGAAAAATGTTCCCCTCGGAGACCTCCCTCAAAAAACAGCGGCCCATCGTTACGGCCGCGGAATTTGCATGGCATTTTTCCCGAAAAAGGCCGGCGAAAAACGGATTAGTTAGTCACTACACATCGATGATTGCAAAAATCATCCTGAATTTTTAGGCACTACGGAAGGTTTTTAAGTCGGATACTTATACTGTAACGTCGAAAAAGTAGTTTGGACTTCAGGTTCTTAACCAATCCCTTGGGAGCTGGCGGATGAAATATCCGCCAGATCCCCCCAATGGAGCCTTCGTCTGGAACTCATCCGTTACCTGCCATGTTTTTTGTATTTTTATCCGAGTTTTTGCACATTCTTTCACATGAAGGAGACCGGGCAAATCAAATCCAGGCACAGCGTGAGGAAATACCGGAAAGAGCCGATTCCTCGGGAGGTCGTTGAGGACATCCTGGACTGCGGCCGCCTGGCGCCCACAGCAAGGAACGTGCAGCCGTGGCTTATCTGGGCGGTAACGGACAAGTCTCTGCTCGCAAGGCTTGCTGGCCTCACAGACCACGGCAAATTCATAGCCGATGCCGCAGCCTGTTTTGCGGTGTTCTGCCTGAAAAGCGAGAAATACTACCTTGAGGACGGCTGTGCAGCGACAATGAACTTACTTCACGCCTGCCACGCCCACGGTCTAGGGGCCTGTTGGATTGCGGGCGACAAGAAGCCATACGCTGAAGACACAAGAAAACTCATCGGAGCGCCCCCGGGGTATTCTCTGGTGGCCTTGGCGGCCGCAGGTTATCCTGCGGAAAGTCCGGGGGAGAAAGGCAAGAAACCTCTGGGGGACGTGACTTTCATAAAATAAGGTTTTTATATTAGAATAGTATCATAGTTTATCAAATTTTCCGGTTGGTGACCATGCCTGCAAAGAAAAAGTCCGCCAATAAAGCTGCCAATAGAAAAGCCGCCCCGAAGAGGGCTCTTCCGAAGAAGTCCGTCGTCAAGGAGGATGTGGAGGAGGCGCCCGTGAAGAAGGTGTACTCCCGGGAGGAGCAGGAGATTCTAAGGCGCAAGAGGAAAATTTTAGAGGAAGACGAGCAGGATATAGTGATTAAGCCGAAGAAGAAATCCACATTCGACGATGACGAGCTTGCGAACGAGCCTGCTTTCATTGACGGCGACGAGTACTTCTACGAGGAGACCACGGAAGACAGGTTCATTTGACCATCCTTCCTACGGATGGTAGGGGATTGCGTTCAACCCTTCTTTTTCGTCGAAGCCCATGATGAGGTTCATGTTCTGTACCGCCTGCCCTGCGGCTCCCTTCACAAGGTTGTCTATCGCCGAGGCGACCACCGCCCTCTTCTTCTCCTGGTCGTAGTATGGGGAGATGTCGCAGAAGTTGGAGTAGACGACGTTTTTCGTGTAGGCAGCGTCAACTACCCGTATGAACCGCTCCTTCTTGTAGAAGTCCATGTAGTGCCTCCTCAGGTCCACGCCATCCAGGTCGCCAAATACGTGGGCGTTGGAGAGGATGCCGCGGATCATCGGGGCGAGCGTCGGCGTGAATGAAACGCTGATTTCTGGCAAGAACCTCCTCAGTATGTACTCTATCTCCGGCTGATGCCGGTGGCCGGTGGCCTTGTATATCTTCAGCCCGCCGTCGACTTCGCAGTGGTGGAGGAATTCGGTCGGCTTGGTTCCGGCCCCGGAAGTCCCGCTTTTCGCGTCCACGATGACCTTTGTGACGTCTATTCTGTTCTTGTACACGCCCAAAGGCGCGAGGGCGAGTATGGCGGCGGTGGAATAACAGCCTGGGTTCGCAACAAGCCTCGCCTGTCCGATTTCCCCCCTGAAAAGCTCGGGCAGACCGTAGGCCGCCTCCCCAAGGAGTTCGGGGTTCTTGTGCACGGTGTAATATCTCTCGTAAAGCGCCCTGTCCCGTATCCTGTAGTCTGCGCTCAAATCAACGACCTTGATGCCCTTCCCAAGGAGGCCTGGGGCAAGTTCCATCCCCTCCCCGTGGGGGACCGCGAGGAACGCAACGTCCGCATCAGCCTTGGACAGGTTGTATTCCTCAAACTTCCGTTCATAGATTCCCCTCAGGCTCTGATGTGTGTCTGCCACCATTTTCCCCGCCAGGCTCCTTGACGTGGCAGTGACATCCTGGACCTTCGGGTGATTCAAGAGTATCCTCATGAGTTCCCCGCCCGTGTAACCTGAGCCGCCGGCTATTAAAGCTTTCATCTAATATACCTTCACTACTTTTTTCTTCTTCGCCTGTGGCTTCCTTTTCTTTTCCTTCTTAATTACCTCTTTTTTCCCTTCAAACAGGCCTAATCCCTTGTCTACCCTATCCAGGAATATGAGGCTGTAGTACCTGAAGAAGACACTGATTGGGAGCGTTATGACTGCGATGACGTAGGTGCCAGCCAGGAACAGCATCATCAGGAGGACAGACCCGATGAGTATGACTGCAACGACTGCCGGCGTGAGCGTGATTGACGAAAGGAGCGTCTCCGGCTGGGTTCCCCCCACACCGGCGATGAAGCCTATCGCGAAGAAAACGGCGAAAACCACGAGCACCAGCACCATGGTGAATATGAGGACAGGTATCGCAGCAACAAAACCCAAGGCAATGAGCAGGAGGAGATAAACCGCGAACTGCCAGAAATCGGCTGAAACAAGCCTGAGCGTCTCCTTCAATGCGGCCATCACCCCCAACCCCTTCTTGTACATAATCGGGACTGCGAAGCTGTCCAGAAGCCAGAAAAGGATTGTGAGCACCAGCACCAACGCCACAAGAGCCAATATCCCAGCAACAATCCAGAGTATCATCACGAAATTAGTCCCCATCGACTCCGAAAGGAGTATGCCGCTGGAGATGGCAGCCAACAACAGGACTACCATCATCGCAATGACACCGACCCTCAGGAGGAAGACCTTGAGGCCGTTCCCTGCCTGCGCCTTGAAGTCTTCGACGATTTTAAGGTCTTCTGTGAGGAGGGATTTGACGTAGACGAACTTGAACACTGACGATAAATAGTCCACTACAAGCTCGAGGAAGGTGATGGCTGCAAACGCTATGACGGTCAAGGCAAGAACTTCGTTGCCTATGTTGTCTTCGCTTTCGAGCTGGAAAAGCCTTGCCCCATTGCCTCCTCCGATTCCCGCGGCAAGCATGGCAACGAGGGCTATTTTAAGCCAAAACCCAGGTCTTAGCGGTAAAAGCAGCTTTTTCGTCCGTTCAAGCGCCTCATCTAATGCGTCTATCGCATGCCAACTGCTCATTTTATCTTGTTGTATCTTTCCAAGACCTGGTCCCAGGTCGGGAGGTTTGTCTGGCAGCCCCATTCCTCGATTATGTATGAGGCTGTTGCGTTACCTAATTTCACGCTTTCATATATATCGTACCCCTTGAGCTGCCCGGCCATGAAGCCCGCGTTGAATGCGTCGCCTGCGCCGGATGTGTCGACCACTTTGGTCTCATAGGCGGGAACGTTGACTTTCGTGTTTTTCGCGTATACGCTCGCCCCCTGTGCGCCCTTAGTGAGGATGAACGTCTGCCCAGGCCCAGCCCTCATCCCGTAACCTATCTTCTCAAGGTGCTTCAGCTCATGCTGGTTGAGGATGACGATGCTGCTTTCGGAAGCTACAGCCTTGAAGACGCGAGGGACCTTGTCGAATTTGAATATCCCATAGCTGGGGTTGTAGACCTTAAACCGGTCCTTGTAAAGGTCGACGACTTTCCTCTGCATGTTAAGATACGTCCTCGCCATGTAGACGACCTTAACGTCCTTAGCCAGGTTCTTCCCGAACTCCGCCTGCGGGTCCAGGTCGTCCAAGCACTCAGTGACGCCCTTGTAGAAGAAGCTTATCTGGTCCCCGTTGTTCTTGAAGAACATGCTCTTCGTAGTATCCCCGAAGACGCCCTTGAGGTAGAGCTTGATTCCCAGGCCTTCCATGTAGTTGCGGTAGTCGTCTGCGTCGGTTCCTATCACGCTCACCAGGCCGACCTTGAGGCCGAGTTTGTTCGCTACTACTGCGGTGTTGGCTCCCATCCCGCCGTAGAACCGCCTGCTTCTTGCGACGTCTGAGGCCTCATTCAGCTCGGGCAGCCTGTCGACTTCGTAGAAGTTGTCTACCGCAGTGTCACCGAAGACGAGTATGTCCAGTCCCATTGCAGTCCTCTTATTAAACATTCCTTATAATTAAATACGCGATGACAGGACGGGGGAAAAGAACAAGACGCCATGCACCTCTTATACTCCTTGCCGTATTATTCCTTGCCGGCCTGTATCTGCGGCTTGACCCGTATCTTCTCGCCCCGGACCTTCCTTACGGCCTTGGGGACGCCGCATACCATTACCAGATCGGGGAGCGGATTTATAAGGGCAAGAGCCTCGACTACATATGGTCTGGCGTGGGATACAACCTCCGCCATGACCGGTTCTACTACCCCCCGCTCTCATACTACCTCCCAGCCTATATCGGGAGGGTTGCGGGCGACTTCCAGCATACCGTGTACATCTTCAACGCATTGTTCTCAAGCCTTGCGATAGTCGCGGCCTATCTCTTCGCAAGGGAATTGTTCGGCGACTATCCGGCTCTCGGTTCGGCGGCATTCATAGCGTTCAGCCACCGGGACATATCCTCACTGGTGTGGGGCCAATGGCACACGGCAGTGAGCCTGACATTCATCCCCTTGACGCTGTATTTCGGCCTGAAATCGCTGAAAGACCCTAGGAACCTGAGCCTGTGTTTACTGTCTTCCGGCCTTTGCGTCCTCACATATCCCCAAACCGCGGCGTACCCGCTACTTTGCATCCTCACTTTCGCAGTCATCAAATTCAGGCGGAGGCTGCCCTGGAAAGCAAGGGACATCCTCATAGCCTGCGGGCTCTTCCTCATCGTCGTCTCTCCGATGTTCACGAGCTTTCCGAAGCTCCTTGCCAACCCATCCAACGAGGGAGGATACGTCGGCGACCTTCCGAAGATGCTCCTTTCCTGGTATCCGAAGGACTTCGAAAAGCCGGTCTACCCGCCGGAATGGTACAGCCTCCTTTCCATGTACGGGCCGTTGGGGGTTCTTACGCTATTTGCAGGCACGACATCCCTCGCACTCAGCCGGCAGAATGGGCAGGACCAGCTCACCCTCTTCGCCGTAATGGTCGCGTCATTCTACATCCTCGTCCACGCGACCGAGTTCGTGAGCATGATGCGGTCCTTCAAATACCTCACCCTCGAAGCATACGCGTTCAGCCTAGCACCTGCTGCGCTTCTATCCAGCAAAAAATTCCATGCAGCCGGCGCGGCCTTGCTAATCCTCTTTTCCGCCCAGCAGTTTTACCTGCTCGAGGGAATCGGCGGCCGCTTGTTTCCAGTGGGCGTCAGGGTCACTGAAGACCAGCTTGCAGCCTTGAAATGGCTGGGTAAAAACACGGAAGAGAAGTCGATGGTGGTGTACAACGGCTTCAACCCCGCGATGTTCGAATGGGGGTCAGCCTTGAGCGACCGCCTGATACTCAAGCCTGTGAACGGCCGCTACTTCACACGGGAGGAGGAGGTGGGGCTTGGGGGGGACGTCTATGCGATAATCGACCGCAGGTTACCAGCGTTCGATGACGTGGAGAGTCAAAGGAGGCTTAGGATGCTAGACGCTCTCGGCAAGCAGCTTTCCAATACCTCAGAGAACGTCTTTGAAAACGGGGAAATAACAATACTGAAAATTCATTAACCGTTTATTATCCCCGGCGGGCAATTATTTCATAGATGAAAATCGTCTTCTCAATCGGCGGGAGCATCCTGGCCCCGGAAAAGGTCGACACGGCATACGTGAAGAAGCTCTCCCAACTCCTTACCAGACTCTCGTTAAAGCATGAGGTTGCCGTCGTCGTCGGGGGCGGAAGGCCTGCCAGGGACGCCATAAGGAAGGTGCGGAAAAGGGGCGCATCCTGGGCCGTATGCGACCACATAGGCATACTTGCCACAAGAAACAACGCGAGAGCCCTCGCAAAGGCGTTGGGCGGAAAATCAAACAGGAAAATCCCGGAATCCATATCCGAGGCTGCCGGGCTTTGCGGAGGGAGGATACTGGTGATGGGGGGCACCGAACCCGGTCACAGCACGGACGCGGTCGCCGCCCTCCTCGGAGACTGGATAAAGGCGGACCTTTTCATCAACGCGTCGAACGTCGACGCCGTCTACGACAGGAACCCGAAAAAACACAGGAACGCCAGGCCCCTAAGGAAGATATCCGTCGGGAAGATCGAGAAGCTCTTGCAAAGCGAGGGATTCAACGCAGGCGAATACCCCCTACTCGACCCCACCGCCCTCAAGGTGATAAAGAGGACGAAGCTCAAAACGATAATACTCGACGGCCGCGACCTGACCAACATCTTGGCTGCGGCTGAAGGGAAACCGTTCAATGGAACGGTGATAACACCTTAACCTTTTTTATTGGGTGGCCTGCATATCTTATCCAATGTACCGGAAGCGTGCGATACTCTTCACAATCAGCATCATCCTCTTGGCACTGCTTTTCTTCACAGTAGACTACAACGAATTCTACAGGATTGCTTCGAAGCTGAGCATGCGTTGGATTACAATCCTAGTCGGCGCCCAACTCTTCATCATGCTTTTGGGTGTCATCAGGTGGTATATCCTCGTAAGAAGGTATTCTGTCTCGTTCATCAACGTCCTAAGCTCAAGCCTTGTCGGCCTCATGGCCAACAGCCTCACTCCGATGAACTTCGTCGGCGGGGAGGCTGCGAGGGCCTATGTCCTCTCCAGGACCGACAGGATAAAGATGGAAGACGCATTCGCGACCGTCGTCGCAGACCTCTTCCTCTCCGTCATACCCCTCTTCCTTCTGGACCTCCTTGCCATCTTCCTCGTTTTCAAGCATTCCCTCGACATCCGCATAGCCTGGCTTCTCGGTATAATCGGGCTTTTCATACTTGCGATGGTGACTGCATCATTTAACGTGCTCATAAACCACGACCCCTCATTGCGGCTTTTCAAGGCCTTATTGGGCGTTTTCAAGCGGGTGAGCGTCCTTCGGAAATATGTCGCCCGGCTGGAGTCACGCGTAGACGACCTTTTCATGAGCTTCCACCGGAGCATCCGCACGACAATGGCAGACACATGGACCCTCACAGTCGGGATGATAATGTCAGTCTCAGTCTGGGTCCTCACCCTCTTCCGGGTCTACATGATATTTTCCGCCCTTGGAGTGGACGTCGACTTCGAGGTCGTCGTAATAGTCTACTCAGTCCTCCTCATGGTGAGCATACTCCCCCTCCTCCCAGGCGCCCTCGGCCTCTGGGAATGGGTCGGCACAGGTCTTTTCACGTTCTTCGGAATACCGCTTGCCGCCGCAGCCGCGGCCGTCATCGTCGACCGGCTGCTCTTCTATTGGCTTCCGATACTCACCGGATTCCTCGCGTCCTTGCACGTAGGCCTGAACGTGATGAAAGTCATAGACAAACCGGACTAGAGCATGCTCTCGTAGATTATCTCTAGCCTGTCGACTACCGCGTCGACCGAGTTCAGCTTCGCCTCGTCCAAGCATCCATGCGTAAGCTTCTTCCTGTTCTTGTAGCATTCTTCGACTTTCCCGAGCAGGTCTTTCGTATTCCCCGGCGTGTAATGGTATCCTGTGACTCCGTCCTCTACTGTCGCCTTCAATGCCAGCACCGGCACCGCGACTACGGGCGTCCCGCATGCCATCGACTCCAATGCGACCAGGCCTTGGGTTTCGCAGAAGCTCGGGAAGACGAATACGTCAAGCGCCGAGTAGAACTCCTTCAGGCTCTCCCGCGGCAGGAACCCGAGCATCATCACGTTCTTCTTGCCGGCCGCCAGCTTCCGGTAGTGCTCCTCGGCAGGGCCGCTCCCGGCTATCACGACCGTCCCGTCGAACCCGTCTGCGGCGTTTATCAGGTCCCCCAAATGCTTCTCATATCCAAGGCGGCCGCAGAATCCAATCACCCTATCGGTCTTTATATCATGGCGTTCCCTGAATCCCGCAGGGTCGACTCTGTGAAAGAGGTCGATGTCCAGGCCGTTAGAGAGGACCTCGACGTCTTTGACTCCGTTGGCGGTGAGCCTTTCCTTTATAACCGGCGAACCTGTTGTGACATGGCCGTATGCGTTCAGAAGCCACCGCTCCCACATCAGGTACGCGCTCTTGTACCGGCCGCCCAACAAGCCGTTCAGGGGGAGGTAACCCAGGTACTCGTCCCCCGGCGTGTGAAAAGTCAATACCCTCGGCGTCTTATACGCCCAGGAGGCTCGAAGGCCTGCGAAAGCCATCCCATAGAGGCCGTGCTGGTGGATTATGTCCAGTTTCTCGGTGTGTTTCGGAACCCTCAGAGGCAATGTGACGCGGTATTCCGGGTAGAACCAGAGGCCGACCGAGCTGAACGGATATTCCCCATCCTTCGGAACATACTTTCCGGACGGATAAAAGATAGACACCGTGTGTCCGCGCTCCCTGAGCCTCTTCCTCCACGCCTCCAAGGTGAACGTGACACCGTTCACCTGCGGAAAAAACGTGTCAGTGAAAAAGCCGATGTTCATTTTTCTTATAGCAGCGTCTCGTACGCTTTTTTCAGCTCTGCGCCTACCTTCTTGAGGGTGTGCTTCCTCGACATATCATAGGCCTTCCTCCCGTATCTTGCCGCGAGCTTCTTGTCTTCCATCAGGTGGGTGATGTGTTTTTCGAATTCGCTATTGTTGCGGGCCTTCAGGCAGTTTTTCCCGTGTTCGAGCCAGCCGTCGTATGTCGGCAGGTTTCTAAGGACGAGCGGCTTTTTGCATGCTGCGGCTTCGAGTATGCTTATGCCCTGGTTTTCGCACCAGCTTGGGAATAAGAATATGTCGCCGCCGCAATACGCTCCTACTACGTCTTTCACATATCCTGTGAAGGCGACGTTTTCCGGCTGGTTCTTCATGGCCTCCTTTATCTCGGCGTCAACCAACCCCCTGTAGTTTCTGCCGACCCAGATGAACTGGGCCTCGGGGAAAACCTTCGCAACGTCGATGAACTCGATGATCCCCTTGCGCTTGAATATGTGGCCGACGCTGTAGACTACGACGCCTCTGAGGCCGTAGGTTTTTCTGAATTCCCTCCTGAGCCTTTCGTTGGGCTTTAACCTGTCGGTGTCGACGCCGTTGCTTATGACACGCACATCCCTTCTTACGCCGTAGTCTCGAAGGATGGTTTTGGTGTATTCTGAGGGGGCGATTATGAGGTCTGCCTGGCTGTAGAAATACCTGAGGTATCCCCTTAGCTTTGGGGCTATGTTGTTGGTGTATTTGAAGCTGTTCCTCAGGTCTTCGACGGTGGTGTGCGAGTGTATAACCAGCGGTATCCCGTTCCACATCTTTTTGTGTGCGACGTAGGCTGAATGTGGGCCGAGGGTGTTTATGTCTATGAGGTCGTATTCGTCCTTGGGGTCCCGGGTTACCTCTACGCCGTTAAGCTTCAGCGCCTTCTCCTGGTGGTCTATTGCGGAGCCTATGCCGCTCCCGAGAAGCATGCGGGAAAGCTCCCCATACAAGCAGACTTTCATATTCAGACGTAAGAGAGCCACTTGTCGAATTTCTTGTCTTTTCCTTTGACTATGCCGAAGAACCTCTCCTGTATCCTTAGCGTGACCGGCCCGGGCTTCCCTACTGCGTGGCCGTCTATCTCCCTGATGGGGGTGACCTCCGCTGCGGTGCCTGTGAAGAAGACCTCGTCCGCGGTGTATAGCATCCCCCGGTCTATGTCGCACTCCACGACTTCGATGCCGAGGGCGTTCGCCAGTTTCATGACGCTGTCCCTTGTTATCCCCATGAGTATGCTCGCATGCTCTGGCGGCGTGTAAAGCCTCCCGCCCTTGACGAGGAATATGTTCTCTCCGGGGCCTTCGCTGATCATTCCCCTGCCGTCGAGCATTATGGCCTCGTCGTATCCAGCCTTCAACGACTGGATTTTCGCAAGGATGCTGTTGATGTACTGTCCCGTGGCCTTGGCCTTCGCGGGCATGACGTTGCTGTTGAACCTCTGGACAGAGGATACCATGACCTTTATCCCGTTCTTCAGACCCTCTTCGCCGAGGTATGTGCCCCACGGCCAGACCGCTATCGAAACCTCCACCGGCGACTTGAGGGGGTTCAATCCCATCTCTCCGTAGCCTCTGAACGCTATCGGCCTTATATAGCATGCCTCCATCCTGTTCGCCTTTATCGTGCCTTTTACTGCCTTCTCTATCTCCGGTACCGTGTATGGCATGTCCATGAAGTAAAGTTTAGCGGACATGAACAGGCGCTCTAAGTGCTCCCTGAGCCTGAAGACTGCGGGGCCTTTCACTGTCTTATAGCATCTTATGCCCTCGAAAACCCCTGACCCGTAGTGGAGTGCATGGGTTAGTATGTGGACATGCGCCTTGTCCCAGTCAACCAGTTTGCCGTTCATCCATATTTTTTCAGTCTTTGTTATTGGCATCCTTTCACCCCTTTAGTACATGACCCTCTGCAGCTTGATTTCGACCCCTTTCCTCATCAACGTGATGCCGGGCTCGTCCACGACCGAGCCAATACTCATCAGCTCATACTCTTTCCCGTATTTTTCGACTATCTTTTTCCCGTTCTCCTGGGAGACGACTATACAGAACCCCACTCCCATGTTGAACGTCCGGTACATCTCCTCATCCGATATCTTCCCAAGCTCCTGGATTTTCTTGAACACCATCTGCGGCTCGGGCATGTTGTCTAGGAGGAATCCGTGTTTCGTGAGCCTGCAAAGGTTCAGGAACCCGCCGCCCGTGATGTTCGCAAGGCCGTGGACGTCGTAGTTCCTCAAAAGCTCCATGACCTCCCTCACATATATCCTCGTCGGCGTGAGCAGGTTCATCCACATGTTCTGCGGAAGCACCTTCCTCGCAAGCGACAGGCCGTTGCTGTGTATCCCAGAGCTTTTGAATCCGAGGACGGCATCACCGACCCTAATCTTCTTCCCCGTGACGATTTTATCCTTCTTCACGACGCCGATGACCGCCGCAGCCAGGTCGAAGCCTTTGCCGCCGACGCCGGTTATGACGTCCGGAAGAGACGCAGTCTCCCCGCCGACAATGGCGATGTCAGCAAGCTTAGCCCCCTCGTAGAGGCCTTTTGATATCTCCTTTGCGATGCTATCGTCCGTGTGCTGCAAAGCAAGGTAGTCGACCATTGAAATCGGCTCCGCCCCGACGCATAAAGCGTCGTTGACGTTCATCGCGACGCAGTCTATGCCGACCGTGTCGTATTTGTCAAGCTCCTGAGCAATGAGGACCTTGCTTCCGACCCCGTCCGTGCAGAATGCTAGGGCATATTCGCCCATGTCAATGAGGTTTGCGAAACTGCCGACATCCTCCAAGACAGCCCCCATCTTCCCCTCCCTGAACGCGAAGGTCTTCCTCACCCACCACTGGATTCCCCGGACGGCCCTGTCCTCCTTCCTGAAATCGACGCCGGCCTTCGCATACGTGTCAGGCCTGCCCATCTGCTTGGCCATGGTCTTACTTTATAGAAGCCCAACTATAAAATAGCCAAAATCCGGCGTAAGACCGCACCCTAGCGTCTAGGATTCCCTCTTCCTTAAAACTTTTTGGCTTCGACTTCCCCCATCTTCAGGGCAAGGAGTTTCCTCAGCTCGGCTATGTGTTCCTCTTCCTCCATGAGGATGTGGCGGACATCGTGCTCAAGTCGCAGGAACGCGTAAGGCAGGCTTCCCCTGTTTTTCGCTATCTTCTCCAGGATGGAGCCATAGTATTCGACGGCCTCCATCTCGCCTCTCAGGTTGGCCTTCAGTATCCCATTCACGTCGGTTGCTTCGGTAGTCTTGGCTATCCCCATCGACGGCGTGCCGTCCAGGTAGTCTCCAATCAGGGTCCTGTATTTTTCGGCATGCTTGGATTCGTCGGACGCAATCTCCTTCAGCCGCTCGATTATGGGATCGCTGTCGAGGCCGTCGACAAGCTCCGCATGCGACAGATACTGGACGTAAGCCTGGTGCTCCATCTCAAGAGCCTTGTTCAAAATCTGGATGATTTCCTTTCGAACGGAATCATTTGTCAAAATACCACCCCCGCTATATTCTCCCTCAGGAGCATAAATATGCGAAAGCTACCGACTTGTAACTGCTTCCATATCCCCCCCGCCCAAATAAGGGCTAGGATTCCTTGTTTTTCCTTTTCATCTCCTCCAGACGGTCTAGGAATCTTTTAGCCTCCCTCCGAGGATCATATCTGTCCTTCTCTGCAACGGCTCTGATGATTTCCATAGCATGTTCCCTTGTCCTGTCTTCACCCATCGGGAGGCTGGTCTGCCATATCAATGCGTGGACTGCAGCAACCCTGACGGTCGTGGGGTATTTCACCCCCTCTGATATACCGTCCGACAGGGCGGTCCCTAAGTAGTCGACTGCCTTCGAGCTATTGACGGCACCAAGCGTCTTTGCGGCAAATTCCCTGTCGGTCGTTGATGTTCCGTCCGCAGTCATGAAACTCCCAATGGCATCCGCGCATTGATTTCTGAATGCCCTGTCTTGGCTGCCTTCTGCCAAGGCAGCGATGCGGCTAATCGTCTTGGCCCTTGCCGCCACATTCGCACTTAACGCTTTTTTAAGCTCATCCAGCCTGACATTGGGCGTCTTTTCTGCAGCTTTCGGGGCTGGAAGGCCGTCAATCTTCTGCGCTGTAGAATCATGCCTGGCCGTCACAGTCGCCTCTGCCATGTTAAACTCTGGATATGATGGGAATATAACCGCTAAACCATTCATCTGGGCCTCCCCTGCATGCCTTCCCGGCCACCGTCAGCATTATCCGGACTCTCCTATAAAATCACTTCAGCGACCTAATGTACTCCTTCAGCTCTTTGTCCGTTTCGACTATCCTGTCGGGCTTCTCAGCCTCAAGCCGCGACCTTGAATGCAGCCCCCATGTCACCGCCGCAATCTTCATGTTGGCTTTTTTGCAGGCTTGTATGTCTTCGACCATGTCTCCGACGTATACGCACTCCGGGGGTGTGACGCTCATTATGCTGCAGGCGTAAAGAAGCGGAATCGGCGACGGTTTCCTTTCTTCGAAGTCGTCGCCTGATACAACAACTTTCATCCCCCCCAATATGCCGTTGCGGTCCAATTCCCTAGTTAAAGGCTTTCGCGGCGCGGATGAGACGACTCCAAGTAGATACTCCCTCCCCAGCTCCTCTTCGAACTTCTTGACCCATGAATAGGCGAGAGGCCGCTCTGTTGCAATCTTTGCCTCCCACTCTCGCACCAGGTAGTCCGCGTATCTTGTGAGTCCCATCTCGTCGAGCATGTCGCGCCAGTCGTGGCGGAACTTCTCCTGATACTCCTCCCGCGTCCAGGGGCGCAGGCCGAAGTGGTTGAAGACTTCGGTGTAGGTATCCACCATGAAACCTAAAACATCCCATAATGTCCCGTCCCAGTCGAGCAAAACAGCCTTTATCATGGTTTTATTTTGAAGAAGTGCAGGGCGTTCTTAGTCGTTGTTTCCTCGACCTTCCTTAAGCCGCATCCCTTTAGTTCCGCGACCTTCTTTGCGGAAGCCAAAACATTCGCAGGCTCGTTCCTTTTCTCCTTGAGCGGTCCAAGGTATGGTGAGTCGGTCTCGAGCACCAACGCCTCAAGAGGCAGGGCGTCCACGAGCCTCTGCCTGCTTTTGTAGTATGTGACGTTTGCAGGCACTGAA
>Ga0315294_10002822_pt1 | contig 18926 bp, 17 predicted proteins | sample YL17G13_40_MG_FD_203626 | JGI IMG/M metagenome (GOLD analysis project Ga0315294, IMG submission 203626) | Sediment microbial communities from Yellowstone Lake, YNP, Wyoming, USA - YL17G13_40 | ecosystem: Environmental > Aquatic > Freshwater > Lake > Sediment | place: USA: Wyoming | collected...
TTAAAGGTGAAAAGGAGTTAGATTGAAAGCAGTAATATTAGTTGGTGGAGAGGGAACAAGATTACGTCCAATTACCTTTTTAAATCCAAAACCAATGCTGCCGCTTATAAATAAGCCTTTCATGGAAAATTTTATTTTTTGGCTTAAATCTCACGGGATTAAAGATATAATCTTTTCTACAGGACACCTTCCGGAAAATTTTAAAAATTATTTTGGAGATGGCAGTAAGTTTGGATTAAAACTAACCTATGTTAAGGAAGAAAAACCGCTGGGTACATGCGGAGGAGTAAAAAATGTAGAGAAATATTTAGGCGGCGAACGTTTTATGGTATTCAATGGTGATATTCTTTCTTCACTGGATTTGACTGATATGATAGTTTTTCATAAGAGGAAAAAAGCAGATATAACTATATCACTGACTCCTGTTGAAGATCCTACATTTTATGGACTGGTACCTATCGATAATGAGGGGAAGGTTAAGCAGTTTCTGGAGAAGCCAAGCCAGGAAGAAATTACTACTAATTTAATTAATGCAGGGATGTATATTATCGAACCATATGTGATGAAGTTAGCGCCGGAAGGTGAAAATTATTCTTTCGAAAGAGGACTTTTCCCCAGGGCCTTATGTGAAGGATATAAGATTTATGGATATGTTTCAGACTCCTACTGGCTGGATGTCGGGACTCCTCAAAAGTATCTGGAGGCTCATTATGATATTTTAAATAAGAAGGTAAATTTTAAATTTCCATATAAAGAAGTGCTGGAAAATATATATATAGGAAAAGGTTCAAAGTATTTTAAAAATAATTTTGTCTCCGGGCCGATTGTTATTGGTGAGAGAACCGAGATAGAGAAGGGTGCTAAAATAATGCCGCTTACGGTAATTGGAAATGACTGTTTTGTCTCTAAAGGAACTGAAATTTCTGAAAGCATAATTTTTAACAATTGTAAAATTGAAAAGAATTGTCTTATAAAAAAATCTGTAATTTCAAATAATGTAGTGATTGGCCAGAATGTAAGTGTAGAAGGGTACTCTGTCATTGGAGATAACAGTAAAATTGAAAAGAATAATGTTTTAAAGGATGGCATTAAGATTAATGTAAATTCCAATATCCCTGAGGGGCAAATTACTTTTTAAACTTTAATTTATATAATAAAATTCTTTTTAAAAATTTAAGAGGGGAGATAATAGTGAGAGTGCTTGTTACGGGAATTACCGGTCAGGACGGGTCCTATCTGGCTGAATTCTTACTGGACAAGGGGTATGAAGTTTATGGGATGGTAAGGCGGTCATCAGTTGAGAACTTTAACAGAATAGAGCATATAAGGGATAAGTTGAAATTTGTCCAGGCAGATCTTTTGGACCAGTTATCTATAATAGATGCAATAAAAGAATCGAGACCTGATGAGATATACAACCTTGGTGCCATGTCATTTGTACCTATATCCTGGAAACAGCCAGTGCTCACCGGTGAATTTACAGGATTGGGAGTAACCAGGATGCTGGAAGCGGCGAGACATATGAATAGGAATGTAAAATTTTACCAGGCTTCCAGTTCGGAGATGTTTGGAAAAGTGAGAGAGATTCCCCAGAATGAGAAGACGCCATTTTATCCCTGCAGTCCTTACGGAGTGGCAAAGGTTTACGGTCATTATACGACTGTAAATTATAGGGAGAGTTATGATATGTTTGCCTGTAGTGGTATACTTTTTAACCATGAATCCCCCAGACGGGGTCTGGAGTTTGTTACCAAGAAAGTGACTTATGGTGCAGCTAAAATAAAATTGGGGTTAGCAGATAGTCTCTATCTGGGAAATTTAGATGCAAAAAGGGATTGGGGATATGCAAAAGATTATATTGAAGCAATGTGGTTGATGCTTCAACAGAATACCCCGGAAGATTATGTTATAAGTACAGGAGAGACACATTCAGTAAAGGAGTGGGTCGAGGCTTCTTTCCAGTGCCTGGATCTTGACTGGGGGAAGTATGTAAAAATCGATAAAAGTTTTATCCGGCCTGTTGATGTGGATCTTCTGGTGGGAGATTCTTCCAAAGCCGAAAAAAAGCTGGGGTGGAAAACAAAGGTTAATTTTAACGAGCTGGTAAAAATTATGGTTGAATATGATTATAATTATTTAAAAAAACAAATGTAATAATTGGTTACTGGAGAAGTTATACTTAATGGAAAAAACAATGATAAAATTCGGAACTGATGGCTGGAGAGATATAATAGCTGACCAGTTCACTTTCGAAAAAGTAAAAGCCGTTTCCCAGGGAGTGAGCAATTACCTTAAGAAAAAAGTAGGAGACAGCCGGAAACCATGTGTGGCATTAGGATATGATACCAGATTTCTTTCCGAGAGGTTTGCTCAAGCAGCTGCAGAAATCTTTAGACTGAATGATATTAACGTCTACTTTTCTGACCGGATTATTCCAACACCTATTCTTTCTTATGCTGTGCTTGAAAGGAAAGCTGACCTGGGGATTATGATTACTGCAAGTCATAACCCTTATTATTACAATGGTTATAAAATTAAAGGCCCTTTTGGCGGCTCGGCTGCTATGGATATAATAATGAAGATTGAAGGTGAAATCAGTGAAGTATTTAAAAATACTGCAAATTACAGGGATTTTTTATATTCTAAGAGCACTAACGGCAACAATATTAAAAAAGTTGATTTTATATCCAGCTACCGGCAAAATATTCTCGGTCAGGTAAATAGGGATGTTATAAAAGGTTTTGACTTTGGTCTGCTGCTGGAGCCAATGTATGGAGCAGCACAGGGTATATATAGAAGCATTATCGAAACATTCAATCCTAAAAGTCTTACGGAAATACATTCAGCTCTAAATCCGGCTTTTGGAGGTATAAACCCCGAGCCTATTGGAGATAATCTTGCTGAAGCTGAAAGTATCCTTAAGGATAAGAAATGTAAATTGGCTATTTGTCTGGACGGCGACGGGGATAGAATTGCCCTCCTGGGAGAGAATGGGAATTATATTAGCGCACACCATATTTACGCTATAGTTTTATGGTATTTAGCCACTAGAAAGAAAATGAAAGGTAAAGTGATTAAGTCAGTAAATCTTTCCTCTATAGTGGATAAAATATGTTCGAAATATAATCTGGAGCTTATCACCACTCCTGTAGGGTTCAAATACATAGCAGAGGAAATTTTAAAAGGTGGAGTCATTATAGGCGGTGAAGAAAGTGGAGGTCTCTGGGCAGGTGGAGACTTGCCGGAAAGAGACGGGATGCTCATAGGCTTAAAACTTTTAGAAATAATATGCAGTACAGGTATGACCGTAAACCAGATATTAGAAGAAATTTATAATGAATTTGGATATTTTGTATTTGACCGGATTGATTATGAAATTGATTTGCGAAAGAAAGAAAGTTTAAAATCTCTTCTTGAAAAAGGTATCCCTGATATTTTAAAGAAAGCCGGTGCCGGAAGGGTTATTGTCATAGATGGATATAAATATATTATGGAAGATGGAAGCTGGGTTATGATAAGGCCATCGGGGACAGAAGCAGTTGTAAGAATATATGCAGAAAGTGAAAGTGACAAAAAGGTAAAATATCTCCAGGAACTGGGGAAGAGGGTCATTAGTCACGTTTTTTGAGAAGTAAGGATGTTGCAGGAAATTAACATTTAAAGAAGATTAGGGAGATATCTCGTATGAATATTTTAGATGATCCGGGTAAAATAAAAGAAATTGATAAGGAAGGTATGCTGGAAGTTGAAGAAAATTTTTATTCACAACTGCTGGAAGCAAAAAAAATTGTCCATAAAACTGATTTAGAAAAAATAAAAGGGAAAAAATTTGACGGGGTTGCTTTTTTAGGGATGGGAGGATCAGGTTTTGCCGGTGATATTATCAAAGCTTTAATAAAAGATGATATTGATATACCTGTTGAGGTTGTAAAAGGATATAATTTACCTTCTTTTGTAAAAAGTGGCTGGCTGGTAGTTCCGGTGAGTTATTCCGGAAATACTGAAGAGACAATCTCTGCAGCCAGCCAGGCATTGGACCGGGGATGTGAAATTCTTACTGTTTGTTCCGGGGGCAAGCTGGAGAGTATTGCCAGAAGCAATAACAAAACAATAATAAAAATACCGTCAGGACTGCAGCCCAGAGGCGCTATCGGTTATTTATTTTTTCCACCTTATCTGGCTCTGGATCATCTTGATATTATAAACATACCTTCCGGAGATATTGAAGAGGCCCTGGATCTGATAAAAGAAAAAGCCAGTCTTTACAACGGGAATGTTGGAAGTGATAAAAATTTTGCAAAGAAAATAGCCTTAAAAATTTCAGACAATTTGCCTATAGTATACGGGACAGAAGGATTGCTATCGGCAGTTGCTTATAGGCTGAAGTGTGAATTTAATGAGAATTCAAAAACACCCTGCTGGTGGAATGAATTTCCAGAATTGAATCATAATGAAACTGTTGGCTGGGAAAGGCTTAAGGGAACCACCAGAAAATTCATACTTCTGGTTTTCAGGGAGAAGAATGAGGGAATAAGGATAAAGACACGTATTGATGTGACTTTAAATCTTATCAGGGAAAATGTAAGTGAGGTTATAGAAATACCGGTAGAAGGAAAATCAAAACTGGCAAAAGCATTATCGACGATGTATCTTGGAGATATAGCCAGTGTATATCTGGCACTTTTAGCTGGCATTGACCCCAGCCCGGTAGAAAAAATACAATCGCTGAAAGCTGAACTTTCAAAATTAAATTAAAAAGCAAGTGAAATAAAAAAATTAGAAAGGAAAGATTTAATGAATTTTGATTTAAAAGATATCGGTTTAGCCAGAGAAGGTAAAAATAAAATAGAATGGGCTGCAAGAGAGATGCCGGTTCTAAGGGGGATCAGGGAAGATTTTTTAAAAAATAAGCCTCTTAAAAACCTGACTGTCGGGGCCTGCCTGCATGTTACTTCAGAAACAGCAAATCTTATGATTGCTTTAAAAGAAGGAGGGGCCAATGCGGCTTTATGTGCGTCCAATCCCTTAAGCACTCAGGATGATGTAGCAGCTTCGCTCGTTGAGGATTTTAAAATTAAGGTATTTGCCATAAAAGGTGAGGATAATAAGACATATTACAAGCATATAAACAGTGTTCTTGATATCAAACCCCAGGTTACTATGGATGATGGGGCAGACTTGATTTCAACCATTCACAGCAGCAGAAAAGAGTTGCTGGAGGGAGTGTATGGCGGTACGGAAGAGACGACAACAGGAGTGACAAGGCTTAAGAGCATGGAAAAAAATGGTGTACTTTTTTATCCGATCATTGCCGTAAATGATGCCAAGACCAAGCATTTTTTTGATAACCGGTATGGGACCGGGCAAAGTACTATTGACGGAATCTTGAGGGCAACCAACATCCTGCTTGCCGGTAAGAAGTTTGTTATTGTTGGTTACGGCTGGTGCGGAAGAGGAATAGCTACAAGAGCGAAAGGAATGGGTGCTTCTGTGATAATACTGGAAGTAGATCCCTTAAAGGCATTAGAAGCTAAACTGGACGGATATGATGTAATGAGCTCCAGGGAAGCTGCAAAAGTGGGGGATATTTTTGTATCGGTCACCGGTAACAAAAATGTAATAGGCGAGGTAATTTTAACCAGTTGCAGGGATAATGTAATTTTAGCCAACTCCGGTCATTTTGATGCTGAGATTGATTTGAACTACCTCAAGACAAATAGCAAATCGAAAAGAAAGGTCAGACCTTTTGTTGAAGAATATCTTATGAAAGACGGAAGGAAGATACATGTTCTTGCTGAAGGAAGACTGGTGAATCTGAGCGCTGCTGAAGGTCATCCAGCCAGTGTTATGGATATGAGTTTTGCAAACCAGGCTTTAAGTGTAAAATATATCTTTGAAAATAGTAGCAGTCTTTTAAAGAAGGTTTATTCAGTCCCGGAAGAAATTGACAGGAAGATAGCAAAACTCAAACTGGAGAGCATGGGAGTGAAAATAGATAAATTAACACATGAGCAGGAGGAATATCTTAGTTCATGGGAAATGGGAACATAAGCCGCTGCCCTGGAGAGAGCAGGGTATGCACTCTTTTATGGAAAAAATCTGTTTTGAAATTAATAGACCAGAGAAAACTTCCTTTTGAAGAAGTATATGTGAGTTGTAAATCGGCAGATAGTGTAGCCAAAGCTATAAAAGATATGGTTGTAAGGGGGGCGCCTGCAATTGGAGTCGCTGCCGGTTATGGTGTTGCACTGGCAGCATTAAAATTTAGGGGAGAAGATAAGGAAAAATTTGCAGATTATATAAATGAGAATATAAGATTACTTTCCGGGGCCCGGCCGACGGCTGTAAATTTATTCTGGGCACTGGATAGAATGAAAAAAATTTTAACCAGTGATAAGAACCTGGAAGTTAGCAAAATTAAGATCAAATTAATAGAAGAGGCTGAAGAAATTGGAAGGCAGGATCTGGAGACTAACTGGAAAATTGGGCAGAATGGAAAGAAAATCTTTGATAAGGCAACCGGTAAAATTAAAATACTTACTCATTGCAATGCAGGAGCGCTCGCAACTTCAGGCTATGGCACCGCACTTGCAGTAATAAGAAGTTTGGATGCGGAAGGAAAAGTGGCAAATGTGATAGTAGATGAGACCAGACCATTTCTTCAAGGGGCAAGACTTACCGCGTGGGAACTTCACCAGGAAGGAATTCCTTTTTTTATTATATCTGATAATATGGCAGGGTATTTTATGTCAATAGGAGAGGTTGATACAGTACTTGTTGGTGCAGACAGGATAGCTTCAAATGGTGATGCGGCAAATAAAATAGGAACTTTAAGCCTGTCCATACTTGCCAGATATTACAGGATACCGTTCTATATCGCTGCTCCAATCTCAACTGTTGATATAAAAATAGAAAGTGGGGATAATATCCCTATAGAATATAGAGATGAAAAAGAAATGAGAGAAGTCTCTGGGAAAATTATCATTCCTGAATTTATGGCAGTAGAAAATCCGGCTTTTGATGTCACACCGGCTGAAAATATAACTGCAATTATAACTGAAGAGGGGGTAATCTACCCTCCTTACAAAAAGAATATTGGTAAAATTTTTAAAAGTAAGAGATAAATAATGGAAGTGGTGTAGAACTAAAATGAATAAAAGAGGTATTGGTAAAATTTTTAAAAATAAGAGGTAAATAATAAGAGATGAATAACGGAGGCAGTGTAGAGTTATAATGAATAAGAGCAAAGCTATGGTACTGGCAGCAGGTCTGGGAACAAGGCTGAGACCACTGACAGACTTAATCTCCAAGCCGATGGCTCCTATAGTTAACAGACCGGTTATGGAACATATTATAAGACTTCTGGTAAAACACAATTTTACTGATATTGTTTGCAATCTGCACTGGTATCCGGATGAAATAAGAAATTATTTTTGTGACGGATCAAGATGGGGGATAAACATAGTTTATTCATATGAGAAAGAACTGCTTGGGACCGCAGGAGGAGTAAAGAATGTAGAAGATTTTTTTGAAGATAGTACTTTTTTAGTTATAAGCGGCGATGCCCTTACCGATATTGATTTAACTGATGCTGCAAGATTTCATAAAGAGAAAGGTGGTGTGGCGACACTCATTTTGACTGAAGTCGAAGACACCTCTCAATATGGCATTGTATTGTTAGATGAAGATAAAAGGATAAAAGGCTTCCAGGAAAAACCTCTAGGTGGAGAGGCGAAATCAAACCTGGCAAATAGTGGAATATATATTTTTGAACCAGAAATATTTAATTATTTACCTCCCCGGGGGCAGTTTTGTGATTTTGGCAAGAATCTTTTCCCTGAACTGATAGGTAAAAATGTTTTATATTATGGTTACCATCATAGTCAATATTGGAATGATGTAGGAGGTCTGGACCAGTACCAGCAGGGTAATTTTGATGCACTTGAAGGTAAAGTTAAGGTTGATATTCCCGGAAAGAAAATCAAGGAAGGTGTCTGGGTAGGAAAAAATTGCAAGATTCAGGAAGGAGTAGTAATAATTCCTCCAGTATGTATCGGGGACAATTGCACCATAAAAAAAGATGCAAAGCTTTTTGGCCCCATAATTCTGGGCAATAATACTGTTGTAGATGAAAGAGCTGTTTTGTATAGAGGTATAAAATGGGGCAGCGGTTATATAGGAAAAGATGCTTCCCTGATTGGTGCAATTATAGGATATGATACAAAAATAAAAGACAAGGCTTCGATTCTGGAAAAAGCAGTCATAGGTTCTAAGAGTGTTATAAAAGATGGAATAAAAATCCATCCAAGTGTAAAAATTATGTCCAATAAAGTAATTGATATTGATACAGAAAATACCAGGGAAAATTAATAAAAATTTGATTGATATTTTTAAAGATATTATTATTCCACCCTTATGTGTTGTTTGTGGAAAAATTGGTCCTGAACTGATCTGCCGGCAGTGTATATCTAAAATTAAAGAAATCGATGATAAAATATGTAAGTATTGCGGCAGGCCGCTATCCAGAATTAGTCCGGATGATAAAGGGTGCAATTTTTGCAGGAATGAAGATTTTAATTTTTACAAGCACAGGAGTTTTACCATATATAAAGGAGAGATAAAAAGAATAATAAGGAAATATAAATATAATAGAATATATGATTTAAAAGAAGTTATTGCCGTGTTTTTAAAACAAACTTATATTAAAAATTATGAATATGAGAAAATTGATTATATAGACACGGTTCCGGGTAAACATATGGAATTATTATGCAGATCGTTATCAAAGTTAATTAAAATTCCATTTGCTGATAATATATTAAGAGTAAGGAAAATTATAAAGCAGCAGGGCCTTGATTTTATGCAAAGAAAGACCAATATAAAAGAAGCATTTAAAGTTAAGAATTGTCTCCTGAGCTCGGGGGGAAATCTGCTGCTGGTAGATGATGTCTGGACTACGGGAAGCACATTGGGTGAGATTGCCGGTGTTTTAAAAAGAGCAGGTGCAGATAGAATTTATTTATTAACTCTGGCCAGGGGGTTATAAACGGAGTGACAAGATTAAAGGGAATTGTAAAATGGTTTAGCCCTGAGAATGGATTTGGTTTTATAGAAGCAGAATCAAAGGAAACCGTAGATATTTTTGTAGACTACTCTTCTATACAGGCAGATGGATTTAAAACACTGGGAAGGGGCCAGAAAGTAGAATTTGAATTTGAAAAAGATGAGAGGGGCAATGTAGCAAGAAATGTGATAATAATAAAGTAATGTATTGGGGTGGCATTAAGATATTTCTTATATAAATTTTCAAATAAATTAAAACTAAGGAGGAGATAGATTGGAATTCATTATTAAAAGCAGGAATATCCAGTTAGATGAAGGAATCCGGAACTATGTAGAGAGAAAAATTAGAAGGAAGATAATTAAAATTTTAGATAAAATAATAAAATTAGAAGTAAAATTTATCTTTGAAAAAAATCCAAGGATTAATTTAGATAACAAGATAGAAATTACTGTTTTCACAAGTGGCGCAGTTATTAGAGCGACTGATTCAGGAACTGATCTTTTTGAAGCTGTAGATAAAGTTAACAGTAAATTAGAGAGACAGGTCAAAAAATACCGGGAAAAGTTGATAAATAAGGGAAGAAAGAGCAGTAATATAAAGGAACTTGACGTGCCTAAAACTGATGAACAGCAAACTAAAAGTGTTGATAGTAAGATTAGAAAAGCAATAGTAAAGACCAAAACTTTTACTTTAAAACCAATAACTCCGGAAGAAGCAGTATTACAAATGGAGCTACTGGGACATGATTTTTTTGTTTTTATTAATTCGGAGACTGAAAGAACTGCGGTAGTATATCGCAGAAAAGATAAAAATTATGGTTTGATAAAACCTACTCTATAACTTTAGTTATTATTACAAAGGTGACGGCAAATGTTTAAAAATATTGGAAACATCCTTAAATTTGGTGAAGGAAAAAAAATAAAAAAATATGAAGAGATAGTTAGTGCTGTAAGTAATCTTGAAAAAGATATAAGTTCGCTTACTGACAGTCAGCTGGCTGCAAAGACTATAGATTTTAAACAGAGATATGAGAACGGCCAGAAACTGGAGGATTTGATGCCGGAAGTTTTTGCAGTGGTAAGGGAGGTAGCAAAAAGAACTCTTAATATGCGTCATTTTGATGTTCAAATACTGGGAGGTGTTGTTCTTTTCGAGGGAAAAATTGCTGAAATGAAGACAGGTGAAGGAAAGACACTGGTTGCAACGCTTGCTGTATACCTAAATTCCTTTACTGGCAGGAGTACCCATCTGGTAACAGTAAATGATTATCTGGCAAAGAGAGATAGCGAGTGGATGGGCAATATCTATAAGTTTCTGGGACTGAAAGTAGGTCTTATCCAACATGAAATGTCCGCCCTTGAGAAAAAAGAACAATACCGGTCTGATGTAATATATGGCACAAATAATGAATTCGGATTTGATTATTTAAGAGATAATATGGTAATGGCTAAGGAAAATATTGTACAGGATGGTCACTGGTATGCCATTATTGACGAAGTTGACAGTATTCTTATAGATGAAGCAAGAACTCCCCTTATCATTTCCGGGGTTGCTTATGGAACTACTGAAATTTACAGGAAATTTACACAAATAGTACCACGACTGGAAATAGATGAGGACTTTGAAATAGATGAAAAAGCAAGAACAGCAGCAATTACAGAGGAAGGCGTCGAAAAAGTTGAAAGAATGCTTGGCATAGAAAATTTATACGATCCTTCTAATTTTCTATACATACATGCTTTAAATCAATCTCTTAAAGCCTATCATCTATTTAAAAGAGATGTAGATTATATGCTGAAAAACGGCGAGATAATTATTGTTGATGAATTTACTGGAAGACTGATGCCTGGCAGAAGATACAGCGATGGGCTGCATCAGGCTATAGAGGCCAGGGAAAGAGTAAAAGTGAGGGATGAAAATCAGACACTTGCCACCATTACTATTCAAAATTATTTTAGAATGTATGAGAAATTAGCGGGTATGACCGGTACTGCGCTAACAGAAGCAGCCGAATTCAGGCATATTTATGGGCTTGAAACTGTGGTTATACCTACTAATGAACCAATGATAAGGAAAGACCTTCCTGATCTGATTTATAAAACTGGACAGATTAAATTTGATAATGTTGTAGAGGATATAGTTTCCAGATACAACAGAGGTCAACCGATACTGGTGGGGACTATATCTATTGAAAAGTCTGAGAAACTTAGCAACATGCTGAAAAGAAGAGGTATACCCCATGAAGTTTTAAACGCAAAATATCATGAAAAAGAAGCACAAATCATTGCCAAAGCCGGGCAAAAAAATTCAGTTACTATTGCTACAAATATGGCGGGAAGAGGTACAGACATAGTCCTTGGCGAAGGAGTCGTAGAACTTGGAGGTCTTCATGTATTTGGAACAGAAAGGCATGAGAGCAGAAGAATTGATAATCAGCTCAGAGGAAGAAGCGGCCGCCAGGGAGATATTGGTTCAAGCCAGTTTTATTTAAGCACAGAAGATGATTTGCTGAGACTTTTTGGATCGGAGAGGATTTATAGGGTAATGGAGACCTTTAATTTTCCAGATGATTTACCAATACAACATCCTATAATAAGCAGGGCCATTGAAAATGCCCAGAGGCAGGTGGAAGGGAGAAATTTTGAAATAAGGAAGCATGTTCTTGAATACGATGATGTTATGAATAAGCAGAGAGAAGTGATTTACGTTAGAAGAAAGAAAATTTTAGAAGAAGAGAATTTAAGGTCAGTAGCTTGCGATATGATTAAAGATATAATAAACAGAAGTGTTGATATTCATATAAATACCGGTGATTATCCGGAAAATTGGGATTTGGAGACGCTGTCTAATTATATAACTCCTTTATTTTCCAGGGATATCATAACTGATATCATAGACAGGAAAAAAATTGGCGAGAGTAAGTGGGATATCAGTATTTTAAAGGAAAAATTGGCGGAAAGAGCTTACCGGATTTACGAGGAAAGGGAAAATAACTATTCCCCTCCGGTTATAAGAAAACTGGAAAAAATAGTGATGTTAAATGTTATTGATAATATGTGGAGAGGCCATCTTTTAGAAATGGATTACCTACAGGAGGGTATAGGACTACGAGCTATTGGTCAAATGGACCCGCTGGTTGAATATAAACGGGAGACATTTAATTTATTTAAAGAGCTTATAGAGGAAATAAAGTTCGATACAGTAAAGCTATTATATAATGTCAGAATAGTTACCAGGGAGGAACAGGAGAAACAAAAAACCGTAAGAGAGAATGAAGTGACAAATATAGTTACCAGTGGTCCCTTAGAAGCTGGATCAATAGCCTTGCAGACAATGCCTGTAACTGCAAAAAAAATCGGAAGAAATGACCCTTGCCCCTGTGGCAGCGGGAAGAAATATAAAAAGTGTTGCGGCAGGTAATATAATATAAATAAATTAGCTGGAGGATTTTATGATAGAAGATTATAAGTTAAGATTAGATAAATTGTTGCAAAAGCTGATTTTTTTACGGGACTGTCTTTGAAATAGATAATAAAATTGCCAGGCTTGAAAAACTCCAAAGTGAGACTCTTTCCGAAAAATTCTGGGAAGATCGCGGCAGGGCACAAAATATTACCCAGGAGATTGATGAACTTAAAGGAATAGTTGGCGATATTAAAGATTTAGAAGAGAAGATGGAAAATGGCAAGTTAGCACTGGAGATACTTGAAGGAGAAGAGGACAAAGGCCTGGAGAAGGAACTGAAAGAAAATCTAGATAATGTTGAAGATTTATTAAGCGACCTGGAAGAAAAAACTATTTTAAATGATAAATATGATTCTTATCCAGCAGTAGTAACTATTCACCCCGGGGCAGGAGGGACAGAATCCCAGGATTGGGCTGAGATGCTGCTCAGGATGTATACACGGTGGACTGGTAGGAGAAAGTTTTCTTATAGTGTTAATGATTATCAGACAGGTGAAGAAGCAGGAATAAAAAATGTTACTTTTACTGTCACCGGCAAAAACGCATATGGGTTGCTGAAATCGGAAAAAGGAATTCATAGACTGGTGAGAATTTCACCTTTTGATTCTTCTAAACGCAGGCATACTTCTTTTGCCTCTGTGGATGTAATACCGTTTCTCGATAAAGATATCGATATAAAAATAAGCAAGGAGGATTTAAGAATTGAGACTTTTAAGTCCAGTAGTGCCGGAGGCCAGCATGTAAATGTCACAGATTCGGCGGTAAGAATTACACACCTTCCTACAAATATTGTGGTAAATTGTCAGAATGAAAGATCTCAAATACTTAACAGGCAAACTGCTATACAGATTTTAAAATCAAAACTTTTTGAACTGGAACGGAAAAAAAATATAGAAGAAATTAATAAAGTAAGGGGAGAAAAAAAAGAAATAGGATGGGGAAATCAAATAAGAAGTTATATTCTTCAGCCATATCAATTAATTAAAGATCATAGAACAGGAATTGAGATTGGAGATGTACAATCAGTGCTGGATGGCAATATAGATTCACTAATAAGAGGTTTTCTTGAAAAAAAATTATCCAGAGAGTAAACTCTTCATTATTAAAATTATAGAGGATATAAGAGACGGTTTGAAATGAATATGATTGAATTTAAAAATATCAGTAAAATATATGAGGATAATACTGTTGCATTGAAAAACATCAATCTGGTTATTAGAAAAGGTGAGTTTCTTTTTTTGGTAGGTCCAAGCGGTTCGGGCAAATCTACCTTTATAAAGTTGCTTATAAAAGAAATTGATGAAAGTAATGGCAATATATATATAGCCGGGAGGAATGTCTGTAATCTTAAATCGAGCAGAATTCCTCAACTTAGAAGGAATATAGGATGTGTATTTCAGGACTATAAGCTTCTGCCAAATAAAACCGTGTTTGAGAATGTAGCATTTACTCTTGAAGTTATTGGGAAGCCGGCTTATGAGATTAAAATTCGAGTGCCGCAAGTTTTAAAACTTGTAGGTTTGTATAGTAAATTAAATTCATATCCCCATCAATTATCAGCTGGTGAACAACAGAGAGTTTCTATTGCCAGGGCATTTGTGAACAGGCCGCCCATACTTCTTGCAGACGAACCTACCGGGAATCTGGATCCAGGAACAGCAGAAGGAATTATGAAAATATTATCCAGAATAAATCTTATCGGGACTACAGTACTGATGGCCACACATGACCGGAACATTGTGAATTCAATGAGGAGAAGAGTTGTTGAGCTTGAAGAAGGAGAAATAATAAGGGACCAGAAGAGAGGGGTGTATGGGGACTGATGGTAAGAACCAGGTATTTTTTTAGTGAGACTTTTAACAGTCTGAAACGGAACTTTTTTATGGGATTTACTGCTATTACCACTGTTGCTATTACTTTGTTTATTGTGGGGTTCTTTGCAATAATTGTTTATGATATACAGGGGATAATGAGCTCAATAAAAAGCCAGGTAGAGTTGAGGGTATATCTTAAAGATGAAATTTCAGAAGAGTTAAAGGAATATATTGAACAGGAGATAATAAGCTGGGAGGAAACTGAAAGTGTAGAATATGTATCCAAAGACCTGGCACTGGAAAGATTTAAGAAGCAAATGGAAGGAAGTGATATCTTAAAAGAGATCGAGGGGAATCCGCTTCCGGCTTCTTTTGATATAACTTTAAATAATCCCGAAAAGATTGATCAGGTAGAGCTCCGTTTTTATGACAAGGATGGAAATTTTATAGAAGGTGTTGATGATGTGATATACGAAAGGAAAGTAGTCAAACCATTGTTTTCAATAACTGCAATTATTGGAACTATAGCATTTTTGATAATTATAGCGCTTCTTCTGGCAGCTATTGTATTGATATTTAATACCATAAGGCTCTCTATTTATGCCCGCCGTAAGGAAATTGAAGTTATGAAACTGGTGGGTGCCACTAACTGGTTTGTAAGAATTCCATTCCTGTTTGAAGGTTTTTTTGAGGGATTTGCAGGAAGTATCATTTCTATTATCTTATTGTATTTTATAGGTAATTTCTTACTTATTAAGGGCGAGAGAGCAATTGTAGATATTATGCGGATTAAAGAATTGGCTATAGTTGGAAGCGGTAATGTTATGTTATATGTATACGTAGGAGTGTTAGTACTGGGTGGCCTTATAGGAATTTTAAGTAGTATTATTGCCTTGAGAAGGTATGTAAAAGTTTAAGGGCTCATATTTTTAAATTTTTAATTTTTTTTAATTAGTATTAAAATAGTTATAATAAAAAAATGAAATGATATGGTAATTAAAAGTAAAAACATCATAGCCATATTTGTAACAATTATTATAGCACTCTCCAGCTTTAATCTTATTTCTACTGCATCACCAAAATTTATTTACAGTCAGTCCTATGAGGATGAATTAGAACAAATACAGGAGAAAAGAGAAGAGACCCAGGAAAAAATTAAAGAAGTAAAAAAGCAAGAGCAGCAATATATTAACCAGGTAGAGGAAGTAGAGGGGCAGCTGTTGGGTGCATTGTCTGAACTGGATGATCTTTATAAGAAAAAAGATGAAGCCAAGAGCGAGGTTGATAAAGCAACCATAGAGATGGTTCTAAAAGAGGAAGAGTTAAAAAGGATAGAAGAAGAGCTTAAAGAAAAAATAAGAGTTTTAAATGATAGAGTTGCAACTATTTATAAGAATGGAAACAGCAATATACTGGAAATTTTACTGAAAGCAGAAGATTTCCTGGATTTCATATCCAAGTTGAAGCTTATGAATCTTTTTGCTGAGAAGGATACGCAGAATATCCTGGAGGTTAAGGAAAAAAAGACTGCGACAATAGGAATAAAAAAATCTATAATTGATTTAAGAGAGAAACAGAAAGAGTATGAAGACAAGGTAAAGCAGCTGGTTGTACAGGCTGAGCAGAAGGCTCGTGAAATTGATAGCATGTATAATGAAAAAAAGAATTTGCTTTCCACGACCACTGCTAACAAGAATGCCCTTATACAGATGGAAAAGAAACTTGAAATTCAAGAGGCAGAGGTTACAAGGATTCTTGAAAGCTATAAGTATGGTTCTGCGCCTTCAGGAAAATTTGCATGGCCTGTGGCTGGCAGAATACAATCCGGTTTCGGCAATAGATATCACCCAATATTTGGATATAACAGGTTTCATTCAGGCATAGACATCGTAGCTTCATATGGAACTCTGGTGAAAGCAGCGGATGGGGGGCAGGTGGTCCAGGCTGGATATTTCGGTGGATATGGTTATTCGGTTATGCTTTATCATGGAGGAGGTTTTGCTACCTGGTATGCCCATCTTTCAAGCATCAACGTGTCTATGGGCCAGTTCGTGCAGAGAGGGCAGGTTGTCGGGCTGGTTGGTTCTACCGGGTGGTCTACAGGACCGCATCTGCACTTTGAAGTAAGAATAAACGGGGTTCCGCAGAATCCGCTTGCTTATTTACAATAATAATTTAAATGCTTAACGTTAATGAATCAGGTGATACTGTTATGAAAAAAAATGTTTTAAGAGTAGTAATCGCAGTAATAGTTGTTATATTTACATTTTCTACAGGATTATGGATAGGAATCAGTTTTGATTCTTTTAAAGGATATTTATTAAAAATAAAGCAGAATATCACTTCTGAAGATTATAATAATGGCGGGATCCTGGGGAATATATCCGGAAGTACTTCTAGCAAGTTTAGTATAAAGCCCATTGAGGAAGCTATAGATTTAATTTCTGGAAACTCACTGGTTGAAAAAAGTAAGGATGAATTACTCAAAGCAGCCATAGAAGGCATACTATCGGTTCTTGATGACAAACATACAGAATATTTCACTGCTGAAGAATATAAAAAGATTATGGAGTCCTATAGCGGTACTATGAGCGGCATAGGGGTTGTATTTACTCTTGATGATGAAGAGCAGGTTGTAGTAGTAAGGATACTTGAAGATACCCCGGCTTCCAGAGCTGGTATCATGGAAGGGGATATTATAACTGAAGTTGATGGCATAAAAATAAAAGATATGGACCTGGATAAAGTATTGGCTATGATAAGAGGGAAAGAAGGAACTGAGGTAAATCTCAAAATTTACAGACCTGAAGAACACGATATTATCGAAGTAACTGTTACCAGGGCAATATTTGATGTCCCCAATCTTGTCTCAGAGATTCTTGAAGAAGATATAGGCCATATATGGTATTATGCCTTTCAGGATGGAGGTGCGCAACAACTTGACAAAGAGATTCAAAAGTTAATTGAAGATGGTGCCAAGGGATTAATTTTAGACCTGAGAAATAATCCGGGCGGTGTACTGGATGATGCAGTTGAGGTATGTGATTTATTTTTAGATGAAGGCATAATTGTTACCACAAGAGAAAGAATGGAGGATAAGGAAATAATTGGTAAGTATTCTGCCAGGGAAGGAAAATATACTGAAATTCCCTTAGTCATACTGATTAATGGATTTTCAGCAAGTGCTTCAGAGGTGGTTGCCGGTGCGTTAAGAGATAATAAAAGAGCTATTTTAGTTGGAGAGAGAAGTTACGGAAAGGGAGTTGTTCAGGTGATTTGTGAGCTTTCAGATGGTTCGGGAATCAAGTTTACAACTGCAAGATATTTCCTGCCTTTAGGTTCTTTCATAGACGGGGTGGGGATAGAGCCTGATGTATTGGTTAAATTGGAACCAGATGCTACAGAAGATGTACAGTTAAATAGAGCTATAGAGGAAATCAATACCTTAATAAGTGAAATTGAATGAACAGGTTAAAAAAAAAGAGTGGTCCTGAAGAAAATAAAATAATAATTGCCCAGAATAAGAAGGCTTTAAGGGATTTTTTTATTTTAAACACCTATGAGGCTGGTATAATACTGGAAGGGTGTGAAGTCAAATCTATCCGTAACCACAGGCTTAATTTAAAAGATAGTTACGGCAGGATAAGAAATGATGAGCTACTTCTTTATAATATGCATATATCACCCTACAGCAAAAGCAGGACTGAAGATATAAACCCTACAAGAACCAGGAAGCTGCTTATGCATAGAAGAGAGATTAGCAGAATAGCAGGGAAATTAATTGACAGAAGCCTTACCCTGGTTCCGTTAAGAGTATATATGATAAAAAACAAAGTTAAGGTTGAACTGGCACTGGCCAAAGGTAAAGCTAAAAGAGATAAGCGTAGAGATCTACAGAATAGAGAACATGAACTTGAAATAAAGAGAGCTTTGAAAAAATATTAGTTTTAGTATAGAATAAGCTTGCGTTAAATCTGAAGTTCTGCCCATAATTAAAGGGGGCGATCTGGATTCGACGGGGATAGGTTGAGCTTAAATTGCAAGTCGAGTATCAGAACTCGTAAATAACTGAGCTAAACATAAACGCTAATAATAAATTAGCATTAGCAGCTTAATTTAAGGTGCTACGTCTGCGAAAAGTTTCCTGTGCTTTTCAACAGGCGCCGGTTAACAGGATACTCTGGTGTGATTTGTCTGCAGTAGTACCGGGGGAAATTTAATGCGGGCTGGCTTTTTTGATCGTGTCCATACGAGCATAAAAAGTGAGATTTAAAATATGGAAAAAGCTTGTAGATATTTAAGTGACAATGTCTTCGGACGCGGGTTCGATTCCCGCCGCCTCCACCAAAGATGGAAAAAACAACAGTGTAATAACAACAATGAAAACATGCTGGATGCATGTTTTCAAAGGAATCGAAAAGACGGACTGAAGCGAAAGCTGAAGGAGTCTGCGGCTCTGCAGCGAACAAAGTGAGACGAAAGACCGATTCCCGCCGCCTCCACCAAAGATGGAAAAAACAACAGTGTAATAACAACAATGAAAACATGCTGGATGCATGTTTTCAAAGGAATCGAAAAGACGG
>Ga0315294_10002823_pt1 | contig 18919 bp, 16 predicted proteins | sample YL17G13_40_MG_FD_203626 | JGI IMG/M metagenome (GOLD analysis project Ga0315294, IMG submission 203626) | Sediment microbial communities from Yellowstone Lake, YNP, Wyoming, USA - YL17G13_40 | ecosystem: Environmental > Aquatic > Freshwater > Lake > Sediment | place: USA: Wyoming | collected...
CATCCGTTTTGATTCGCCTGCCCCAAGAAGAATCGCAGAAACCATTCTTTCCTTTTTAATGAAGTTTTGTTAAATTTAAATTGTTTTTCCAGGCCCTGTCAAGATTTTCCCCCTCACCCCATTCCTCTCCCCCGCATGCGGGGGAGAGGGGAGGGTGAGGGGGTGATTTCATTGCTTTTTTTGGTTGCGGCTACGCTGCGCTGTGTAATAGGTTCCTAATCAATTTAATCAGAGATTTCTTGACTTTTTCAGAAATCTCGATAAGACCCCTATAAAGAAAAGAAAGGATCGGACGAAAGGAGGATAAGCGATGAAACGATGGAGCTGTTTGATCTCTATCATTTTAATCTGTATCTGCATGATGGTCAAGTCAGGGCATGCCCAGCCCAAACCAAAAATCAGCGAAGGCACAGAGGCCTGTCTTACTTGTCATACCACCTTACATCCGGGAATTGTTGCTGAATGGAGGAAGAGCCGTCATGCCAACGTCATCCCGGCAGAAGGATTAAAAAGGCCAAACCTCGAACGGAGGATTTCGAACGAAAAAGTTTCCGATAAAATAGCTAATTTCGTTGTAGGCTGTGCAGAATGTCACACCATGAACCCTGAAAAACATAAAGACTCGTTTGATCACAATGGCTACAAGGTTCATATCGTCGTCACTCCATCTGACTGTGCCACCTGTCACCCCATCGAAGTCCAACAATATGGTAAAAATCTCATGTCCCATGCTTACGGGAACCTTATTAATAATACTCTCTATCGTAGTCTGGTCGATTCAGTCAATGGAATTCAGTCTTTTGAAAATATGAAAATAACCTTAAAATCACCTGATCCCGAAACCAATTTGGATTCCTGTCTCTATTGTCACGGCAGCGAGTTGAGAGTGAAGGGTATCCAAACGAGAAAGACGACGATGGGCGAAATGGAATTTCCTGTTCTTTCTGGTTGGCCAAATCAGGGTGTAGGTCGATTAAATCCCGATGGAAGTAAGGGATCTTGCGCTTCCTGCCACGCACGTCACCAGTTCTCCATTGAAATGGCAAGAAACCCCTATACCTGCTCTGAATGTCATAAAGGGCCGGATGTCCCGGCCTACAAGGTCTATGAAGTGAGCAAACATGGAAATATCCATTCGACATTGGGTAAGAGCTGGAATTTTAATGCCGTTCCCTGGACAGTGGGCAAAGACTTCACAGCCCCTACCTGTGCCACCTGCCACGTTAGTTTAATGATCAAGGAGACCGGTGAGGTGATTGCCGAAAGGACACACCAGATGAACGATCGGAACGCATGGAGACTCTTCGGTCTGATTTATGCCCATGCTCACCCCAAGTCCCCAGATACCACCATCATTAAAAACAAGGCCGGATTACCCCTACCCACTGAACTTACTGGCGAGCCTGTGACTAAATATCTGATCGATGCCAAAGAACAAGGAAAAAGACGTGAAGCGATGCAGAAAATATGTTTATCTTGTCATGGCCAGGGGTGGGTGGATGGACAGTGGGCACGCTTTGAAAATACGATTAAAACGACCAATGAGATGACATTGACGGCTACCAAAATTCTTCTTACCGCCTGGGAGAAAGGAGCAGCCAAAGGGCCGGCTCAGAAGGATAATATCTTCAATGAGGCCATCGAGAAAAAGTGGGTGGAGCAGTGGCTCTTCTTTGCGAACTCTTCTCGTTTTGCCTCAGCGATGATGGGGGCTGATTACGGTGTTTTTGCTAATGGGCGGTGGTATTTGAGTAAAAATATTCAGGAGATGATCGATTGGCTCGAATTTAAGCTCCAAGGAATGCCAAAGAAAAATAAGGAAAAGTAGATTAAGCGATTAAAAATAAATTGGGGGCTTCCTTCCCTAAAATGGGGAGAAAGCCCCTTTTTGTTTCAGACCTCTTCGAGCATCGTAGTAAAAAGATCGTGATGGGCTTCTTCATCTTGGAGGATTCCCTCGAACAAAAAGGCAGTCGTGACATCCACTTCCTTTTGAGCCAAGGCAATAATCTGTTTATACATCGCAATGGCTTCCTCTTCTGCCTTTATGTTAAGTTCAAGAAACTCCTTCAGGCTTTTCCCAACCGTGATGGGTGCCGGTTTAGTGGTCGGAGTCCCGGTGAGGTACCAAAGCCTCTCGGCGATGGACTCTGCATGCTTCATCTCTGCAATGGCCGTCACCTTGAATTTATCCTGCACGGCTATACCCTTGACCCCTATCACCTGGATATGCTGCCACATGTATTGAATACTAACTTGGATCTCTCTGGCAATGGCATCATTCAACATATCCTTCAATTTTTGACTCACCTTCGTTGCCGGTTCCAATGAAACTGCCATATCCTCCACCTCCTCATAGAATTTTGGGTTTTTTCACCCTTCCCATTTTTATATAACACTAAGTAAGAAGTAAAACAAGAAAATTTTTCAAATGGAATATCAGAGCAAAAACTTGTAAACGAACTTTAAGAATGTTAGAAAAGTGATAAATTGATCCTAATGTTGCAAAAAACCATATAATCCAGCAGACAGGAATGCTGGAAAAGCTTTCCAGCGGCCATCTTCTTACGTTGAAGATGGGAATCTCCAGCATATGACAAAGGTCACTTTTAGTAAACCCCGTTAGAAATGACGGGGCTTTGACCCCGCCCCTTCTGTAAGGGATCGAAACTTTATTTATATCATCCCCGCCATAAATGGCGGGGCTTTCTAACGGGGTAAAAAGGCGTGTTACCCATAAAATTCCTAACAAAGCCGTATTGGAAAGGTTTGGAAGCATTTCTGTCTGATAGGATTTATGCAACATCAGGGTAGAGAAAGGAGTCTTAGATGATCGTTAAGACCTATTGCGCCAGGATGGACCACGGTGGGTGTGGAATTCTGGCCCATGTGGAGAACGGAAGAATTACCAAAATCGAAGGGAATCCAGATTCTCCTCTAAACAGAGGGACCATCTGTGCCAAAGGCCTTGCCCAGATAGAGAAACTTAACCACCCTGACCGTATCAAATATCCCATGAAAAGGAAGGGGGAAAGAGGAAAAGGGAAGTGGGAGCGTATCTCCTGGGATGAGGCTTTAGAGACGATAGCAGAAAAAATCTCAGAAATCATAAAAGAAGATGGTCCAAGAGCCATCTCCTTTGCACAGGGGACACCAAAGGGCTTAGAACTCTTTCTGTTGCTCCGACTGGCCAACCTCCTTAATATTCCAAATATTTCTACTCCCGGAAATGTCTGCCACATGCCGAGGGAGACCGCATCCACTCTCACCTGTGGGTTCTTTCCTATCCCGGATTATGATCATCCTCCTGCCTGCGTCGTGGTCTGGGGAAGTAATCTCTTTCAAACCAATGAAGAAGGAATCCTCGGCTCACAGTTGAAACGGGCTCTCGATCACGGGGCCAAATTGATTGTAATCGACCCGAGAAAGACGGCAGTCGCCTCCAGAGCAGACCTCTGGCTTCAACCAAGACCCGGGACAGACCTTGCCCTCGCATTGGGAATTTTGAGAGCCATTGTAGACAAGGATCTTTATGAAAGGGCTTTCGTTGAGGGTTGGACAAAGGGTTTCCCCGAATTGAAAGAACATCTTCAACAATATCCCTTAGAGAAAGTTTCCGATATCACCTGGATTTCAAAAGAGAAGATCATTGAGATGGCCCACCTCTTTTCTCAAACCAAGCCAGCCTCCATTCAATGGGGAAATGCCTTAGAGCATAACCCCAGCAGTTTCCAGTGCGCAAGGGCATTATTGATTCTTATGGCCATTACCGGAAATTTAGATACTCCGGGCGGAAATGTGAACCGGCCAGGTCCACCCATCATGAGACCTGGTGAGTTAGTCCAGATCAAAAAATTCCCTGACAAAAAAGAAAAAATCCTGAGCCCAGAATTTCGTCTATCGACGATGATGGGCTTCGTGCCCTCCCAATTGGTTGTGAAGGCCATCCTCACAGAAAAACCTTATCCCATTCGAATGATGTATATCCAAGGTGGAAATCCTTTGCTCAGTTATGCCAATTCGATGGAGACTTTTGAAGCGATGAAGAAACTCCATTTTTTGGCCGTCTCTGAGATATTCTTAACACCCACGGCCCAATTAGCAGATATCGTTCTTCCCGCGGCCACCAACTTTGAGTTTGATGATATCGGACATTTTGGGCTTCCTCACGGGTTCATCCTGGCCCGACCCAAGATCGTCGAACCAATGGAGGAGAGCTGGCCCGATTCAAAAATCTTAAACGAATTAGGCAAACGCTTGGGCTATGGCCAATACTTTTGGAAGGACATGAGAGAATGTCTGGACGAAATTCTCAACCCCGTAGGGATGACTTATGATGATTTCAAAAGCATAGGTATATTGAAAGGAAAATGGGAGTATAGAGGGTATGAGAAGAAGGGTTTCAATACACCTTCTGGAAAGGTTGAGATCTATTCCCAACAATTGAAGGAATGGGAATATGATCCTCTCCCCAGTTATCAAGACCTGCCTGAATCACCACTTCTCAAAGAGTATCCTCTGATCTTCACTTCTGCCAAAGATCCTTTTTACTTTCATTCTGCTTATCGGAATATATCTTCCTTAAGAAAGCTCTCTCCTGAACCTATCGTTCTCATTCATCCTGATACTGCGGCTCATTTGGGGATCGATGAAGGGGATTGGGTATCTGTTGAAACGAAACAGGGAACGATTCGCCAAAAAGCAAAATTGAATACGGAGATTGATCCCCGGGTGGTTGTCATCAGTTTTGGATGGTGGTTTCCAGAGCGAAACGACCTCGAACTCTCCGGATGGAAGGAATCAAACCTCAACATCCTGACGAACAATGATCCTCCTTATGACCCTGCAATTGGCTCCACTTCCCTGAGAGCCGTCCCCTGCCGTATATCAAAATCCCAAGGATTTTGATGCCCGAGGGAAGAGGACCGTCTCCAAAGGAGACTTGAGGTTAAGAGGAAAGGTTTTTGCCTCAATCCTCAAGCGTAGCGATCCTCCAACCTCTCACTTTGATTGGGTTTGACAGATTCGATTTGATGTGGTATCGATACCAGAAGGATGCCAGAAGGATGGGAACTGCCTGTCTAAAAATATTTTTCCCTTTCCTCATTGGAATTTCCGTCATTTTCTCTTACTCCACCCCTGTTCGGGCAGCATTGATTACCGATATCAGGTTCTGGTCTGCCCCTGATCACGCGAGAGTGGTTTTAGATCTTTCAGAACCGGTTCAATACGAGGGTTCGTCCTTGGAAAAACCTCCCCAATATCATTTGGAATTAAAGGGGGTTACGCTTTTTACTAAAAAGAGGGAAGTGGAGGTCAATGATCCTTATCTCTCAAAAATTATCCTCTCCGATCTGGGGAAGGACAAAGTAAAACTGATCCTCCATCAAAAAAAATCTTTGAATGTCAGTATTTTCCCACTGAAACCCTATCTGGATAAACCTCATCGCCTCGTGATCGACCTGATCGATCTGGCACAAGAAAAAAAGGAAGAAGAAGAGAGACAGAGACAAAAAGAAGTTTGGCCCAAGGGCGCGAAGACCGTTGTCATCGACCCAGGTCATGGGGGTGAAGATCCCGGAGCCATAGGTCCTCGCAAAACAATGGAGAAGGATATTGTATTAAAGTTTGGAGAGAAACTGATCCGTCATTTCAGTCAAAATAAGGAGATCCAAGCCTTTCTCACTCGAAAGGGAGACTACTTTATCTCTTTAGAACAAAGGATTAAAATTGCAAGAGAGTACGGTGCGGAACTTTTCATCAGCCTTCACACCGATGGAAGTTTTAATCCTCAGGCAAGGGGATCTTCTGTTTATTGCCTTTCCCTTTCTGGTGCAACGGATGAAGCAGCAAAGGTTTTAGCCGATAAGGAAAATTTGTCAAATATCTTAGGCGGCGCCTCTTTAAGGCCTGCCTCCATCACCAAAGACCCCAACCGGAACCAGATTCTATTAGATCTTATGCAAAATAATTCAATGAAGGAGAGCTTTCGATTTGCCGAATACCTTCTTGAAGACATCAAGGCCGTAAATCATTTAAAATTCCCTTCCTACCGTCAGGCCAATTTTATTGCATTAAGGGCACCGGATATCCCCTCTCTGCTGGTGGAGGTAGCCTACATCACCAATAAGGAGGATGAACGTTTGCTCAATCAAAATGACTTTCAAGAAAAGATTGCAAAAGCCCTTTCCACTTCCATCAAAAAATATTTCAAACCATAACCGATCAAATCATGTTTTTTTCACCCCCAATGCCTTCTTGTACCAATCTTTTCCCAAGATTTTATCGATAACCTTTCCAACCAAGAAGCCAAGTAATCCCCCCAAGAATATAAGTCACAAGCCAACTGAAGGCGATTCATGTGCGGCCTGATTTAATATCTAACAGATGGTTCCGAGGACAACACAAATGCCCTTCGTGTTAAAGCCATCTTTCTCCTCAAAATGGCCTTAATCACCTCCATTGAGATAAATACAATAACCCCAAAGCCTAATATGATCCCGAGACTAGTAAATGAAGGCTTATGTATTCCAAAGGCCTCACGCACAGATGGAAACTGGATCAATACAAAAATCAATAAAAGTTCCCAAGCAAGGGCTAAGAGAAGCCATTTGTGAGGGGGCGCCTTAAAGATGCTGTATCGCATAGAACGGAAGTTTAGAGCAATAATAAGCTCAATGACTATAAACAAGAAGAACATTTCTGTCCTTGCCTCTGTGATATCAGTGAGTTTGTGGTAGAAGAGAATGAAGAATAAGGGGATTTCAATCAATAATGCCATCGAGATAAACGCTCTCACATCCCAGGAAAAGACACTTTCCCTGGGATCTCTCGGTGGTCTCTGCATAATATCAGGGTCAGGGGGCGCTAAACCTAAGGCGAGTGCAGGGAGTCCATCCGTCGCAAGATTCATATACAATATGGCTGCGGGTAGAAGAGGCAAATACTCAGGGCCTGAAATTAAAACCACCCCGCCAATCACGACCACTTCCGTGATATTACATCGCAAGAGAAAGGTAAGATACTTTTTGATATTATCGTATATCCATCGACCGCGCTCTATGGCTTTCACAATGGTGGCAAAGTTATCATCACTTAGTACCATATCCGATGCCTCTTTTGACACCTCTGTTCCGGAAATTCCCATGGCCACCCCGATATCCGCATGTTTTAGGGCAGGTGCATCATTGACACCATCGCCTGTCATGGCCACGACCTCACCCCTATTCTTCCATGCTTTAACGATCTTGAGCTTATCCATGGGGGATACCCTGGCATAGACCGTAACCTTGTGGACAATCTTCTCAAGCTCTTCCTCCGTCATCTTTTCCAGATCCTCACCAATCAATACAATATCCCCCTCATGATATATCCCCATCTCCTTGGCAATGGCTACGGCGGTAAGCTTGTGGTCACCCGTGATCATGACAGTCTTAATTTGAATCTCCTTACATATGCTGATAGCTTCAATGGCTTCTCTTCTTGGGGGATCGATCATTCCTACAAAACCCACAAAAACCATTTCGCGTTCAAGAACTTCTTCTGTACACTCCATCGGGTAGGAACAATCTCTAAAGGCAAAACCAAGAACCCTCAATGCTGCCTGGGCCATCTCTTCGTTCACTTTTAAAATCTTGATTTTTTCCGTCTCTTTCAGTTCCCGAATTCCAGCTTCTTCTAAAATATAAGAACATCTCTGTAAGATTGCTTCCGGAGCACCCTTCATAAACGCCATTCGCTTTCCATCCCGCATTTGATGGATCGTTGTCATCCTTTTCCTCTCGGAACTGAAAGGGATTTCTTCCACTCTCGAGTTTTCAAGCCTTACCTCCGTCTCATGCAACCCTCCCTTCACTGCAGCGACAACGAGGGCGCCTTCCGTAGGATCACCCTTGACCAGCCACTTGCCCTCCGTCTTTTGAAGCACGGAATCATTACAGAGAAGACCCCCTAAAAGAAGTTTGCGTATCGGTTCACTCTCGTCCACATTGATTTTACCCGATCCCCTAAACTCTCCAACAGGTTCATAACCGGCACCTGTCACCTCAATCATTCTTCCACCGGCAAAAAATTTTCTTACCGTCATTTCGCCCTTCGTGAGAGTGCCTGTCTTATCGGAGCAGATCACTGTAGTACAACCTAAGGTCTCCACCGCTGGCATCTTCCGGATCAGTGCATTTCTTTTAGCCATCTGATGCATCCCGATGGCGAGAGCACCCGTGACAATGGCTGCTAATGCCTCAGGCACTGCTGCCACTGCAAGAGCAATTGCAAACATCACAATTTTGATGATGAATGGCAAATCAATCTTGCCACCTAAAGCCTCCCTGACGATACTTATTCCTGCAACGAGGAAACATATAGAAAGGGCCGTGATTCCAAGCCATTTGCCTATCTCTTCTGTCCTTTTTTCGAGAGGAGTCTTCTCAGCCTCTACTGCGGTCACCTCCTCAGCAATCTTGCCAAACTCTGTGTTCATCCCCGTGGATGTAACCACAGCCTTACCCCTGCCGTAGGTAACTGTGGTCCCCGTCAAGACCATATTCCTTCTATCACTCACACGTACCTCATCGGCTAAGGCTTTCACATCCTTCCCTATGGACACGGACTCTCCGGTGAGGGGCGCCTCATCACATCTAAGAGAGTAGTTTTGAATGATTCTGGCATCAGCAGGAATCTTATCCCCTGCCTCCAGAAGCAATAAATCTCCTGGGACAAGTTCTTTCGTAGGAACTTCTTCCTCTTTGCCTCCTCTTAAAACGGTGACCGTGGGAGAAAGCATTTTCTTAAGTGCCTCCAGAGCACGCTCTGCACGATACTCCTGGATAAATCCCAGAACTGCACAGAAGACGACGATGACACCGATGATGGCAGCATCCACAACTTCCCCAACAGCCGCTGAAAGGCCTATAGCAATGAGGAGGATAATGATGAGGATGTTTTTGAACTGGTTGAAGAATATGGTGAAGGGTGAAATCTTCTCCTCTTTCTTCAGTTCATTATAACCATATTTTTCAAGGCGACTTCGAACCTCCTCAACGCTTAAACCCTGACGAGGATCCGTATTCAGTTCCTTTAAGACCTGATCTACCTCCATTGAATGCCAATTTGACATACCCGCAATCCCCTTTCGCTTAAGGAATATGTTACTTCTAAAATAGGCCAAGGTCGTTTAATGGGATGTTTCTCCACTCTATCGTCTACGACCTTGTTTAGTTGCTTCAAACGTGGTAAACAATTTTTTAATGTTTGAAAATTTCAATTGCTTACTTAAATGAACCCATCTTCTTCCAACTCTGACAAAAGCTTGCCCAACACAATGCTGGGTTCTTTTTATGGCGATAGGTTGTATTTATCTATTCGACTGCGCAATGTATTGCGGCTGATTCCCAGCAGTTTAGCTGCTTGAACCTGATTTCCTTTGGTCTCAGCGAGTGCTTTCTGGACAAGAAGTTTTTTAATTTTTTCCAGCAGGTTTGAATGGAGGCCTCTTCCCCAGAACCGAAGAATATTTGTAAAAAGGGGGTCAAGCATTTTAGCCAAGGTATTCTCTAACTCTTCTTCATTAGCAAAGAAGGTGGCTTCGCCTTCTAAGTCGAAAATAATATCTTCAGCAGTCATTACCTCTCCTTTGCAAAGGATAAGGCTTCTGTTTATCGTATTTGCAAGTTCCCTTACATTGCCTGGCCAATTAATGAAACCAGCTTATCAAACACGCACGGATCGATATGCCAAACATTGGTGGCACTAAGACAGAAAGCACGGCGGCAATGAGAAGAATGATGATGAGGATTTTTTTGAATTGATTGATGAAAGTGCCTGAGGGCGAAATCTTCTCCTCTTTTTTCAGTTCATTATAGCCATATTTTTCAAGGCGACTTCGAGCCTCCTCAACGCTTAAACCCAGGTGAGGATCGGTATTCAGTTTCTTTAAGACCTGATCTACCTCCATTGAATGCCAATTTGACATATTCGCCACCCCCTTTCTCTTAAGGAATATGTAACTTCTAAAGTAGGCAAAGTTATGGTGCTTAAACTCCTAAAATTCTTTGTATGGCTGAAAACATCTCCTCAATATCGAAGGGTTTCACAAAATAAGCCTCTACCTCATTTCCGCTCCATTCTTCAGGATAGGCGGTCATCACGACGATGGCAGTATCTTTTGTGTTCTGCCGTATGAATTGAATGAGCTCAATTCCTGACAAAGATGGCATCTTCAAGTCGGTCAGCACGATAGCCGGGTTTTCCGCCTTCAATCTTTCCATTGCCTCTATACCATCTTTGGCTACAAAGACCTGAAAACCTTCTCGAATAAAGAACCTCTTCAGCATATGGAGAATTGTTTCGTCATCATCGACGATCAATATGTTTTTCTTATTCTTACCAATTGTGTCTAGTTCTTTTTGTGATGCTTCTTCGATAATGTTTCTCGCTTCAAGGGCACCCATCTTGCAGTCGATAGAAACAACTGCTATGCCTTCCGTCTCGTCAAGAATGTACTTTGCTGTCGAAATCAATTCTTTTCCAGTAGAAGGACGGGTAACGATCACCGCCACAACCATTTCAGAGATCCCATTAATACTCACTTGAATGATATGCCAATACGATGCCAAACAGTCTATTTGCTATCAATACTAACTAACTGATTTTAAAGGACATTTAACTTTCTGATTTTTAGAGAAAGACCCTTTTCTCGATTCATTGGTCAGGTTTTGCTGGGGAAAAGTGTGGAATAAAGGATTTTCTTAATGAGTCTGGTAGCTTATGGCGTGATCAGAGATTGAACAGGGTTGGTGATTTATCAACAAATGGGGGGAGTGATTTGAGGTCAGAGCCTATACTTTTCTATTCGATTGCGCAATGTATTGCGACTGATTCCCAGCAATTTCGCTGCTTGAACCTGATTCCCTTTAGTTTCAATAAGTGCCTTCTGGATGATGAATTTTTCAATTTTTTCCAGGAGGTTTGAATGGAGACCCCTTCCCCACAACCGGAGAATATCTGTAAAAAGGGGGGCGAGCATTTTAACCAGGGTATTTTCTAACTCTTCTTCATTAGCAAAGGAGGTGGCTTCGCCTTCTACGTCGAAAATAATATCTTCGGCATCCATTACCTCTCCTTTGCAAAGGATAAGGCTTCTGTTTATCGTATTTGCCAGTTCCCTTACATTGCCTGGCCAACTATAGGAGACCAGCTTTTCAAACATGGAGGGATCAATATGCGAAACGTTGGTGCCAAGCTGTCGGTTGTAAAGGTGGAAGAAATATTCGGCCAACTCTTTGATATCCTCCTTATGTTCCCTTAAAGGTGGCAACGTAAGGGACATGATTTTTAGACGGTAATAGAGATCTTCTCTAAATGTCCCCTGTTTTATCAGTTCCTCCAATTTGCGATTTGTGGACGTTAATACTCTCACATCCACCTTGACCGTTTCATTACCTCCAATGCGTTCAAATTCCCCTTCCTGTAGAACCCGAAGAATCTTTGCCTGAGTCGAAAGGGACATGTCGCCTATCTCATCAAGCAGGATAGTTCCCTTATCACATTGTTCAAACTTTCCAATCCGTCGCTTGTTAGCCCCGGTAAATGCCCCTCTTTCATACCCAAAGAGTTCGCTTTCCAACAGGGTCTCTGGGATGGCTGCACAATTGATTGCAAGAAAAGGGCGGTCCTTTCTGCGGCTATGCTGATAAATCGCTCTCGCCACCAGTTCCTTCCCTGTCCCGCTTTCCCCCCGAATGAGTACGGTCACATCACTCTCGGCAACCTGGCCGATCAATTTATAAACCTCCTGCATGACCTTACTTTTACCGATGATCTGATCCGAATCTTCCTTGTATTCGGAAATGGCTGGAATGGCCACAGCCCTCTTCATCAGCTTATGAGCCTCCAATCCTTTAGCAACGAGTTCAGAAATCTCATCCAGTTCAAAGGGTTTGAGAATATAGTCAAAAGCTCCAAGTCGCATCGCTTCGATAGCCGTCCCCGTCGTCCCAAAAGCTGTCATAATGATGACGGAGACCTTGGGATGATCCCGTTTGATCTCTTTGAGTATCTCGAGTCCATTCCGATCCGGCAGTTTATTGTCAAGCAGGATAAGATCGGTTTCCTGTCCGCGAACAACGTCCAGGGCTTCTCTTCCGCTATGGCAAGGGATGACTTGGTATCCCTTCTGGGATAGCGCCTTCGTAATAAAATGGCATAAGGTCAGGTCGTCGTCTACGATGAGAATTCTCTCCATGCCCCCTCCTTTTGAATAGGGAATGATAGGATGAAAGAGGAACCCCTTCCCAATTCGCTCTCCACTTCAATCCGACCATTATGTTTCTGAATAATGGAATAGACAATCGAAAGACCCAACCCTGTTCCCCCCACCTTCGTTGTAAAGAAAGGGTCAAATAAGTAGGGCCGATCTTTCTCGGGGATTCCATGACCTGTGTCTTTAATCATCAGTTGAAGGAACTCTTGGCGGCTATCCGGATTTACCTTGATGGCTGAACTTATCGTCAACGTCCCTCCCTGGGGCATCGCCTCAGCGGCATTGAGAAGGAGATTGAGAAAAACCTGACCCAGTTGCTTGTGATCGCCTTCCACTGACGGATGCTCCTCTGGGAGGAAAATGTCCAGACGGATGCCACTGTTTTTTAACTTCGCAGCCAATAAGTTAACAGTGTCTTTTACAAGCGTGCTGACGTTAATCGTTTGAAATAGAGGTTCCTCAGGTCTGGCGAAATTCAGAAAACGCGTGATATTTTCGTTGATGCGATCAATCTCCTTCATGATAATCCTGAAATCTTCCTCTTGATTCTCATCTAAATCTATCTCCTTCTCCAAAGATTGAATGAAAATCTTGAAGGAGGTAAGCGGGTTGCGAATCTCATGGGCTATGCCAGCAGATAATTGTCCGAGGGCGGCCATTTTTTCCGATTGGATCAGTTGCTCCTGCCTCTGTTTAAGCATCTGGTAGGCGATCTCTAATTCTTTATTGGACGCTTCAACCCTTCCTTCCAACTCTGTGTAAGCTTTCTTCAGCTTCTCGGCCATCACGTTAAACCCGGCGATCAACTTTCCGATCTCGTCCTCTCTGCTCGTTGAAACGGTTTTCCCAAAATGACCATCCGCGAATGAGGCGACCGTCTCGCTCAGAAGTTTGATGGGGTCCGTTACTCTCCCAATGACCCAATATGAGATTCCAAGGATGAAACCGATTGAAATCATGAAAATGAAGAAGGCCTTTTTGACCAAGAGATCGATCTCATAGAAAGCCTCTTTTGTATCTTGCTCGGCGATGAGATAGCATCGTAGGGTTGGAATCCATTTCCATGAGCCTAAAACCTCGTTATCCATGTAATCCTTATATACTCCGGTGTAAGTGGGTTTGAATTGGATATTTTCAAAGTAAGGGACTTTTGATATCCCTTCTTTTAAAAGCTCTATCAATTTATTATGGATAACAAATTCTCCTTGAGGATTGACGATAAAAAGTTTCCCTGTCTCACCCAATTTCGACTCGGATATCAACTCGGAAATATAGGATAGATCTACTAACTCTTTGAGAACCCCAATAGGACGGTCCCTCGCATCCTTAATACAGAAAGAAATGGTGATAGCCGGTTTTAGGGACTTTGGCTGAAGTGTAGGCCTTAAGATTAAGGTTCCCCCTTCAATAGCTCTTTGGAACCATTCCTCTTTTTCAAAAGAGGTTTTGGAAAGATTTCCTGACACAATTATTCCCTTTAAATTCAAGACCAAAATCTCAAGAGAGGCACGTTCAGAGTGTTTTACAAGAGATAAAAATGGGTCAATCCATTTCGGGTCCAGCGATTTAATCTCCTGGCTTTCCACGATTGTCTTCACATCCCTCACCCTCTCCTTAAGCCATTGTTCAACTGCCGTCTCTTTAACTTCAACGAGGTTTTGCAAGTGGTCGATCGTGCTCTTTTTCATCATTCCCCTGCTGACAGAGATGGAAAAGAAGGTCAACACCCCGTAAGGGATGAAGAAGAATATAAAAAAGAGGAGCATAAATTTTGCCCTAAGACTAAAAACCTTCATCAAGATCCCTCGTTTCTATATATAAATTTAGGCCATCTCTGCATTCCTCTCTTTGACAATTCCGCCGCAGCCATGTAACAGCACAACAGCGGGGAATGGACCGTCCCCTTTCTACTTCGCCAATTTACCCGTAACATCACAATGATAATTTCTCTTATGACGATCTCCATCTCCTATTCAGTTGCCTATTTCGGTAATGGTAGCTCCACAATATCAATCCCTTCTAAACAGGTCAGACACAGTCGGCCTTTCGAGCAGTTTAACAGAAACGCTCTTCTATATTAGCTTATTAATTGAAAAAATCAAATACAGTTATTAGGATAGGGGGCATCTTATATCGCCAATTATCTTCCATGACTCATCATCCAAAGGAAGAAAGCGGTGTGGAATTGTTCGTAACGAGATAAACGTTTACTCAATTCAGACAATCGACAAATCGACAAAAAACTATTGACAAATGCCCTCACCCCGATTATATAAAGAATAGCCACGAAGGTTAGGTTCCTCATGAAGAGGGAGCTAAAAGTGGCTTTTTTATTGAATAGGCATAGGATGGAGAAACAAAAAAAATCTGTGACTGTGATCGATGGCCAGGGTGGTGGCATCGGAAGCCTCATCATTAAGCGCCTCCGGGAAGCTCTCGCAGAAGAAGTAGAAGTCATCGGTTTGGGAACGAATGCGATGGCTACCGGAGCTATGTTGAAGGCTGGAGCAAATAGGGGTGCTTCAGGGGAGAATGCGATTGTTCAAACAGTAAAAACAGTGGATATCGTCGTCGGAACAACAAGTATCATTTTGGCAAATTCAATGATGGGGGAGTTGACTCCCAAAATGGCAGAGGCGATCGCTTCATCGCCTGCAAAGAAATGCCTCCTGCCATTAAAAATACCGGAGGTGGAAATCATCGGGGCTCCTAAAGAACCCCTCCCCCATCTGGTCGATCAACTCATCAAACGGATCCAGGAGATTATTGTAGCGTGAGACTTAATCCCCCCGCTCCCCCCTTTAGAAAAGGGGGGGCTGGGGGGATTTGAAATCAGGAGGAAATATGTGTGAGGCAAATGCATATCTAATTAAGGAAGGGAAGGAAGAGTTGGTTTTGGAGGATATCTCTATTCTTCGGCCGGAAAGGGACGAACTCTATCTTCAAAATATCTTCGGAGAACAAAAACGGATTAAAGCTCGAATTAAAGAAATGAATCTCATTGATCACCGCATCCTTCTTGAAGAAGCCTAATGCAACGTAAACCGTAAAGCGTTAGGTGTGAGGTGTGTTACTTTACACTTCACGCTTTACGCTTGACGATTTATTAATTAAACCCTTCTATCAAGGCCACGAAGGTCTTTAACTCCTGCAGAAGTGGGAGAGGTTTTCGTGGCTTTTTTATTCCCAAAAACTCTACCACGGGACAGAAAGGAGAATATATGCATATACCGGATGGATTTCTAAGTCACGGCATTAATGCCGCCACCTTTGTCATTTCAGCAGGAGCTTGTGCCTATGGAGTGAAACGGGTGAACCGTAACTTTGGAGAGAGAGAAGTTCCCCTGATGGGTGTGACTGCTGCTTTCATCTTCGCTGCCCAGATGATCAATTTTCCTGTGGCCGGAGGAACGAGCGGCCACTTCTTGGGAGCGGTCTTTTCCTCGGTCCTTCTGGGCCCTTGGGCAAGCCTCATCATCATGACCATTGTCCTCGTTGTCCAATGCCTGGGATTTGCCGATGGAGGACTGACCGCTATTGGATCGAATATCTTCAATATGGGAATTGTTGGATCCTTGGGGGGATATAGCATTTTCTTCATCCTTTACAACCTTTTTCAAAAAAGTCGAAAGGGCTTCTTCATTGCCTTGGCCATTTCATCATGGCTCTCCATTGTGATGGGGGCTTCTGCAGCGGCCATCGAATTAGCGATCTCAGGCATCTCTCCCTTAAAGGTAGCTTTACCTGCGATGGCAGGCATTCACGCAATCATTGGCATAGGTGAGGCCATCATCACCACTACTGCTGTCTCTCTCATTTTAAAAACAAGGCCAGATTTGGTAACCAGTTATGCCAAAAAAGGAGTTCTATATGAAAAGCCGTCTTGATGGATTTATTTTAATCGGATTGGGAATTTCCTTTCTCCTGGCCCTCTTCCTTTCACCTTATGCCTCTACTTCTCCCGATGGTCTTGAGAAAGTGGCAGAGACAAAAGGATTTTCAGAAAAGGGAGAAAGCTGGAAATTCTGGAAATACGCACCGCTCCGTGATTATGCCATCCCATGGATAAAGAATGAAAAAGTTTCAACTGCACTCTCAGGATTGATCGGAATATTGGCCATCTTTTTCATTGCTTTGGGTATTGGAAGGTTGATTAAAAAAACTCCAACGAAGAAGATCATCCTTTTGATACTCTTTTCTTCTCTTATTTCTCTCTTCTCAACTTCCACCTACGCTGCCCGTCCTCTTGCGACGGACGATGCCGGGACCGTATAAAAAGGCGTGTTTCAATCAGAATTGGGTTTTGACGGAATTCGTCAGGACAACCACGATAGAGAATATAGCCCTTCCTTAACATTGAGTTACGGTTTGTTGGAACGGATGGATCTGGGCATAGGAAGTGGTTATCTCTTCTTTCATCCAAAGGAAGAGAAAAAAGAGAAGGGCTTTGCTGATACAGAATTGAAATTGAAATATCGGCCGATTGACGAAAAAGATTGGAGACCCGCTTTCGCTCTTACAGGCACACTTAAAATTCCAACTGCCAGCGAATCGAAGGGGTTGGGATCTGGGAAGACCGATTTTGGCATCAACGCCATCCTTACAAAAAATTTAGGGGAAAGGTCGGTTCTCCATTTCAATTTTGGATATACTTTTATCGGTGAACAACATGCCGATAATGAATTGAATTATTCCTTGGCTGCACAATTTATTCTTATAAAGAAATGGACTCTTGTGGGAGAAGTGGTGGGGGGCAATAATTTCAATGGACGGCACGGAGATGACCCTCTTTCATGCCTTCTCGGAACTTATTACCCGATTACCGACAAGATCGTTTGGGATGCAGGATTGGAGATCGGGATGAACAAAGCCGCTCCCGATTTTCGATTTACAACAGGACTGACACTGCTCTTTAAACCTTGATACTTAATTCATTTAAGATTTTTTTCGAATGTATTTTTCTTAGACGAGGACACAGAGAGGCAGATTGGAAAAGTTTTAGAGCGGATTCCCTTGATTGGCTCATCTTTAAAGTCCAACCCATTTAAACAACTTGGTTTTCTGTGATAGAGATGGTTCTCCATAAAATATAATAAGAACCGCATTCTAAAACTTTGGAAGTCTGCCTGTCTGGGACCTCAGGGACTTTTTCAGAGGTCTCAATTGGGAGGCTTGACAGATTCAAAAGTATCCATTATAAATTCGTTATTCTCATTTTAGAATAACGGTGATTAGAAATGAAGATCGCTTACAAAGTCTGGCTCGATAACAATGGTAAGGCTTTTGGTGATGGTCCCTATGAACTTTTAAAACGAGTTTTGAAAACGAAGTCCCTCCACCAAGCGGCAAATCAGATGGGTATGGCTTATAGCAAGGCCTGGCGATTGATCCAGACCTTAGAGGATAGACTCGGTTTTGCCCTTCTGGAGCGGAGGGTCGGAGGTAAATCTGGAGGAGGTTCCCATGTTACTCCAAAGGCAAAAAAGCTTATGAACCATTATGAACGATTCCGTAGAGATGTAAAAATGACACTTGAAAAGATCTATCAAAAGCATTTCAGCTCCCCCCCGCACCCGTCCCTTCTCCCCCAAGGGGAGAGGGAGGAGGCGAGGGGAAGGATAAAAAACAGAAGTGAAAAAGTTTCTCTTCATGCCTTTTTTTTTAATTCTCGTTCTTATTCAAAATGGCCATTCTTCTCCAAAAGGGCTCCTGATCTTTGCCGGTGCAGCAAGTAAGCCTGCGACAGAAGAGGTAGCTAAAATTTTCCAGGAGAAGACGGGTATACCCGTGGATGTGATCTTTGGTGGTTCAGGATTCGTCCTCTCTCAAATGAAATTATCTAAAAGGGGGGATCTCTACTTTCCAGGATCTTCTGATTTTATGGAGGTAGCCAAAAGAGAGAGCCTCGTACTCCCAAATTCTGAAAAAGTTGTGGTCTATCTCGTTCCCGCTATCAATGTCCAGAAGGGAAATCCCAAAAGGATTCATAATCTCAAGGATTTGACCAAAGAGGGAGTTCGCCTCGCTATTGCGAATCCAGAAACGGTCTGTGTTGGAACCTATGCGGTGGAAATCATCGAGAAAAATCTTACTCTTGATGAAAAAGCTAAAGTTAGAAAGAATATCATCAATTACACAGAAAGCTGTGAAAAGACGGCAAACGCGATCTCTTTGAAGGCCGCTGACGCTGTCCTCGGTTGGAGGGTTTTTCATTTTTGGGATCCTGACCGCATCGAAACGATCTATCTTAGACCAGAAGAGATCCCACGCATCGGTTACATTCCCATCGGTATTTCAAAATTCACCCAGGACAAAGCTCTTGCTCAAAAATTTGTTGATTTCCTCTTTTCCCCTGATGCGAAAGCAACTTTCCGGAAATACCACTACTTGATGGATCTTCATGAGGCACGCCATTTTACCAGACCCGATACGCCCGTCGGAGGCGAGTATATTCTTCCTGATGGATGGAGGACAATAAAAAAATGAGTTTTCGTTACACGATGATTGGGGCTGCCATATGTATCTCTATTTTCTATTTGGGCCTCATCCTCTCTCTCTTATATTTTGTGGGTGGGAAAGGATTTTGGGAGGCCTTGTCACACCCCAACACTCTATTTTCTATTCGATTGAGCCTGATCGCTGCCACCATAGCAACATTTT
>Ga0315294_10002825_pt1 | contig 18914 bp, 15 predicted proteins | sample YL17G13_40_MG_FD_203626 | JGI IMG/M metagenome (GOLD analysis project Ga0315294, IMG submission 203626) | Sediment microbial communities from Yellowstone Lake, YNP, Wyoming, USA - YL17G13_40 | ecosystem: Environmental > Aquatic > Freshwater > Lake > Sediment | place: USA: Wyoming | collected...
ACTTTGCGGAGGCGCTGGATGAGGGCCTCCACCAGGACCGCCGTCGAGACGGCCAGGCCGACGTGCAGGTACGCCCGGATGCCGAAGAACCAGCCGCTTGCCAGGACCACCGGCACGAGGCACGCCACCACCGACCACATGATGCGGGCGGTGGAGTCCTTGCCGCGCAGGTGCGGCCAGTGGCCGACGACGAGCATCGGCGCGGCCGGCTCGGGCTTGGCGGCAGTTGTCGCTTGTGCGCTCATGCTACGGCTTCACTTTCTCGGCCTCGCGCGCGAGGTGCGCCTGCTGCTCGCGCTGCTTTTCGCGTTTGCGTTCGAGGGCCTTGCGGCGTTCGCCGCGGAGCATCTCAATCAGGTGAATCATCCGCCGCCGCGCGGGGCACACGTACGCGCACGTGCCGCACAGGATACAGTCCATCAGGCCGATGTTCATGGCATCGTCGACGGCGGCGAGGTTCCCGTCGAGGAACGATTCGCCGAGGATCGAGAGGCGGCTGGGGTTCAGGTAAGATGGGCAGTGCCGCACGCACGCCCCGCACCGGATGCACGGGCCGTTGTCGTAGGCCGCCGCGCGCCGGAAAACCAGGATGCCGCTCGTCCCCTTCTTGACAAAGAGGTCGGTGGTAAACTGGTCCTTGCCCATCATCGGGCCGCCGAAGATGAGTTCCTCGAAGTCCGCCGCCACGCCCGCCTTCTCGAAAAGCGCCTGGATGGGCGTGCCGATGCGGCAGGAGAAGTTGCCCGGCCGGGCCGCGGCGTCGCCGGAAACGGTCAGGATGCGCTCGGTCATGGGCCGGCGCTGCGCCAGGGCCTCGGCGATGGCGGCGGCGGTGCCGACGTTCTGGACGATGACGCCGACATCGGACGGCAGGCCGCCGCTGGGCACTTCGCGGCCCAGGCAGGCCAGGATGAGTTGCTTCTCGGCCCCCTGCGGGTACTTGGTCTCCAGGACCTGGACGGCGGCGCCGTCCGTGCCGCGCAGGGCCTCCTGCAGGGTGCGGATGGCCTCGGGCTTGTTGTCCTCGATGGCCACCAGGCCCCGCTTGGCCCCCGTTGCGGCCAGGCAGATTGCCAGGCCCGCCACGATGTCGGCCGGCCGCTCGAGCATCAGGCGGTAGTCGCACGTCAGGTACGGCTCGCACTCGGCCCCGTTGATGATGAGGGTGTCGATGGTCTTGCCGGGTGGCGGGGTGAGTTTGACGTGCGTCGGGAAGGTGGCCCCGCCCATGCCGACGATGCCGGCCTCGGCGACGGCCTGGCGGATCTCGTTGGGCGCGAGGGCCCGCCAATCGCGGGGCTGGTTCGTGCCATCGGCCCAGGCGTCTTCGCCGTCGGCCGAGAGGGCCACGGCGTCGGCCGGCCGGCCGGTTGCCGCGTCGACGACCTTCTCGATGCCGGTCACCGTTCCGGAGGTGGGGGCGTGCAGGTAGGCCGAGACGAAGCCGTCGGGCTTGCCGATGGTCTGGCCGCGCTTGACCTTATCGCCCTTGGCGACGATGGGCTTGCTGGGCGCGCCCAGGTTCTGGGCCATCGGGACGACGAGGCGCGGCGGCAGGGGGAGCGTCTCGATTGCAGCGTCGGCGGTCCACTTGTCGGCCGGCGGGTGCACGCCGCCGGGAAAGGTCGCTTTTCTCACGTTGGCCCTCGGCAAAAAAGCGTGTGGATTCTATCGGGCTGTAGCCGACAAGTAAACAATTTCCTGGTTGCGGGTCCGGGCCGGGAGTCGAGGGCCGGGGGCCGAGGGTGGAGGGCCGATCGCTGTTCCCTCGACCCTTGCGTGTGGCCGCAGAGCGTGGCACGGGCCGGGGCACCGCCACTGCGATGAGCGGCCTAGAGGCCGCAAAGAGGGGTCCCGGCGTTATCCACAACCGCCGCCAAATTGTGGATAACTTTTGACCGGGCGATTTTGGACCTCGAAAATCGCCTTTTTAACCTCGCCGGCAGGCCAAATCGGCCCTGGCGCTAGCGCCAGAGGGGGTGACCCCCCAAAATGTTAAGATGGGCATGACGAAATGCGCGCCTTTTTTACCCCTTTTTGACCCGATTTTGACCCCATTTTGACGGTTTTTGACCGGATTTGACGGCTTTTTACATGGACGGATGTCCATACGCCGTTGTGGAAAACTTTTGGCGCTGTCGAAAGATACACTATAAGCGCCAGGGGAAGGGGCGCCGAAAACCTGGGGACACCCGTGGCCGTAAAGCAAGGCGGGGAAAGGAGTTACGAGTGCGGAGTGCGGAACGACCGTCATTCGTCCTTTGTCATTGGTCAGTTGCGGCGGCAAACAGGCCGGAGGGACGGGCAAGAGCATTGCGGATTGCGGAGTGCGGATTGCAGATTGAAAGGCAAAAAGCCAAACTCCTGCGCCGGAGGCGGTCGGAAGCCGGGGGCGGGAAAACTGCCAAAATGGCACTCGGCGTCCGGGATTCGCGGCCCGCGGCCCGTGGCCCGTGGCCCGCGGCTCGTGGCCCGTGGCCCGCCGCTCGCGGCCCGCCGCTCGTGACCCGTGGCCCGCCGCTCGTGACCCGTGGCTCGCCGCTCGCGGCCCGCCGCTCGTGGCCCGTGGCCCGCCGCTCGTGGCCCGTGGCCCGCCGCTCGTGACCCGTGGCCCGCCGCTCGCGGCCCGCAACTCGCCACGCCTTTCGCGTACAGCCGTCATAAGGTCTACCAGAGTGCCCCAGGCACGATTGAAAGTAGCCACGCGGCGCGAGCCCGTGGAAACAGGGGCGACCGGTCCCCCTTCCTTTGTCTTCCCAAGCCCCGGCGGGGGCGCTTGAAGCGCCGTTCAGTCGCCCCTGAAGGGCTCCAAGGCGAAGAAAGGGGGGTGCCGGCGTCACCGGTCCACGGGCTCGCGCCCCGTGGCTATTATCAAGCGCCCCAACTTCGGGGCTTGAGCCAAAGCCCGTCGCAGCCCGGAAAGAAGAGGCCGTGTGAACCGCGGCCGCGGCCGCGACTCGGAGGAGTTGCCTGGCGGCACTGAAATATGGGTAGCGTCCCCTGCGGTCCCTGGGTAGCGTCCCCTGCGGTCCCCGCGTCCCCTGCGGTCCCCTCTACGGGCAGCGTGCCCAGGTCGAGACGGACTTTTCGATGCTCAGGCGTCTCTTGGACTCGGCCGTCCGCTCCCGGCGCCGCTACGCCATCGACCGCGTAATTATCTTGCGGGTCATCACCATCAACCTGATGATCCTCTTGTGTCTCTGGTGGCGCATCTGTTTTCAACAGGGGAGGACACTGTACAAATTGGCTCAGAACTCCGGCATGCTACCGGGCCTATTCTTGCGAAAGGTACATGTTTAGCGCTGTCATTCTGAGGCCCCGTTTACGGGGCCGAAGAATCTCGCCGTTCGGGCGGTCGAGATTCTTCGCTCGCTGCGCTCGCTCAGAATGACAGCCGCTGGGGGCACGCTAAACACATACTGCGAAAGTGACTTGGCTCCGTTGTTTGGCAGCCCTCACGGGCAACCAAGGGGAAGGCTTATGCCCGAAGAAGGAAGAGGCGAATGCTGTGCTGCGGGAGGACGTCCCATGCGGTGCCTGGCGGGGTATGTGCTTCCCTCGAGCGTTGCGATCGCAATACAGTGCCTTCTCACCGGGTGTATCTGTCAGGCGGTCAGGACGGACGCGTTGGTGCCCATCAACACCGTGTTACTGACCAGCCCCGTCGTCACGCTGGATGTCTACAGCATCAACGGCGCGTTTCCGCCGCAAGAGGCGTGGGATGAAACGCTGCGGCGATTCAAGGGCTGTCTGTCGGGCCAACTTGTCGTGCAGGGTCCAAAGGAACTAACCGTTCCCGTTGACAAGGACGGCCGCCTGACGGGAAGCGTAACGGTGGATGCCGGACCAAGGCAACTGGACCACACCGCCATACTGGTATGTCCGGAGGCTGCGGATCTTGGGCGTGGCGAGTACAGGAGGTACAAGGATGGTTTCCAACTTATCCGCTATGACAAGGAAGGCGTGGAGGAGTATGCCTGGCTCGTATCGCGCGAGACTCTGTGGAAGATTGTCTTGCTGCACGAATTGGGCCACGCCATCGGGGTCCCGGCCGACGTGTCCCATGCGGACGAGACCGGACACTGCACAAACCACTGTGTGATGTATCGTAGGCCGGATGCCCGTTTTGCTTTGATGGTCCTGGTGCATGGATGGAATCGGGATTTTTGTCCAGCCTGTAAAGCGGAAATAGAACGAGCGAAGTTTTCGGCCATTGAAGACGCCATACTGATCTCCCCTTTCCGCTCGTGGGAGAGGAGGAGTTCCGAGGACGCAGGACGGATCTTCCCGTGCGCCCTGCGGCCGTGGCGCGGTCTCGGGCGGCAGGAGTGACGCAGGCGGCGCCCGGCGCGCCCCGCGGGGCCGATGATGCCTGCCCAATCCGGGTCGGGGCAACTTCGGGGCTTGAGCCAAGTCCGTTCGCAGCCCGGAGGGAAGAGGCCGTGTGAACCGCGGCCGTGGCCCCGACTTGGAGGAGTTGCCTGGCGGCACCGAAATTTGGGCAGCATCCCCCGCGGTTAGATTCTTGATATTCTGGGAGGCCAAGGTGCTGGTGGAACGGTGGCGACGGGAGTACAATCAGGTCCGACCGCACAGCGCCTTTGGCTACCGGTGCCCGGCGCCGGAGACGCACGAGCCATTGCCTCCGGGATCCGCTGCGCTCTGCCTTCCGGCAATGGCTCTGTGGTTATCAACTCTAACTTCGGTTGGGTGGCAGATCACCGAGGTGCGGGAGCAACTGCAAATGAACGCCGCCGGGGCCCGCGAGATACTCATGCACGTGGTCGATTCCGGAGTGGCGCAGGCTGAGGCTAAAGCAAGTGGCATAAAGCACTTACAGCGGAAACAGCGACAGAAAAGTTGACGAGCGGCTGCCCGCATGGTATTATTTGATACTTTCTGCTTGACAAAGTCCCCGTGTGGTGTATTATTCAAGGTTCTGAATGGCGGACGCCGATACAGCAACAAGGAACCTGATCCTCAGGCTGGCATCGCACCCGGTATCAGTTCGGGTGGACAAGCACGCGAGAGGCGAGATGCTGTCCTGCAATCTTCGCGTGGACGATGTTTGCGGGGCCATCTGTGATTGCATCACAGCCGGCGAGAGGGTGAAAGCAACCATCGTTAAGAAGCATCCGCAAGAGATCGTCGGACTGCCAGCCTACGAGATTTGGCCGCGCATTGCGAACCAGCGATTCTACGTGCGGTTGACCATCTATCAGTCGGACAAAGAGACGTTGCTTCTGATCTCTGTCCACCCGGACTGAAAGCGTCAGGCAGGAGCAGACCATGGCAACCAAGTGCCCAATTTGTGGCAAGGAGACGCTCGGACTGCGGCGGGGAGAGTTCCGTTTCGACCCGCCCGAGAACGTGCCCGGCGGCACCATGATCCTGTCGGATGCGACGTGGGAGGAATGCTCGGCCTGCGGCGAGCAGATACTCAGCCCTGAACTGAATGCGCGGGTCGAGCGTGAAGCGGCCAAAAGATGGGGATTGCTCCAGCCGGAAGAAATCAAGGACATCCGCGCGCGCCTGGGGCTGACCCAGGTGCAGATGGCCGAACTGCTGGGCGTGGGCGAGAAAACTTATACCCGGTGGGAAGGGGGCAAGTCGTATCACAACACATCGAGCGACAATCTGATCCGCCTGGTCGCCCAAAGCCCGGAGTTGTTCGCCCGCCTCAGCGCCCAGCGCAAGCCGGAACGGGTGGAAGTGATCCGGGGGTACTTCTCTGGCCTTGCAGAGCAGAAAAGCGAGCACAAGGTGGGGATGGCCGCCCACGACGCCGAGATAGACTCCGCCTCGGCCGAGCGGCTGCGCGAGTTACTGAAGGCGTTGGCACACAAGACGAAAACGGCGTGAGTGCCATATGGGACTTGAAGCAGGCTATCTTGAACTCACCGCCAGCGAATTGGCGGACTTCCTGCTCCGCGAAACTAGGCAAGTTGAGCGGGGCACAACCAACCCCGCAGACCTCCTCTCGTACCTGAAACTCGTCCCAGTGGTCTTGGACCTGGAGGCGGCCCTGCCCGGGCGGTCGAGCAAGCCTCGCGGCGTGCTGGCCTTCCCCGAGCGCGTGGTCGCCGTCCAAAGCGGATTGCTGGCGCAGCGAGCACGGTTCACCGTCTTGCACGAAATTGCCCACTATGTTCTGCCGCAGCACCGGGCGGACCTCTACTTGTGCGACGATGCGGACCTGGGCTTCTGGACCCGAAACGACCGGGAGCGAGAAGCAAACGAGTTTGCCGCGGACCTGGTGTTCCAGGGCGATCGCTTCACGCTTGAGGCCAGCGCCATGCCTGTCAGCGCGGTATCCGTGAAATCTCTCAAGGAGAAGTACGAGGCCTCATTCGAGGCTACAGCGAGGCGACTGGTGGCCAAGTGCTCCCGCCCGTGCATGCTGGTGGTTTTTCAACCTGCCCCCAGCGCAAACATCATCGACACCTCCCAAGTCCCGAAATGGGTAGTCAAGTACGCGATTCCATCGCCTTCCTTTGCGAACCAGTTCTTCCAAGACATTCGTCTTGGCGACGTTCCATGTGACGTCGCGGCGCTCGTTACGGAACCGAGGCGAGATATCGCCAATTCGGTTATGCGCGAGATGGTGATTCCCGGCCCGCAGGGACAAAGATATGAACTCATTGTGGAGTTCTTCAGCAATCACTTCAGCATCTTCGCTTTGTTGCAGCCATGTGGCGGAGGAAAGTGAGGGTGGCGATGGCCATCAATCCGATAGCGGTCCTTGACTAGGTAACCAAGGAGTACCGGGCCTACATCCAAACGCAGTTCCGGGCCAAGGACCTGACGTTGCGGCAGCGGCTGGTCAAGGCGCTGAAGCGGCCGGCAGTTCGGGGCAGTTCCCAGGACGCCATACTTATCTCCCCTTTCCCCTCGTGGGAGAGGAGGAGTTCCGAGGACGCAGGACGGATCTTCCCGTGCGCCCTGCCGCCGTGCCGCGGTCTCGGGCGGCAGGGGTGACGCAGGCGGCGCGCGGCGCGCCTCGCGGCCGGCCCCTCGGCCCTGTTCGTCAGCGGATGGACTTCTCCGGCAGTTCCATCTTGACGCCCTCATCCAGGGGCATTTTGTCGGGCAGGGCGCCGGTGGCGGCCATGAGGCGGGCGAGTTCGGCCTGGAGTTCCTTTAACTTCGGCTGGGCGGCGGGGTCGTCGATGCATGGAGTCCGATTCGGGATACCGGACGCGGACGGGCATGCGATGGACTGGGCGAGGTTTCCGGGGCTCCGCGGCGTGGCTCATGGCTTCGCCAGAAACGCGTCGAGGGTGCGCTTGAACTCCGGCTCGGGCTCGGTGCTCCACATGCCGATGACCTTGCGTTCGCGTTCGGCGCTGGCGGCCGAGTCGGAGGCGTGGGCGGCGTTGCGCATGAGGTCGCGGCCGAAGTCGCTGCGGACGGTCCCGGCCTCGGCCTTATCGGGGTTGGTGGCGCCCTGCCAGCGGCGGATCTTCTCGATGGCGTCTTCGCCGCGGTACAAGAGGGCCAGGCACCGCACCGGGCCGGGCCGGTTGCGTTCGGCCTCGCTTTTGACCTTGCGCGGGTCCACGCCCGTCATGTACTGGACGATCCTGGCGAACTCGGTCTCGGCGTTCAGGTCGGCGAGCATCCGGTTGGCCGCCCGGTAGAACGCGTCGGGGACGCCGAAGTCGAACGCCCCGGCCAGGCGTTTGCGCATCGTGTTTTCGATGAGGAACTGGAGTTTGTCGCGGAAGACGTCCAGCAGGGGGGCGTAGAACGCCTCGCCCTGGGCGACGCTCATCGACAGCAGTTTCGCCCCGACGATGAAGAGGCCCGTCCGCGCGAAGACGTCGATGATGTTGCCCGGGCGGCGGCTGCGCTTCTCGAAGTTCTCGGGCTTCAGGATCACCAGTTCCGTCTGGACGTTCTTGGCCGTCGGCAGGAAATGGACGGCCGACTCGACGATGCCGCCGTTGGTGGCGGCCGTCCGGGCGAAGAACTCGAGTTCCTCCCGGGTGGTTGCCGGGTCGGGCCCGCAGATGACGGCCGGCTCGAAGTACTTGACCTGGCCGTCCGGCGTGTGCTGGAAGTCGCCGTACGTGCCGCGCACCGTGTGCCCCTCGACCTTGGGGCTGGCGTGGCCGACCACGTCGTCCATCAGGTGGTTGAGGGCGTTCTCGCCCTTGAACAGGAGCACCAGGCACCGGTTCGAGAGGCCCAGGGGGTTGCTCCTGCGGAGGTTCTCGTTGACGTACTGGATGAACTGGAGGCGAACGGGGTTATCGAAATCGCTGCGCTTCAGGAGGTCGAGGTACCCGTCGACCCACTTGTCGCCCGGGGCGTACATGTGGACGCCCACGAGGTCCAGGCGCGTCAGGCTCAGGAGCCTGCCGATGATGCCTCCCGTGCGGCTCTTGTGGAGGCTGTACGGCGTAATCATGACGTAGGCGAGTTCGTCGGCCATACCTTGATCCCCTCCTGGGGTTTTCGAGTCTGCTACTCTATCGGGAGGGGCCGCACGGGTCAACGGTTTGCCCGCCACCCGGATTTCTCTTGAGTTGGAGGTGCGGTGTGGTCAAAATCACGCAACATAATAAGGGGGCGGCCATGCCTGATTCTGACCAGATTAAGGTCAATGCGTTCGTCGAGAACCAGTTGGATCGTTTGGCTGGCGAGATTGAAAAAAGGCTGGAAGCTGACGTGATGGCCATCGTCGGCCCTATCTACCCAGGGGTGGACGACAGTGTCCGGCAGGCGATTGAGTTGCGGAAGCAAAAGGGGGCCGCACTGCGCCGCAGATTTGGCCATTATCCTGGACACCGGGGGCGGTATCATCGAGGTTGTGGAGCGGATGGTGAATACCATCCGGCACCATTACGACGAAGTAGTCGTGATTATTCCCAACCGTGCCATGTCGGCCGGTACGGTGTTTGCCATGTCCGGCGACGCGATCATGATGGACTATTTCTCATGCCTTGGCCCCATTGACCCGCAGATCGAGCGCAACGGGAAACTCGTGCCGGCCCTGTCCTACTTGGTCCAGTTTGACCGGCTCAAAGAGCGATCGAAAAACGGTGAAATCACGAGTGCCGAACTGGTGCTCTTGCAGCAACTGGATTTGGCAGAACTGCACAGTTTCGAAGAGGCTGCGGAGTTGTCGATTACCCTCTTGAAAGAATGGCTGGTCAAGTATAAGTTCAAGGACTGGAAGACGACGGAAACCCGCAACCTTGCTGTTACCAAGGAGTTGCGGGAGCAGCGCGCCGTTGAAGTTGCCGAAGGTCTGATGGGGCACACCGGGCGCCTCAAGTGGCACTCGCACGGGCGCCCGATATCCATGGAAACGCTTCGTCGAGACCTCAAACTCAAGATTGACGACTTCGGGGAAGATGCGGAACTGAGCCAGGGGATTAATGTTTACTACCAGTTCCTGGCCGATTATATGGGTAAAATAGGGGTGTACGGCGCTGTGCATACCAGCGGCGTCTGCCTAAAATAAACAGGTGCCACGATGACAACGCCTATTGATCCAGAACGGGTAGCCGCGACGAACCCGGGTGTGGATGTCGCGAAGATTAAGCAGGCTGATGCCTACCGAGAAACTCTTGCGAAGGCCGGCGTTCTGTCTAAGCCAACCTACCAACTCACGCCCGCCCTAGGACCCACAGGCAGCAAGTCCCGCCGCACGGGTTCCACTATTGTGCGCATGTCCAGGAACTCGTAACACGTTTTCATGGCGAGCAAGTAGGCCGCAAGAACCAGCCTGAGCCAGAGTGCTCACGGCACCAGCACCGCCTTCATCGCCTCGCCGCGACGCATGAGGTCGTGGGCGCGGTTGGCCTCGGCCAGGGGCACCTTGTGCCCTTGGGCGGCAGGGCGTGAGGAACTTCACGTCACAGGTTGTGACCTCAAGTGGGGGCGGGCGGCCGCCGGAATTCCGGTGCATTGGCACTCCATTTCTGGTATTCATACGTTGTGGCCTGCGCACGGGCGGGCAACGCTTCGCGTGAGTTCGGAGGCCCTGCCCGGCGCCAGGTGCCACGGCTGCGCCGTTTGCAGCCGTGCTACCGTCCGAACGACCACGGCTGCAAACAGCGCAGCCGTGGCACCACAGGGGGCCCGTGGCGGACCAGCCTATGGAATATGACCGGGACTACTTCGAGGGCCGGACCTCCTTCTTCTACTGCATGGGCGGTTACCGGGAGGTCGGGCTGTATTTCAACCGGCTGGCGCGGTGGTTTCTGCCGCACGCGGGCCATGGGCCGCTCCTGGATTTCGGCTGCGCGTACGGGTTCCTGCTGGCCCGGTTTGACGACGGTCGCGAACTGGCCGGCTGCGATGTCTCGGCGTGGGCCATCCGGCAGGCCGAGCGCCGCCTGCCGCACGCCAACTTTCACGTCCTGGACCCTTCCGGCGGGCTTCCTTACGGTGACCGGTTGTTCGGTGCCGTCCTGTGCACCGATGTCCTGGAGCACATCGAGCCCGGCCGCCAGACGCAGGTGCTGGGGGAACTGGATCGCGTGCTGGCCCCCGGCGGCCGAATCTGCATGACCACCCCAAACCTGGGCACGATGCGCCGATGGCTCTACGGCCGGGCGGACCGGACCGAAGGCCACGTGGGTATGCGCCGGCTGGGCGAGTGGAAGCGGCTGCTCGCCCGGCACGGCCTGAGCGTGGTGGACCACTGGACGTACCTGCACGGCTTCATGCCCGGACGGTTCCGCCGCTCGTGGCTGCCGGAATGCGCGATCGTGGCGAGGAAGGCGTAGGGGGCGAGGCGGCCGCGGCACATCCGAAGGTCAGATCTTGACAGTGAATCCCTGCCCGTTGGCGGCCAGGACGACGTGGCCGTCGCCGAGGAGGTTCTCCAGGTCGCGGCGCATCGCCTCGTCCATTGAGACGGACAGGGACTCGCTGGCGCGGATGAGCGTGCGGCTGTCGGCCGGGCTTGCCACGGCGTCGCCCCCTGGCACGGCAGGCGTGCCGCCGGCCACGGCACGGCTTGTGGCCGTGCCAGGGTGGCCTGACGGCTGGCGAGCCGGGCCGTCGAATTCGATGTAGAGCGGCACGGGGCCGGGATGGGCGGCGACCGCCTCGCGCAAGGCCATCAGCACTTCCTCGTTCACGGCGCCCCGGTGCAGCCGGATGACCACGGCCCGGGAAAGCCGCCGCTGTCCCTCCGCCAGGTCGAGGACCTCCGCGGTGCGGACTTGCGGCGCCTCGCGCTGGCGGTCCACGGTGCCGCGGACAAAGAGGACGCGGTCCGGCGCCAGCACGTTCTGGTACTGCTGGTATTCGCGCGGGAAGATCACGCACGAGGCCGTGCCGGCCAGGTCCTCCACCTCGAACACCGCCATCTTGGCGCCGATGTTTTTGCCGGTCTTGGTGACGATGATGCGCACGCTCTTGATGAGTCCGCCCAGGATGACCTCCGTGCCGTCGGGCAACTGCGCGAGGTCGGCCGTGGCGGCCGTGGCGAAGTGCCGCAGCGCCTGGGCGTGCTGGGCCAGGGGATGGTGCTTGACGTAGAAGCCCAGCGATTCCTTCTCGCACTGCGACAGGCGGCCGCGGGGCCACTCGGGGATGTCCGGCAGGGCGGCCTCGTCGGGCGGCGCCTCGGCCGCCAGCGGCTCCAGGAGGTTCATCTGGCCGCGGCGGCGGTCTTCCTGGGCCGCCGCCCCCAGCGACAGCGCCCGGTCCAGGACGGCCGCGAGTTGGCTCCGCCGCGCGCCGGTTGAGTCGAAGGCCCCGCACTTGACGAGGCTTTCGACGGCCGAGCGGTTGATGACCCCCGCGTCCACCGCCTCGCAGAAATCAAAGAGCGACTTGAAGCGGCCGGCCTTCTGGCGTGCGGCCACGATGCCCTCGACGGCCCGCTCGCCGATGCCCTTGACGGCCGCCAGGCCGAAGCGGATGCGGTCGCCCACGACCGTGAAGTCGGCGTCGGACTCGTTGATGTCCGGCGGGTCCACCTCGATGCTCATCCGCCGGCATTCATCCATGTACTCCGACACCTTGTCCGTATCGCCCATCTCGAACGTCAGCAGCGCGGCCATGAACTCCACCGGGTAGTGGGCCTTGAGATAGGCCTCGCGGTACGCCACCAGGGCGTAACCGGTGGAGTGGCTCTTGTTGAAGCCGTAGCCGCCGAAGCGGGTGATGAGGTCCCAGATCTCGGCGGCCGTGCCCTCGGGCAGGCGGTGCTTGCGGCAGCCCTCCAGGAAGGCGCCGTGCTCCGCCGCGATCGTGTCGTGGTCTTTCTTCGAGATGGCCTTGATGAGTTTGTAGGCCCGCTCCAGCGGCACGTCGCCCAGGCGGTTGACGATGCGCATCACCTGTTCCTGGTAGGCCATGATGCCGTACGTCTCGCCCAGGATCTCTTCCAGGGCCGGGTGCGGGAAGGTGTACCGGGTGCGGCCGTGTTTGCGGGCCAGGAAGTCGTCGATCATGACCATCGGCCCGGGGCGGTACAGGGCGTTGGCGGCGATGAGGTCGGCGATGCGGTCGGGCTTGAGTTTCTGGAGGAGGTCCCGCATGCCGGCGGACTCAAACTGGAAGATGCCCTTCGTCTCGCCGCGCTGGAAGATCGCCAGCGCCTTCGGGTCGTCAAGCGGCAGCCGCTCCAGGTCGACCTCCACGCCGTGGTGCTTCCGGATGAGATCGACGGACCGGTGCATCTCCGAGAGGGTCCTCAGGCCCAGGAAGTCCATCTTCAGCAGCCCGACCTTGGCCACGACGTCCATGTCCCACTGGGTGGTCACGTCGTCACCGACGCGGCAAAGGGGGGCGTACTCCACCAGCGGCGCATCGGCGATGACCACCCCCGCCGCATGGACCGACGCGTGCCGCGCCAGGCCCTCCAGGCGCCGGGCGATGTCAAGGAGTTCCTTGACGCGCGGCTCGCGCTCGACCATCTGCCGCAGGTCCGGCTCCTGCCCCAGGGCCTGCTCCAGCGTAATGTGCAGCGGCTGCGTGGGAATCTTCTTGGCGATGCGGTCGACGTCGGGCAGGGGAATGTCGAGGACGCGGCCGACGTCGCGCACCGCCGCCCGGGCCCCCAGGGTCCCGAACGTGATGATCTGCGCCACGCTGTCTTCGTGGTACTTCTCGCGGACGTACCGGATGAGGTCCTTGCGGCCGTCCTGGCAGATGTCGATGTCGAGGTCGGGCATCTCGTTGCGGCTGGGGTCCATGAACCGCTCGAACAGCAGGCCGTAGCCGACGGGATCCGCCGTCGACAGGCCCAGCAGGTACGCCACCATGCACCCCACGCCGCTGCCGCGCGCCGAGCACGGGATGCCGCGCTCGTGCGCGTACCGGACGAAGTCCCACACGATGAGGAAGTAACTGGAGAACTTCTTGGCCTCGATGACCCTCAGTTCGTGCTCCAGGCGCTCGCGGTGGGCCTTGCCGGCCGATGGGCCGTAGCGGCGCACCAGGCCCTCCTCGCACAGCCGCCGCAGCATCGAGTCGGGCGTCTCGCCCGCCTGGGCGGGGTACACCGGCGCGTGGCGGTCCGTAAAGAAGAGCGGCAGGTTGCAGCGCTCGGCCACCCGAACCGTGTTCTCAAGGGCCTCCGGAACGTCGGAGAACCGCGCGAGCATCTCGTCGTGCGTCTTCAGGTGGAACTCGCCCGGCTGGTATCTCATGCGGCCGGCGTCGGAGAGCACCTTGCCGGTGTTGATGCACAGGAGCACGTCGTGGGCCCGCGTGTCGTCGGCGCGGATGTAGTGCACGTCATTGGTGGCCACCAGCGGGACGCCCAGTTCCCGCGCGAGGCCGATCAGTTGCGGGCGGATCTTGCGCTCGTCGTCGAGGGTGTGGTCCTGGAGTTCGAGGTAAAAGTTCTCCCGCCCGAGGAGGTCGAGGTACTGCCGGGCGGCGCGGCGGGCGCCGCCAGAGTCCCCCGCCAGGAGGCGCGACGGCACTTCGCCCTGGAGGCAACCCGACAGGCCGATGAGCCCCTCGGCGTGCTCGGCCAGGCAGTCCTTGTCGATGCGCGGCCGGTAGTAGAAGCCGTCCAGGGACGCCGTCGTGGCCAGGCGGATGAGGTTCCGGTAGCCGCGGTCGTCCTTCGCCAGGAGGATGAGATGGTAGCCCGCGTCCTGGCTGCCGGGAAGGGTCTCGCGGTCCCGCCGCCGGCCCGGGGCCACGTAGGCTTCGTACCCGATGATGGGCTTCAGGCCCACCTTCGCGGCGGCGTTGTAAAACTCGACCGCGCCGTAAAGGTTTCCGTGGTCGGTGATGGCCAGCGCGGGGGCGCCCTGCTGCCGCGCACTTGTCACCAGGTCGCCGATGCGGCAGGCGCCGTCCAGGAGGCTGTATTCGGTGTGGACGTGGAGGTGAACGAACGGCTTATCAGACACTTTGTAGCGCGGCCGTACGGCCGCGCCCTCATGCGCGGCCGTACGGCCGCGCTACTCTCGCTTTATCTCGAGCCTGCCCGAAAGCCGGGAACAGGGAACAGGCAACAGGGAACAGGCAAGGATGGTTCCGGTTCCCGGTACCCGGTTCCCCGTTCCCCGCCGTTGGCGGCCTTGTGGCCGGGCGTCGCCTTTGCCGAATCTAGCAACCGCACGCGTCGCCGTCAACCATAAAGCCGCCGAGGGGCGGCTTAAACATTTAACCGCCCATCTTGATGGGCGCGTTTTTCGGTTGTGCGCGGGCGCGGCACGTCTTGGCTGCCTATAAAACCCTTGAACGCCCGGTGAAGTAATGGAGGTCACTGCCCCGCCCGTACGGGCGGCGGACGGTCCGGCACCGCCCGTACGGGCCGGAACCCTGGGACCCGGCCCGGGACGGCCAGGGCCCGGGCCTTGCCCCGGCGCGGGACCTTGCCCGGGGGGCGGGCCCTGGCCGGGACGCGAAGGACGGCCGGGCTGAACGCGGTCGCCCGTGTCCGGGCCCGGACGGCCCATCATCGGAGGACGGCCTGGCCCGCCCGGGGGCGGCCCTCGCCCAGGCGAGCGGCGCAGCGAATCGAAGTGCGCCACCCACCGCTCGTACTGGTCGGGCGTCAGGACCGACTTCATCTCGCCTCGAAGTTTCTCGTGCTCCGCCTCGAACTTCTCCTCGGCGTCGCGGCGGATGGCCTCCAGCGCCTCCATGCGGCGTTGCATGATGTCGCCAACACGGCGGGCCTGCTCTTCGGTCAGGTCATAGCGGCTGCGAAGGTCCCGCACGATCTCGGGCGTGGCGCGATCCGGCCGCGGCGGACCCGCCAAACGGTCCTTCAGCCAGAGCACCGTGGTCCCTGCGCCGATCGCCGTGCCGCAGACGAGGATCACCAGGCCCAGCAGGACCAGCGGCCAGGTCTGGCGGCCGGGCTGCGGCAGGTGCGCTGCGCCGCCCGGAGTGTGCGGTGCGTTGGGTTCCTCGGTCATAGTAGTGCGACCTCCAGCGTGGGGAACAGGGCCGCCTGCGGGTCGGCGCCGGCCGTCCAGGCGTGGATGGCCAGGGCCAGGATGACCGCGGCCGCCACGGCCGCCGCGGCCGCCACGAGCGACAGCGGCAGGATTGGCGCCCGCCGGCCGGCGCGAAGGCGGGCCAGCACGGCATCCGTGACGTCGGTCGCGGGTGCCTGTTCCCGGCGTGCCCGCCGCACCAGGTTTTCCACTGCCTTTAACTCGTCCATCCGAGTTTCTCCGCCAGGTGTTCCCGCCGGGCGATCGCCTGGAGGCGACGCCGGGCCCGGTACGCCCGCATCTTGACCCCGGCGCGGGTCCAGCCCATGCGTTCGGCGATCTCCTGAACAGAACAGTCATCAAAATACATGAGTGTAAGCACCAGCCGCTCGGCAGGGGCCAGCCGGGCCAGCAGGGCGTGCGCTGCGGCGCTCGCCTGGGCGAGGTCCGGGTCGCCCGCGGGGGCCGCCACGTCCTCCTCTGAGAGCGAGAGCGGCGGGGCGCGCCGGGACCGCCGCTTCCAGTACCGGTACCCCACGCGGGAGGCGATCCGCCTGAGCCAGTGGTCCAGCGGGGCCTCGCCGCGGTAGCCCCGGAGGCTGAAGTAGGCCTCCACGAACACGTCCTGCACGAGTTCCTCGCACGCGGCCGGCTCCCGCGCGAAACGCCACAGGAGGGCGGCAACCGCGGCCTCGTGCCGCCGGATCAGCCGCGAGAAGGCCGCCTCGTCGCCGCCGAGCGACGCCGCGATGTCGTGCCGGTCGGGTTCGTCCACGGTCGGGTCATTGTACAGCGCTGTCACGCCGGCGGCCAAGTTGATTGCCTTTCAGGCGATGGGAGTTGCCGGTGCCGCCGGACCTGCGAGGTCGGGTGGCATGCCCGGGCAACGTCGGCCCGGGCATGTCACCTGGTTGATGCGTCGCGGGTCGCTGAACGGGCGTCCCGGCCCCGTATCGCTGAATCAGGTTTGGCCCCCGGCCGGCGGCGGAGGCGTCTGTCCACCACGGGCCGGATGCGGCCTCGGGCCGCCCTGAGGTGGCGGAGGCGGGGGCGGCAGGATCGACCGAAGCTTCTCAACCGACAAGCCCGTGACCTTGGCCAGTTCCTGGATGAACGCCTCGTGCGCCGCCTTCATCGCCTCGTGCATCGTCTGGGCGGCGTCGCGGACTTGCCCCCTCTGCTCCTCGGTGAGGGGCTTGCCTAACTCGGCCTCAATTCGTCCGATGATCGGCGGCGGGCCTTGCGGCCTTGGGCCGCGATCTTCCGGGCCGACATTCTGGCCGCGAGGAGCGCCGGCCTGGTCGGGCGGCATAGCCCGCGGCGGACCGGCCATACCCCCGGGTCCCGGGCCGCGCATCGGACCGCCGCCACCCGGTGCCATTGCGGCCAAGCCGAGGCCTACCGCAACACTTGTCGCTAGAACGGCGACCGCCACTACAATCGCAATCCGCTTCATAAACGTCTCCTTTCTGAATTTCCAAGTGGTCCGCCGGACACATCGTTCTCACGTGCTTTGTGTGGGCCGCGACGCCCGCGGTAACATGGAAAATGGGTGTGGTCGGTGGGGGCCGCCGGTAGAAGAAGATGGTGCCGATTGTAAGTCTATTTCCGGCAAGGCTTTATCTCAATGCGGCCACTTCGCGGAATAAGGCGTGTCGGCCGCATACGGAATATCCGGAACAGTTATCCACAGCACGGCGCATCTGCCAACGGCCTAAGATCCGAAGCCTTGGCGCTGCCTTTGGATTGCAAGTCTTGTTTCTGGCGTGGCTTAGAAGCGGGCCAGGACTGAATCCTGCAATGGCGGCGGGTGGAATTCGGCGAACGGCATCCAAGGTCCTCTTTTCCGTCTGCCAAAATGGCAGGTGCCTCATTGTGAAAGACGATTGCTGGATTTCCCTCTTGACAGAAGCCGGTCTTGCACTGATGATGCTGGAGAAGGTCGGTTGTTCTGACCGATAACACTGGTAGGGTGGCCCTCAGGGCCGCCGGTACGACAGGAGACCACAAGAACCAGGTAGTGGGAAGTGGGGCCAGGCAGGGCCCTGGATGCGGTCAAGCCCAAGGCTAACGGATGAGGCGCGAGCGGTCGCCGCGGCGACCTCGCAAGCCAAGTTCGGCACGTGTTGGTCGCCTAGGCGACCGTCGGGCAGTCAAGCAGAGTAAACCGGAACTACGTGGCCCGCGAGGGCCCAGCAACCGTCGAGAGGAAGTTTTTTGCCGCAAGTCGACGGAAAGGACGGGAAGCAAGTGATGAGTGCAGAGTGCAGAGTGCAGAGTGAAAAACAGAGATGGGGCGCGGCACGCTTGCCGTTCATTCCACACTCTCCACTCCTCACTCATCACTCATCACTATGCCAATGGACCCGCCCTGTGGATGCTGATCGTTTCGGGTTGTAACTCGGCCGAGTTGCAGCCTTTAGGGCAATCCCGCCTGGGGCTTCAAGGCCCTGCGGACAGGGTCGCCAGACTGATTGGCGACCGGGCCGCGCTTCCCCTCGAAAGAGAGCCCAAGCCATGACATTCTTAGCCCAAGCGGCGGAATGGCAGGCTGCGCTCGTGGGGATCGTTGCACTTGTCCTCGGCGGCGGCATCGGCTACGCAGTAGCCTCCTTTGTTGTCGTCCGGAAGGCACGTCAGACGAAGTCCGAGGGCGAGCGAACAGTCTCCAAGGCGCGGGCCGATGCCGACGCCATCCTCAAGGAAGCAAGGGTAACCGCCAAGGAAGAGGCCATCCGGGTCCGCGACGCGTTTGAGAAAGAAACCGCCCGGACCCGGGAGGAACTCCGCGAACGCGAGCGGGTCGTTGCCAAGCACGAAGACGGCCTCGACGCCAAGATGGAGACCCTCGCGCGCAAGGAAAAGACCGTTGAGGCCGGCTACACCCTGGTGGCCGATATGGAGAAAAGCCTGAAGGCCAAGCACGCCGACCTTGACCAGAAAATCGCCGACGAGAAGCGGACGCTCTTCAAGGTGGCCGGCCTCGACCAGAACCAGGCCCGGCAGATGCTGCTGGAGCGGATGGAAGGCGAGGTCCAGCATGAGGCCGCCGCGCTCATCCAGCGGGTCACCGAGCACGCCCAGGAAGAGTCCGAACAGAAGGCCCGCCAGATCCTCGCCGGGGCCATCCAGCGACTGGCCTCGGACTACACGGCCGAGGTCACCGTGGCCACGGTCGACATCCCAAGCGACGAGATGAAGGGCCGCATCATCGGCCGCGAAGGCCGCAACATCCGGGCCTTCGAGCGCGTCACGGGCGTCGACGTCATCGTGGACGATACGCCCGGCGTCGTGGTGCTTTCGTCGTTCGATTCGGTCCGCCGCGAGGTCGCGCGGCGGAGCCTGGCGAAACTCATCTCCGACGGCCGCATCCAGCCGCCGCGGATCGAGCAGGTCGTCTCGGAGTGCAGGAAAGAGGTCGAGGCCGACATCAACGAGACCGGCAAGCAGGTGGCCCTCGACACGGGCGTCCGCGGCCTCCATCCCAAGGAGGTCCAGTTGCTGGGGCGCCTGAAGTACCGCACGTCGTACGGCCAG
>Ga0315294_10002827_pt1 | contig 18899 bp, 11 predicted proteins | sample YL17G13_40_MG_FD_203626 | JGI IMG/M metagenome (GOLD analysis project Ga0315294, IMG submission 203626) | Sediment microbial communities from Yellowstone Lake, YNP, Wyoming, USA - YL17G13_40 | ecosystem: Environmental > Aquatic > Freshwater > Lake > Sediment | place: USA: Wyoming | collected...
ACTATATTTCAAGATTCCCGAACACCGCTTAGGCAATGGTTTTATGCCATGTTTATTATAAGTGCTACAAGGTGTGGCATATCAGCCAAGCAATTACAGCGTGAATTAGGAGTTACTTATAAAACCGCTTGGCGTATGTTCTATCAAATCCGTTGTCTTATGGATGAGGATTGCAAACTAGATAACACTGTTGAATTGGATGAAACATATATCGGTGCTAGGAAGCCAGGGAAACGTGGTCGTGGGGCCGCCGGAAAAGCCTCTATATTTGGCATGGCAGAACGCAAGGGTAATATTGAAGCCGTTGTTACCAGTGATCTTAAAAGAACGACTTTATATCCCATTATTAAAGAACACGTATTACCCAAGAGTATGATTTATACCGATGAGTTTCAAGCTTATACTGGTTTATCTCAAGAAGGTTATAGACATAAGAGAGTACACCATGCTTCAAAGGTTTATGTATCCGGTGACGTTCACACTAATACCATTGAGGGATTTTGGAGTTTACTTAAAGGCGGTATCAGTGGAGTTTATAAAGCAGTTGGCCAGAAACATTTACAACATTATGTTGATGAGTATGCTTTCAGGTACAACCACAGGAAAGACGAGCAGCCTATGTTTTTGACTGTTTTGAAACAGATATAGGCGGATGGCTGGAAGCCTTCTTTAACAAGGCTTCAAAGTCTTTCTTGTTGGCTACCTGATTTTTGATTTCTGAATCTTTAATCTTGGGCACTTTCCTACTTTAATTAAAGCATTATTGACCAGATTTTGCTAATTTCTCTCTATCTTTTGCCATCTTCTCAATTATTTCGTCCACTTCTTCTTCTGGTTTCTTAGAGCGTTCTTTACGATAGGCAAATGCTTGAATAAGCGTATAAACTATCATCCCAAAAGATAATACCGTAGCAATAAAGAAAATTGCTTGCCAACTAGTTGCCTTAAAACTTAGAAAATCTTTACATTCCGCAGTAACTAAAGTCAATAAAAAGGCAACAAAAGTCCCAATCCATGGCCATACATCTCTATAAGAAGGAAGTTTACTGCCTTTTTTAAGTCTTTCTAATACTAATATTAAATGAAATCTGTTTATGATAATTTCCTCCCGAGGGCCCCGATGAATGATAGAATCGGATTTATCACCAATTCCAATCTTCCCTGATGGGATTGGATTATTTTCCAACTTCTTGTATTCCTTCCCCTTCTTTCTTTTCCTTTTCTACCAAACTGCGGAGGCCAAGTGTGATAAGATTTAGCAACATGGTATTGCCACAATTTGTGCAGGTTATAGATACACAGGGTAATATTGGCCCACCAAGAACTAATCCCCTTATATTCTCCTGTAAACTTAATGGGATAAACCCATCGTTCAATGTCCAATTGGGGTTTTTGCAAATCGGGCAAATCCCAATTTGCCCCTTCGTTTTTTCTTGTATTTTGGCAATAATCTGAGTCTTTTCTTCTTCTGTAAAAGCCAAACGTATCACCTACCCACCACACCATTGTATCATAATTCAAATCTATTGTTGACACCTCTGCTATACTTAAATAATCATCGGTTGGGGAGGTAGGTTATGGCAAAATCGTCATGTGTAAAATGTGGAGGTCAATCATTTGAATGCAGAGAAGTACAACCAGAAGGTTTAAAATATGTTCTTATGTTCGTGCAATGTGCTGATTGTGGCGGGGTTGTTGGAGTTATGGAAGACCAAAGTATTAGTTTGATGCTTGCAGAAATAAAGAACTTGGTATTGCTAACCGCCGAATAGGCCACTTGCCACCAGAATATTTTTCAGCTTCTTCTTCTGATAAAAATATAGCTTTAGGAATAGCCATATTCGGCGGGATTACGACGAAATAATACCCGTCATAAATTGCCTTGTGCGGATTTCTATACAAAGTCTCCATATAATTCACCTCAATTTAATTTTGGAGGGCGTAATGACTGATGAGGATAATAGGAGTGGGGATTGGTGGTTGTATTTGATATTGGTGGTTGTAGGTATTGTTATCGGCTCTATAATTTCTGATCTTCCGAGTGACACAACCAAGTTATCCAAAGAGGATATCATGGTTATTGAAGATAAGTCCTATGAACAAGGATATATCCGAGGTTATCAGGATTGTCGGAATGGGGTGAATAAATAGACTACCTACCTTATCGGCATAGGGGAACTAATATCCGTTGATCATGAACGTGCCTCTAGGGTATAGGGGCGTTTTAATTTATGAATTACTATCGCTTAGTAAGAGCTTGTTCTCGCCGCTGGTCAATGCTTCCGCTGGCGGCCTGATAACGATCTCATTGCCATCGTAATCTACCTTTACCATGGACCCTACCGGGTATTCATTGCGCAGCACAGCATCGGAAAGCCTATCCTCAATCTCATGCTGGATAACGCGTCGTAATGGTCGAGCACCATATTCCGGATCGTACCCCTTTTCGCCCAGGTAATCACGGGCAGCCTCAGTGATTTCAAGTACGATCATTTTATCTGCCATCGATTTCACCGCTTCGCGCAGCATGAGATCAACTATAGCCCTTATGTGCTCCTTTGTAAGTGCATGGAATACGACAGAGGCATCGATGCGGTTGAGGAACTCGGGCTTGAACGATTTTTTCATGACGACCAGGACCTGCTCTTTCATCTTTTCATAGGCTATCTGGCGGCTCTTATCTTCGGCGCCCTTAATGTTGAAACCCAAGTTTACGTTTTTCTTTATCTCCATAGCACCAACGTTGCTGGTCATGACTACGATCGTGTTGCGGAAGTCTACCCTCCTTCCCTTGGCATCAGTCAAGTGGCCGTCATCCATGATTTGCAGAAGGATATCGTAGACATTGGGATGGGCCTTTTCAATCTCGTCAAGAAGGACCACGCAGTACGGTTTGCGCCTGACCGCCTCGGTGAGCTGGCCTCCCTCTTCATAGCCGATGTATCCCGGTGGCGCGCCCACCAGTCTGGCAACATTGTGCTGCTCCATGAACTCCGACATGTCCAGTCTGACGAGCGCGTCCTCGCTCTTAAACATAAATTTGGCAAGGGCTTTAACCAGTGCCGTCTTTCCAACACCCGTAGGCCCGAGGAAGATAAAACTGCCAATCGGCCGCCTGGCCTCTTTCAAGCCAGCTCTGGCGCGGCGCACTGCCTTGGCAATAGTTATAATTGCCTCATCCTGTCCCACAATGTCGGTATGCAGGGCATCCTCCATCCTGAGCAGTCGTTCCTGTTCATCCATAGTCAGGCTCACCACAGGGACACCCGTCCACATACTGACCACTTCGGCAATGTCTTCCTTATTTACTACCGGCTTTTCCTGCTTCTGCTCGTGCTGCCACTCCTGCTCCATGTTCTTTATTTTATTCATCAACTGGACTTCCCGGTCACGCAGCTCAGCAGCGATCTCGTACTGTTGGGATGCAATGGCATTATCCTTATCACGCCTAACGCTTTCCAGCGCCTTTTGGGCTTCGGCCAGACTGATGGGGACAACACCCTTCTTTATCCTCACGCGTGACGAAGCTTCATCCATGAGGTCAATTGCTTTGTCCGGTAAAAACCGGTCAGAGATGTATCTTGAAGCCAGTGATGCCGCAGCCAGTAAAGCGTCATCGGTGATAGTGAGCTTGTGGTATTCCTCATAGTGGTGCCTGATGCCCCTCAAAATATCCACGGTTTGCTCAACTGTGGGTTCCACCACGGTTACAGGCTGGAATCGTCTCTCCAGTCCAGCATCCTTTTCGATGTATTTCCTGTAATCGTCCAGCGTGGTCGCTCCGATGAACTGTATCTCGCCACGGGAAAGCGAGGGCTTAAGTATATTTGAAGCATCAACAGCGCCTTCGGCAGCGCCCGCTCCAACTATAGTATGCAGCTCATCAATGAATACGATGCAATTACCCGAGCTCTTTATCTCATCTAAGACTTTCTTTAACCTCTCCTCGAATTCGCCGCGGTACTTCGTCCCTGCTACCAGGGATCCGATATCAAGTGTAACAAGACGCTTGTTTCTCAGCGTATCGGGGGTATCACCGGCAGCAATTTTTTGAGCCAATTTTTCAACAATCGCTGTTTTGCCTACGCCGGGCTCGCCGATTAGAGCTGGGTTGTTCTTGGTACGGCGGCTCAGAATCTGGATGACACGCTCACATTCCTTGTCCCTATCGACTATATTATCCAGCTTCCCGGCACGGGCTGCGGCGGTAAGGTCAACTCCAAGCTGATCCAATATTGGTGTTCGTGCCCCCTCCCTGCTGAGGCTCTTTGCCTGTGCAGTACCCTGGTTCACCAATTTATTGGTTTCAGCAAGGACACGTTCAAGGGTGACGCCGAAGCTCTCAAGAACACCTGCCGCCGACCCCTCGCGTTCCCTCAGAAGTCCCAGTAAAAGATGTTCAGTACCAATATAGCTGTGGTTAAGGCGGCGAGCTTCATCAACAGCCAGCTCGATGACCTTTTTTGCCCTCGGGGTCAGCCCTACTTCACCGGTATTGGGGCGTCCCCCTCGGCCAACGATAAATTCTACTGCGGACCTTACTTTGCTAACCGATACGCCCAGGTTGGTAAGCACCTGACTGGCAACGCTATCTTCTTCCGCGATCAAGCCGAGCAGTACGTGTTCGGTATCAATATAGTTATGCCCGAAGTGCTGAGCCTCCTCCTGGGCACGGGTAAGTGCCCTGCGGGCGCGCTCGGAGAATTTTTCAAATCTACTTGCCATAATAACCTCGATATGATGCAGTTAATTCAATGACTTTAACCATGCTTTCATATGAATTATATGTTGAACCCCGAGGCAAGTCAAAGGATTTTAGCTTTGGCCAGGGTTTAGATTTCCCCTATTTGAAATATTCAGTAAATAAAAAACCTCTGGCAGTGACATATTTTCCCGAGGAGTCCCCCCCTCAGTATCGTCCGCGCTGAAGCGTTTCACTTCCGTGTTCGGGATGGGAACGGGTGGTTCCGCTTCGCTCTAACCACCAGAGGATTAGGCAGTTTAATCCAAATATATAGTTATTGTCAAATGGACTGGTGGAGGACTGGTGGAGGAATGACAGTATCGGTTTTATCCTGGCTACCACAAGCTTCCCTGCGGCATTGAACCTTTTTTATACGCGATGCCTAAATGCTCATAGGCAAGCCGTGTGGCCAGACGTCCCCTTGGTGTCCTCTCCAGGAATCCAAGCTGCATTAAATACGGTTCATATACGCCTTCTATAGTATCTGATTCTTCGCTTATAGAAGCGGCTATGGTATCGAGCCCTACCGGCCCCCCATCGAATTTCTCAATTATGGTCCTGAGAACTTTACGGTCGATCTCGTCAAGCCCGATCTTATCCACTTCTAATTTATCCAGGGCCTCCAGTGTGATTTCTTTATTCACCACCCCATTTGCCATCACCTGAGCATAATCGCGTACACGCTTTAATAACCTGTTGGCAACCCTTGGTGTACCTCTGGCACGGCAAGCAATAAGATTAATACTCTCTATATCTATTTTCAGTTTCAATATATGTGCCGATCTTTTTAAAATGGTACTGATGGCATTAGTATCGTAAAAATCAAGCCGGTGAACCGAGCCGAACCTGTCCCGTAAAGGAGAACTCATGGACGCATACCTTGTCGTCGCGCCTATCAACGTGAAACGAGGTAAATTCAGGCGCAGGCTCCTGGCACCGGGCCCTTTGCCCAGGATTATGTCAAGGGCGAAGTCCTCCATGGCGGGATACAGGATTTCTTCCACAACCCGGCTAAGCCTGTGTACTTCATCGATAAAGAGGACATCGCCTTTTTGAAGGTTGGTTAGAATGGCCGCAAGGTCTCCAGGGCGTTCGATCGCGGGTCCTGAGCTTACTTTTATATTGACCCCCATCTCTGTGGCAATGATGAAAGCTAATGTTGTTTTACCCAGCCCGGGAGGACCGTAAAGCAGTACATGATCAAGTGGTTCACTGCGTTTTTGTGCTGCCTTTATGCCGATCTCGAGGTTATCCTTTGCCTTTTGCTGGCCGATAAAATCGATAAGCTTTTTTGGCCGGAGGTTTACGTCAAGGGAAACGTCATCGGAGTTTAACTTCCCTGAGATTATCCTCGGTGATTCGCTTTCCTGCATTTGTATATTATTTTAAATAGTTTATTAGCATTATAACACACGAATAATAAAACCTAGATTGGCTTCAACTGATTTGAATGAAAAGAAGTCCCCGGTTGAAGCGGGGACTTCTAAAACGCATCTTAACCTGACAATACTAAAGACTTAAGCTTTACTCCTGCTCCACACCATTTTCCGATTGTGTATCCACAGCCTCCTCTGTATCAGTAGAAGGCAATGCATCCTGTATCATATCCGAGAAGACTACAGGGCCTTCTTCCATCAGTTGCGAAGAGGCCTTCCCCTGCTTAGAGGAAAGCGTAACGGAGGATGGTATCAATTTACCTATAATCACGTTTTCCTTAAGGCCATGGAGCCTGTCCGTCTTACCCCAGATTGCTGCCTCAGCCAGAACCCTGGTTGTCTCCTGGAATGAAGCGGCGGCTAGCCAGCTGTCCGTATTTAGTGATGCGCGCGTAATGCCGAGCAGTACTGGCCGTGCGACGGCTTGGTCGCCGCCTTCCGCTTCCATTTTGGCGTTAATATTCTCAAAGTCCAATCTGCCCACAAGATCACCAATCAGTAAATTCGTATCGCCAGAAAACTCAACGCGGACTCGTCTCAGCATTTGCCTGACGATAGTCTCAATATGTTTGTCGTTTATATAAACACCCTGCGACCGATAAACCTTCTGTACCTCGTCTATGAGATATCGTTGTACTTCATTGCGCCCATTTATATGCAGGATATCCTGTGGATCCTTCACACCCTCTATCAGCTTATCACCGGCCCGTACGTAGTCGCCCTGTTTAATGAGTATATGGCTTGTCACCAGTACTTCGTACCTGCGTTCATCCTTTTCCTCGTAAGTAATGGTTATACGTCCGTGGTCAACTTTCACCAAGCCATCAACACGGGCAGTCAGGGGCTGATTACCCTGCTCATCAGCTTTAACGATTGAGGTACCGGGCTCAGCCAGTACAGTGCCCCTGGCAACAGGTGTGTTATTTTCCACGAGAACCTTGTAGCCGCTGGGAATCTCATGCTCAATGGGATATGCTTCGATATGAGTAACAATTATTTCCCTCTTCTTAAGCGCGCCTTCTTCAACGATCTCGTTTATATTAATTGTGCCATCTATCTCGGTTAGCACTGCCTTTCCTTTAGGCACCCGGGCTTCGAAAAGCTCTTCGACACGAGGTAAACCCGTGGTTATATCTGTTCCAACCACTCCACCCGTGTGGAAAGTACGTAGCGTAAGCTGCGTTCCAGGTTCCCCGATACTCTGTGCCGAGATTATGCCCACCGCAGTCCCGTTCTTTACGATTTCGGTAGAGGAAAGATCCCGTCCGTAGCAAGCCGCGCAAACACCCCGCTTGGAATTGCAACAGAGCGGTGATCTTACGTTGATTTCCTTTAAATCTGCTTCGAGTATACGTTTGATCTTGTCCTCGTCAATCATCTCGTTCTTAGCGACGATGATCTCACCGGTCTTCTGGTCGACAATATCTTTTGCCGCGAGTCTACCCTTAATGCGGTCGTCCAGTGAGGGAAGTTGACGTCCGTCTTTTTCAGTGGTGGTGGTTGAAAAAGATATACCTTCGCCGGTGTAACCACAATCCTCCTCAAGAATGATAAGGTCCTGGGCAACGTCAATAAGGCGGCGTGTCAGGTAACCTGCATCGGAAGTTCTCAAGGCAGTATCAGCAAGTCCCTTACGTGCACCATGTGTCGACATGAAGTATTCCATCACGGACAGGCCTTCGCGGAAACTGGCCTTAATAGGGAAGGGGATTATGCGGCCAGAGGGATCAGTCATTAAACCTCGCATGCCGGCCATCTGCCTGATCTGGGAGATGTTACCCTTTGCACCTGAATTGGCCATCATGTAGACGCCGCCATATCTGTCTAATGACTTCTTTATTTCTTCCTCGATATAGTTAGTAGTCTTCGTCCAGACATCTATTGCCTGTGTTTCATACTCTTCCTCGGTAATTAAACCCCTGTTAAATTGGTTCTGCAATATAGCAATGTCCTCATCGCCCTTGCTAATTAATTTCTCCTTGATTTTGGGTACCTCTATATCCTTTGCAGAAATACTCGTTCCGGACTTAGTTGAGTATTCAAAGCCGATTCTCTTGAGTTCATCCAGCATGCGCACTGTTTTTTCACGTCCGCACCAGCGGAAACATTCGTAAACCAAACGCCTTAAATCGCCTTTGCTGGTGGTGAAGTTACAGAATCCCTTGTAAGGATCATGTTGGCGTAACTCAGCAGGCAGGACTTCATTGAACATAATACGGCCGACACTGGTTTTTACCATCTGGTTTTCCAATCCTGTCAGGCGGATGTCTTTGTACTGCACTGTAGATTCGCTAACCTCGTTTAACTCCTGGGGAGCTTCAGCTTCTTGTCCATCCACAGTTCCTTTTATTCGTACAATGGTCTCCTCATGAAGTGTTGGGTAGTTCCGGTCACCAGTAACCAGGTACATCTCGTACGCAATTACAGCATCTTTGGGGCTGGCGAATCTCTTATGCTCACCTTCTGTCAACGGTTTGAGGTTTGTTAGATAGTAGCAGCCCAACACCATATCAAGGGTGGGAGTCATCACTGGTTCACCGGAGCTGGGCAAAAGCATGTTATGGACACTCAGCATTTGCTCTCGCGCTTCGCGGACAGCCGCCCTGGAAAGTGGTACATGTACTGCCATTTGGTCCCCATCGAAATCGGCATTAAACGCCGAGCATACTAGAGGGTGTACCTGAATCGCACTACCCTCGATTAATACTGGTTCAAAAGCCTGGATGCTTAGTCGATGAAGGGTTGGTGCGCGGTTGAGTAAGACGGGGCGTTCTTTTATCACTTCACCCAGTATGTCCCAGACTTCAACTCTCGCCCTTTCAACCTGTCTCCGGGCACTCTTGATGTTGTGCGCATAACCCTGCTCGATAAGTCGCCGCATGACAAACGGTTTGAAAAGCTCAAGAGCCATGTTCTTCGGCAAACCACACTGGTGAAGCTGCAACTCCGGTCCGACAACAATCACAGAGCGGCCGCTGTAGTCTACACGTTTGCCCAAGAGATTCTGGCGGAACCTTCCCTGTTTGCCGCGCAGCATATCAGAAAGTGACTTCAATTTGCGGGTAGTTGCGGCACTCGGCAGCCTCCCCCTTCTACCATTATCAATAAGTGCATCAACGGCCTCTTGAAGCATTCTTTTCTCATTTCGTACAATTATCTCGGGTGCTCCAATCTCCGTGAGCTTCTTCAAGCGGTTATTCCGGTTAATTACTCTTCGGTATAGATCATTCAGGTCGCTCGTAGCAAACCTGCCACCATCAAGTTGCACTATGGGACGGAGTTCCGGCGGTAACACCGGTAGAACCGTAAAGATCATCCATTCGGGTTTATTGCCGCTACGCCAGAAAGCCTCAACAATACGTAACCGCTTGCTCAGTTTCTTATGCTTTTGCCCCTCGCTGGATTTGATATCTTTTACCAGTTTCTGGCGAAGGTCTTCGAGGTTCATAGCTTTGAGTATGTTGAGGATGGCTTCAGCCCCCATACCTACCTCAAACGCGTCGCCATATTTTTCCTTGTGAAGCTGGTATTCGTTCTCACTTAATACCTGCAATGGCAGTTTATTAATCTCGGATAGGTCAATTGAATTCTCTTTATCAAGATCATTCAATCTGTCTTCAAGTTCACGTCTCTTTTCCTCTGTTTTATCCACGCCACCCTGTCCACCACGGGTTGCCGTCTCCAGTTCAGCTAGACTATTTAATATCTCCTGTTTTTTCTGGTTGTGATACTGGCTAAGCCTTTCCTTACACTGATCTGTATGGGTAGAAACAACGACATACTGTGCGAAATACAGCACGCGTTCAAGATTGCGTGGGGAGATATCAAGCAGCAAGGCTAATCTGCTGGGAACTCCCTTGGCAAACCAGATGTGAGCCACGGGTGCGGCAAGGTGTATATGGCCCATGCGCTCCCGGCGTACTTTTGAGTGTTCGACAGTAACTCCGCACCGTTCGCAGGTCACGCCACGGTAGCGTATCTTCTTATATTTACCGCAGTAGCACTCGAAGTTTTTTACAGGACCGAATATCCTCTCGCAGAACAGGCCATCTTTTTCCGGCTTCAAAGTCCTGTAATTAATTGTCTCCGGTTCGGTTACTTCGCCATAAGACCATTCCTCTATCTGGGTCGGTGATGCCAGAGAAATTCGGATTGCGTTAAAATCATTTATCTCAAACACTTTTGTCCCCTATCTTAAGGCCTTCGGTATATTTCCGAGTTTCTTCTTATCTTCAAAGAGATTTATGCTCTGGTCTTCTTCATTCAGGAGTTCTACTGCCAGGCCAAGGCTGCGAAGTTCCATGAAAAGTACCTTGAAGGATTCAGGAACGCCAGGCTGCAGTACGTCCTCCCCCTTAACCAATGCCTCATAAGCCTTAGCCCTGCCCTGAACATCATCCGATTTAACAGTAAGAAGCTCCTGGAGGGTGTGGCTCGCGCCATAAGCTTCAAGCGCCCAGACTTCCATTTCACCGAACCGCTGCCCGCCGAATTGAGCCTTACCACCCAAAGGTTGCTGGGTAATCAATGAATATGGCCCCGTAGAGCGTGCATGTACCTTATCATCTACCAGGTGTATCAATTTCATCATGTAAATCACGCCAACAGTAACCGGTTGATCAAAAAGCCCACCAGTACGCCCATCCCGTAACTGGATCTTGCCGAAAACCGGGGGAACGATCTTTTTCTCTAAATACGCTTTCTCAACAAGTTCATCCAGCTCTTCCTTGCTGATATTCCTGTCAACTGTGGGCATGTTTATTTGTTTTTCTTTCTCAAGCCACAATATCAGGCTTGCCCTCCTAGCCTCGCCCCGATATTTACCACTGTCATTAAATACCTTTTCAGCGTTAAATACGTGCTCACCCAGCCACTGCTTGACTCTGGCAAGACCTTCGTCATCCAACCTATCTTGGGTAATAACGCCTTCTTCACGGCATTTTTGTACAATCCAGGCCTTGCCCAGAGCATCTTCAATTGCCATATTATCAGCACCGTCGAATATCGGGTTTGTTATTTTCTCGCCGAACATGTCGGCGGCTAGACCCATGTGCGTTTCCAATATCTGACCTATGTTCATACGTGATGGCACACCAATCGGATTGAGGATTATATCTACAGGCCTGCCATCTGGAAGGAACGGCATATCTTCTTCAGGTAATATAATTGAGATGACTCCCTTGTTGCCATGTCTGCCGGCCATCTTATCGCCTACGGATATCTTACGACGTTGTGCAATCCATACGCGTACCAGCTTTATCACGTTAGCCGGCAAATCAGAATGGTTTTCTGCGGAAAACTCCTTAACATCTATTACTTTTCCACCTTCCCCATGTGGGACTCTTAAAGAAGTATCCTTAACTTCACGCGCCTTCTCGCCAAATATAGCGCGGAGCAGTTTCTCCTCGGCCGTCAGTTCGGTTTCACCTTTAGGAGTTATTTTGCCGACGAGTATGTCCCCAGGTGCTACCTCAGCACCTATTCTTATAACTCCTTCTTCGTCAAGGTCCCTAAGGCTTTCTTCGCCTACGTTGGCTATGTCCTTCGTTATTTCTTCTTTACCCAGCTTCGTCTCTCGGGCTTCAATTTCATATTTCTCGATGTGAATAGAAGTGAATTTATCGTGTTTAACCAACCTTTCGCTGATAATGATGGCGTCTTCGAAGTTATATCCATGCCAGGTCATAAAGGCGCAGAGGACATTCTGGCCAAGTGCAAGCTCACCATTTTGAGTTGCTGCACCGTCAGCTATAACCTGGCCCCTTTTAACCATTCCCCCGCGGGTAACAACCGGGCGTTGATTGATACAGGTGCCCTGGTTGGTTCTATAGAACTTTACAAGTGGATACTCGTGTTTTTTGCCGTTGCTCTTAACAACTACCCTGGTGCTGTCGACCGCTAATACTTCACCATCTTCCCTGGCGTAGATAACCTGGCCGCTATATTTGGCTACTTCACTTTCCATCCCGGTTCCGATTAATGGCGCCTCCGGCCTTACAAGCGGAACACCCTGTCGTTGCATATTGGAACCCATCAAAGCACGGTTAGCATCATCGTGTTCCAAAAACGGGATAAGACAAGTGGTCACACTGAACACCTGTTTGGGAGAAACATCCATAAGATCGATTTTCTCCGGTGGCTCGGTTACGTATTTACCACTGCGGATAGCCCCTACACGGTCTTCCTTGAATTCATTGCGTGAGTTTAGTGGAGCATTCGCCTGTGCGATGTAAAATCCTGTTTCCTTGTCCGCAGTGAAGAATTCTATTTCATCCGAGACATAGGGTACGATTTTAATATTCGTTCCAGGCAGTACCGCAATCTTCTTAGCCAGAGCTTCGTCAATAAAAGTACCGGACGATGCTATCAGCTTCTTCTTCCCGTCATAAACATCCTGTTTCAGCGTCCGCCCTATTAGCCTATCTGAAGTATTTTTCAACTCCTTGTAAACCTTACGGTAGGGTGTTTCAATAAAGCCCAGGCTGTCAATCCGGGCATAAGTCGCAAGTGAGCCAATGAGTCCAATGTTAGGGCCTTCTGGTGTCTCAATTGGGCAGATTTTACCGTAATGTGAATGATGTACATCGCGTACATCAAAGCCTGCGCGCTCACGCGATAACCCACCTGGTCCCATGGCCGAAAGTCTGCGTTTATGCGTCAGTTCTGCAAGCGGGTTGGTCTGATCCATAAACTGGGAAAGCTGGGAACCGCCAAAAAATTCCCTCATGGAAGCTATAATAGGTCTGTTATTTATCAGGTTGGCCGGTGTCGGGTCATCACTCTGCAAGCTCATGCGTTCTTTTATCGTCCGCTCCAAACGTAAGAGACCAACACGGAACTGGTTCTGTATTAAATGTCCTGTCGTTCTCACTCTGCGATTGCCGAGATGATCTATATCATCCGGCATAACCTTCTCATTGTTAATCTGGATAATTTTACGGACTATTTCAACCATATCCCTCGGCTTAAGGGCCCTTGACGAGATATGATATTTAGACTGGTCGTATTCGAGCCGTTTATTTAGCTTAAACCTGCCTATTCTACCAAGATCGTAGCGCCGTGGATGGAAGAACATATTGATTATCAGGCTTCTGGCACTCTCAAGGTTAGGTGGTTCTCCTGGCCTCAGCTTTTTATATATATCGATCAGGGATTCTTCCTTAGCCTGTATGGATTCGGGTTCTTTATCAAGGGTCGATAATATATACCTGTGTTCCGGGTTATCATCGTCGGCCTGGAAAAGGTTTATCAATTCGTCTTCCTTCTCACAGCTTATCGCGTCCTCGGGATCACCCTCTCCGCTGATGGCGCGTAACAAAGTAGTTACCCCGATTTTCCTCCTGCCATCTATCTTCACCCAAATAACATCCTTGTTCGAGGTTTCGAACTCTATCCAAGCACCATGCTCAGGTATAAGCTTGGCATAACATAACCTTCTTCCGCTTTCCTCGATAACCATACTGAGATAAACACCGGGCGAACGGATAAGCTGGTTGACAACGACTCTCTCGGCACCGCTAATGATAAACGTACCATTTTCGGTCATAAGTGGTATCTCACCCAGAAAAACTTCCTGTTCTTTTATCTCGCCAGTCTCTTTTATTAGCAAACGTGCACGGACATAGAGATTGGACTGGTAGGTCATATCACGCTGACGGCAATCTGCGACAGAATGCACTGGTGGCCGGAATTCATATCCAGTAAACGATAGCTCCATCTTCTGACCGGTGAAGTCTTTAATAGGGGATACTTCCTGAAGAAGTTCTTTAATGCCTTCTTCCATGAACCACCTGAAGGAATCCAGTTGCACCTGTATCAAATTGGGTATTTCCAGTACTTGCGGCAGCTTGCCGTAAGTTTTTTGTTTAACAGCAGATAAGTTTTGACCATCAATACCTGAAAAAACAGACATGTCTTCTCCTGTTTAAGTAAATTAACGACTGGCTACAAGTTGGTCGGCTAATTAAATAAAAAATGACATTTACGGGATTTTTTTGCGGGATTAATAAATATTAATGTAACAGGTGAGGCAGGCATAACAGCAAATTTACAATATAGCAATAATTACCGGTCTTGTCAAATTTCCGCTTAATTCTCCGCTTAATATGGACTCTGTAACCTATGAAGTCACCGGCGATGCGGAATTGGTCGACATTGCAGTGTCTGACGACAAAGCATGGCATGATTCGAATTGCCTATAGCTTATTTCACAGCTCAACCAATTGCTCTTAGATAGTTTTCCTCAGGTCATTACATTTATGATTATGCTACCCCAAACTGTGAGGATCACGTTGCTAAAGGCGTAGGGCACTGCGTAGCCCAGGGCAGGAGTGGTGCTCTCCGCGTCTTCCTGGAGAGTGTTGAGTGCAGCCGTTATCACCCTTGCGCCGCAGACCGCTCCCAGCAGCAATACGATGTTCATTTTCAGCAGGTAGCGGCCGAAAAGCAGGCCGAGGATGATTGGCAGCAGCGACAATACCACGCCCGCCAGGAATACACTCAGTCCGGTGGTCTCGAAAGCCTGCACTGCCTGCACGGCGGCAGATACCCCGACACAGGCGATGAATAAATTGAGCCCCAGGTCGGAAAGCAGCCATTGTGCCCCTCCTGGTATCTGGCCGAAGGTCGGATGTACCGAACGCAGCCAGCCAAAGACGAGTCCCGCTACCAGTACGCCTCCACCCACTCCCAGCGTTATCGGCAGCTTTCCCACGTGTACTACGATCAGCCCCACCAGAGTGCCGAGCACTATGCCCAGGCCCATCATAACCAGGTCGGTAATATTGGTCGGCCGTTCGGGGTAGCCGAGGTAGTTGACCACCCTCTCCACATCCTCTCTTACGCCAATTAGCTGGAATACGTCGCACTTGTGCACTTCGGTATCGCGCGTTATCGGAATTTCATGGCCCTGGCGCGTCACCTTGCTCAGGAAGATACCGTGTGCCAGCTTATTCTTGCTAAGTTCGCCCAGCGTCTGGCCAACAACCACCTTATTCAGGATGCAGACCTCCAGAACCTCACCCACAACTTCTGTAATATCTGCTATATCAACCTCAGTGCCTATTTTACCCGGGGCTGCCAGCAGCGATCTGGCGCTGCCTGAAAGCGCGATCAGATCATTGGCCTGGATGACTGTATCGGGCTCCACCTTGATAACTCCGCTGTTACGCTTGATCCTGGTTACATAAACCCTCTCGGGGAAAAGTGCCTCCATCTGTCTGACTGTTTTACCGGACATGCCATTTGCTGATATCCGGTAAGCGCGCAGCTCAAGCTGCTTCGACCAGGAAAAAAGCTCGGGTTTTTCCGCCGCGGCAGCGCTCCCGTTCATCTGCTCTTCCAGCTTCCTGGCCTCCTGCTTCAAATTTATGCGCAGCATACGAGGCACCATTTTCAGGAACACTATTGTCCCGGCTGTTCCAAAGATGTAAGTGATGGCGTAGGCCACAGCCACATTCGTATCGAGCGTGGTTTTCTGTGCTTCACTGATGGGCAGCTGGGCAATGGCGCCTTCGGCCGTACCAATGGCGGCGGACTGGGTCATCGAGCCGGCGAACAGGCCGGCCGTGGTGCCCTGGTCGAAATTCATCAGCTTACCGAGAAAGATTGCAGCCGCCAGTCCCGCAAAGCATACGACGAGCGATATCCAGAGATAGTTAAGCCCGTCCTTTTTCAGTGCACCGAAGAACTGCGGCCCTACCCTGTAACCGATGGCAAACATAAACAGTGCAAAGCTCACAGTTTTCAATAGCGGGGGTACGTCTACGTTTATTTGCCCGAGCACCAGTGCAGCAAGCAGGGTGCAGGTGGTGGCGCCCAGGCTTATGCCGAAAAATTTTACCTTACCGAGGGCATAGCCAATGGCCAGGGCCAGGAACAGGATAATCTGAGGATTAGCGCGGCAGATATTGACGATAAATTCCACGGGAGCTACCCCCTACTTTTATTAGCTATTGGCGCAAGACGGCCATCACTTCTGCTTCGATTGCCGCCATTCGTTATAGTATTCATCCAGAAGTTCGCTGATTCCTTTTCCTATGGCCGTATAGGTACTATTGGGAAGGTTGGCCAGCGATACTCTTACCGACATCTCAGGTGCGTCGAATCCACCACCATCCATTAATACGATGGATTTATCCTCGGCCAGTCTCACAACGAAATCTATGGACTCGTGTTTGTTAACCAGGTAACGGGTGAATTCCTCGCCGTAGCGTTGTCTGGCCAGGGCAGGAACGTCGATGGTGGTATAGTAATGAGCGTCGTATTTGTTCTCCGGCGCCGGCACCCCCAGAGAGTCATAAAGCGTAGAAAACCTGTGTGCAACTATATATTGAGTCACTCTCTTGTAGATATTTTCCCTGTCCAGCAGGCAGTAGAGTGAAAACAGGGTCATCATCACCTGCTGAGGGGTTGATAACCCGGCGGTGTGGTGCAAAGCCACCGACCTGCTATCTGCCACCATGCGGTCGATCAGCTTCATTTTATCGGGATCAAGCGCCACCGTGCTGTAACGCTGGCGCAGACCAGCCCGTGTTTCCGCGGGCAGCACTGCTATCATTTTATCGAAGGCGTTGTCCTGATGGATACCTATGACCCCCAGTCTCCAGCCCGTGGCGCCGAAGTACTTGGAGAAAGAATATACGAGTATGGTATTGCGCGGCGCGACGGCCGCAATAGAACGGAACCCGTTGACAAAGGTGCCATATACATCATCAGTAAGGATGATAAGGTCTTTGCGTCTGGTATGCACCAGATCAGCAATTCTGGTCAGCGTAGACTCATCCATAGCTACCGATGTGGGGTTGGAGGGATGTACCAGGAAGAAGGCCTTAACGGATGGGTCAGCCAGTTTCTCAATTTCCTGCCCGGGATATTGCCAGTTTTTATCCTCGTCCTGTTTTATCTCAAGCTCGACGAATTGATAGTCATTCAGCCGGGGTATCTCGATGTAAGGTGTGAAGATCGGCGTACCAATAGCAATTGTGTCCCCTTTGTGTAATAGATGGTTCTCCATCAGGCTGGTGAAGATGTAGTGCATAGCGGCTGTGCCGCCCTCAGTGGCGAACAGGTCAAATTTTCCAGGAGGAGGACTGCCTCCGAACATCTCCTGGTCGAGGTATTTGTGTACGACCTTCTCACAGATCGAGAACATCCTATCCGGCTCGGGGTAATGGTCGCCCAGAATACCGTCAACCATTTCGTAGGTAAAGTCATCCTCGTCTATCATGAGCTCATCACGGATATAATCCAGTGACTGCAACAGCAGTTTCGCACCGGGTGAGGATTGCCGCTGGCCCAGGTAATGCCTGAACCTGCCGGCTGAGCCAGCCTTTGCCGGAGACATGCCCACAGCGGGTAAGTCCACCGTGCGCAAGGCTTCCTCGTCAGCAAAAATGCTCAGTTCATTGAAGGCGGCGCGCGGTGTGACCGCCATCCAGTTTGGGTTGCCGCGCCCGGCATTCAGCATCATTCGCTCGTGGTTCGAACCGGCGATATTAATGAGCCTGTCCTTTAGCTCAAAGGGGCTGAGTTTCTCATAGCGCTTCTCCTCCGACAGCTTCATATTACCTCCTATAAACCGGGATTCCCCATTTCAATTCTCAACTAACCGATTATTATCTGTCATCGCCCTTGATCATGATAATATTCCGCTGCCACGCGGATGTCAATGAATCACTCAAAATGGCTGTTAAAGGGGGGAAGATCACATATGCACCAAATGCACCAAATGCACCAAATGCACCAAATCCACCACTTCAGCATCACAATATTGGACTGAACCCCTCCATAATGATGTTTGAGTTTAGTAATGGTGGCAGTGGGAAATCAACATTAGCAGAACGAGCACCATGTAGGTTTTGAAGCTACACTGGCCCTGATGTAAATCTTTCCATGCACCTCGCACTCTATTGCGTAGCCAACGCAGCTGAAGGTTATACCGTTCCAAAGGGTGTTCATAACATACAGATATATGCTGAGACCATGGATGGGCAGGTCAGTTGACAATAGGTTGACAATGAAATATGGAATAGTTTACAATGGGTTGACAATATGATCACCAGAGAGAAACTACTTGAGCTAGCCCGGCAAAACAGTAAAATCTTTGCCTCTGAATTATCAGTTCAATTTGATGTTTCCAGGCAGTATCTGAACCGCTTAATAAATGAGCTTGTGATGGCAGGTAAACTGATTAAAGTTGGGGGAACAAGATATGCCTATTATGTGCTTCCTGAATATGCACAGCAGCACCCGGAAATTCTACCGCTACAATATATAAAGACATTTAACAACAGGTCTCTTGAAGAACATTTAATTCTTAGCCAGATAGAGCAGGAATATCCTCCTGTGAAAAGCCTCCTGGATAATATTCGAAGTATCTTTACCTATGCTTTTTCTGAAATGTTTAACAACGCAATAGAACATTCGCAATCAAAAAATATACACATTGAAGTTTCCGTACAAAATAAAATGGTGTCATTTATCGTAGAAGATTACGGCATTGGTGTCTTTAGAAACGTTATGAAGGAAAGAAACATCAAATCAGAGCTTGAAGCTATCCAAGATCTGTTGAAGGGGAAGACAACCACGATGCCAGAATCTCATTCCGGAGAAGGAATATTCTTCACATCCAAGGTTGGAGACTTGTTTATTTTAAATAGTTACGGTTATCAGGTTATGATAAACAATAAATTGCCGGATGTGTTTATCGAGAAGATAAA
>Ga0315294_10002828_pt1 | contig 18894 bp, 14 predicted proteins | sample YL17G13_40_MG_FD_203626 | JGI IMG/M metagenome (GOLD analysis project Ga0315294, IMG submission 203626) | Sediment microbial communities from Yellowstone Lake, YNP, Wyoming, USA - YL17G13_40 | ecosystem: Environmental > Aquatic > Freshwater > Lake > Sediment | place: USA: Wyoming | collected...
TCTCTACCAATCAATAAAGATTCTGCTTACAACTTTGAAGATGATCTTAACAGAGTAACTTTTAACAAAACTTATGAAACTGTGTATAAAGAATATCAAGATAATAAATTCGAGCTTCAATCTTTTTATGGTGTTATAACCGAATTTAAAGATTATAAAGATTCTAACCCATTGGATAAAGCTACCATAATGTCAAGAAATGAGAATAAAATAAATGATGCTTATGATTATTTAAGTGAATCCTATGGAGCAAGCGACCAAAGCCCACCTATTAATTTTGGTGAAATAAAAAAATTTATAACTTCACCTGAAGTCCAACAAGATACTAATTATATAAATAAAATAAATACGTACTATGCAAATGCTCTCTCAATTTTAGAGAACAAACACTCCTCTTTAGAAAAAATATTCCAAGAATCTGAAACAGCCGAGAAGGAAACTCCCATCCTTGTAGAAAAAATTGGTCTCGATAAGAAAATTAGGATTACTAACGACAAAATTGACGAACTAAATTCTCATATTGATAATAATATGTATCAAGAAGGATTATACAAGGCCGAACAACCATCGTCACCAAAATCCGAAAGTATGATAAAGAATTGCGAAAAACTTATTAATGAGGATAAAGTCGAGCTGTCCTCCCTGAAACTAGAATTAGCTACATACGATAAAGCTTATGAAGACGCAGTTCGTAAAGAGCATTCTCGACCGATATGGGAGTCTGCCTTTTTCCTGGTAAGCGCCTTTCTCTCCGGTTTCAGCGTAAGCTTCGTAAATCACTTGATGAATCGTGCTATCAAAGGCATATTAGGCGGAGTAAAGACAGAGGAATTTCCTTCAGAGGAAGAAAAACCCGATACGGGTCCTAATTAAAATTGATATTCAGCTTAGTATAATAAAAAAATCTTAAGTTGTATTTTTCAAATGATTACATCTAACATTTCCATGATAACCCGCACTCTGTATGTTCGCACCTATTAGTTCACTATTTTAAACAGATAATAGGAGCTCCTTCATGAGCTCCTATTGTATTTTAAATAATAATTCTCATAAATAATCAGAATCATAAATAAGGCATATAATAAAAAATAAATGCAGTATTTGAGTTATAAAACTCGTTTTTACACTTTTTAGCTACATCCACCTAAAACCCCAATTCCCCCACCGCTTTGCTGTTCAAGGTCTCCAGCAAATAAAGATAACTGCCGGCGTTCTCTCCCCCCTCCTCCACCCGGAGGAGTTTTTACTGAATACGTGGGCGAGTGGCGCTATGATGGGGATGATGCGGGTATAATGGCAAATAAAATCAAGCTGACTATCACCAAAGTAAAGCCGGGAACGAAGTGGGAGGACTGCTGTATAAGCGACGTGGAGGCGGAGTGAGGGGGGAAATAAACAAATTAAAAATTTTAAAAATAATAGTTGACTTTCTCACATTTAGTTATATAATTATTATAGTTAGATTCCCCATTATTAAGAAACTAATGATGGGCGTTAGATTCCCCGCCGTTTAGAGATAAACGGCGGGTTAATGCTTCAAGGAGCATCAATGAAAAAAACCTGTCTATTCATTGATGGTAGTAACTTCTACCATAACCTGAAGGATTTTTGGAGAACTCCGCTACTTGATTTTTCAATTTTTCCAAATGCAATTCGCCAAGAAATTTCTTCTAAACTACAAGAAGATGTTGAATTAATTAGAACCTATTATTACATAGCCCCGGCCAATAGAAAAGGTGACCCCAAAACGGCGATGACTGAACAGAAATTTTTTGACTACTTAAGGAGGCTACCAAAGTTTGAAGTGAAATTGGGTAGATTAGAACCCAGGAGAGGAACATGGGTAGAAAAAGAAGTTGATGTCACTTTAGCAGTTGACATGATTTCTTTTGCGAGAAAAAACATATATGACATTGGAGTTCTAGTCAGTGATGACGGAGATTATAGAAGTGTATTACATGAGGTCAAGGAGATGGGAAAAATCCCTGTCTATGCTGGTCTTTCAGAGACACGTGTCCTTTTAGATGAATCAGATATATTCCTTGACTTAAGAAAGTGTGTAATTAATAAAGATATGTTTAGACAGCACTAAAATGTTATTCTGATTCTACAAACAATCAATAAAAACCGGAGCCTCTACCTCAGGCTCCGGTCTTCATATTTCTATTTAACTCCCTACTTCTTCCTCCCCGGCTTCTTAGCCGCTGCCTTCTTAGCCGCCGGCTTCCTTACTGCCGGCTTTTTTGCGGCTGGTTTTTTCGCTTTGGGCTTGGCTTTGGGTTTGGCTTTGGCTTTGGGTTTGGCTTTCGCTTTGGGCTTGGCTTTGGCTTTGGCTTTCCCTGCTTTCTCTAGCAACACCGCCTGCGCCGCCGCTAACCGCGCTATCGGAACTCTGAACGGTGAGCAGGAGACATAATTTAGCCCCAACTTATGGCAGAACTTCACCGAGTCCGGGTCTCCGCCATGCTCCCCGCAGATACCCAACTTGATATCCTTTCTAGCCCTCCGTCCCCTCTCCACGCATATCGCCATTAATTGTCCCACACCCTCAATATCTATGGTCTGAAATGGGTCGCGCTTGAGGATACCTTTATCCAGATAGTAGTTCAGAAATTTTCCGGCGTCGTCCCGGGAGAAGCCGAAGGTGGTCTGGGTCAGGTCGTTGGTGCCGAAGGAGAAGAACTCGGCTACCTCGGCAATCTGGTCCGCTACCAGAGCGGCTCGGGGCAGCTCTATCATCGTGCCAATCCTGTAATCCACTCGTCTGCCTTGCTCGGCAAAGACCTTTTCTGCCACATCCCGCACTACCTGAGCCTGCATTTCCAATTCTTTCTTTATTCCCACCAAAGGTATCATTATCTCCGGCTTGACTACCTTTCCCTCTCCGCTCACCTGACAAGCCGCTTCCAGTATCGCCCGCGCCTGCATTGCGGTAATCTCCGGATAGACCACACCCAGCCGACAACCGCGATGCCCTAACATAGGGTTGGCTTCGCGCAGACTCTCTATTTTGAACTCCAGCTCCTCCACCGTCTTTCTCATTTCAACCGCCAGCTCAGCTATCTCCTCGCTCTCCTTGGGCAGAAACTCGTGCAGAGGTGGGTCCAGAGTGCGGATAGTTACCGGTAAGCCCTCCATCACCCGGAAGATGCCCACGAAGTCCTCCCTCTGCAAGGGGAGAATCTTAGCCAGCGCTTTCTCCCGTTCCTCTTTGGTGTCGGAGAGTATCATCTCCCGCACCGCGTCAATCCGGTCGCCCTCAAAGAACATATGCTCGGTTCTGCAAAGCCCGATGCCCTCGGCGCCGAACATTCTGGCGTTATAAGCCTGGTCGGGCAGGTCAGCATTAGTGAATACTCCTAACCTGCGATACTCATCCGACCATTGCATAATCCTGGCAAAATATTGATAGATAGGCGAATCCTCCGGCTTAATGTCCTTGCGGATGAGCGCTCTGATAACATCCGAGGGCTGGGTAGGAAGTTCACCCAAAATGACCTCACCGCTGGTGCCGTCCAGGGAGATAAAATCCCGGTCTTTGATGACTTTGCCGTTTACGGATATGGTGCGAGCGGAGTAGTCTATGTTTAAATCACTACAGCCGGCGACGCAGACCGTTCCCATCTGGCGGGCTACCAGCGCGGCGTGGCTGGTCATACCCCCTCTGCTGGTCAATATTCCCTGGGCAACGGACATACCGCGGATATCCTCCGGGCTGGTCTCTATACGCACCAGGATGACCGGCTCGCCTCTTCTGGCACGCTCTTCGGCTTCGTCCGGGAAGAAGCAGACCCGCCCGCAGGCGGCTCCGGGACCGGCATTTAAGGCGTGAGCGATGATGCGACCATCAGCTCGCGCCTTTCTCTTGGCATCAGCATCAAAGACCGGTCGGAGAAGCTCGTTCAGTTTATCCGCTTCCATTCGCAAAAGGGCGGTCTCCTTGCTTATCTTCCCCTCCTCAACCATATCCATGGCAATTTTTACCATGGCCAACCCGGTGCGCTTGCCGTCTCTGGTCTGGAGCATCCACAGCTTGCCGTGCTCAATGGTGAACTCAATATCCTGCATATCCCGATAGCGGTCTTCCAATTTCAGGCAAATTTCCTGGAGTTCCTGATAGATTTGGGGGAATTCTTTTTTTAATTCGTGAACCTGGCGAGGGTTGCGAATGCCCGCCACCACATCCTCCCCCTGAGCATTTACCAGATATTCGGCAAAGAGATTTTTATCTCCGGTTGCCGGGTTGCGGGTGAAACCCACACCACTGGCAGAATCTTGCCCGGTATTTCCAAAGACCATCGTTTGGATATTGACTGCCGTCCCCCAGTCGTCGGGGATATTGTATATCTGCCGGTAGGCAATGGCTCGGGGATTATCCCAGGAGGAAAATACCGCATTTATTGCTCCCCAGAGCTGTTCCTGAGGATCTTCGGGAATTTTTTTGCCCAGTCGCTGGACAATCATAGTTTTGAATAGGGCTACCAACTCTTTTAAGTCCTCCAGGGAGAGCTCAATATCCAGCTTAACGCCCTTCCTTTCCTTCATCTTATCAATTATGACTTCAAAGGGGTCCATCTCCTCTTTAGCCTGCGGTTTCAAGCCCAATACTACATCGCCGAACATCTGCACGAATCTACGGTAGCTGTCCCAGGCGGCTCGGGAATTGTTCATCGCCTTTGCCAGTCCTTCTACCGTCTGGTCGTTCAAACCTATATTCAGCACCGTGTCCATCATCCCCGGCATAGAGACCCGTGCCCCGGAGCGCACCGATACCAGCAGGGGATTTGCCGCGTCACCGAAACGACGACCCATCACCTTTTCCAGTTGCTTGAGCGCTGATTGCACCTGCCCGGCCATACCAGCCGGGTAATTCTTCTTTTTGTAAAAATAGATACAGGCTTCTGTGGTGATGGTGAAGCCAAGTGGCACGGGTATGCCGATTAAAGCCATCTCCGCCAGGTTACTACCCTTACCACCGAGAAGATTGCGCAGTTTGGCAGAGCCCTCGGTTAGCTTTCCGCCAAAGAAATAGACATATTTACCAGCCATCAACCACTCCTCCAAGAAGAGACAAGCTATATTTCAGTAATATAGTCTGTGTTTGGGGAATAAATTCAAAACATTCTTCAGACAAAGATTGTTCCTTGATTAAGATAATTGCAATTTAGATAATCATTCCTCGGCAAGAATCTCGGCCAGTCTTATTATCATCCCGTAGCTCAAACCCCACCAGCAGACCTGCACCGACTCCTTTCCCAGATGCCGCAGGAACTCTGCCAGCACAACTGCACCCGCCAGGATTATTGGCGCTCGCTCCGGCTCAAAGCTCATCAGCTTCTTGCGGCTTTGTCGGGATAATGTGGATAATCGGTTGACCGCAGAGACAATATCCTCGGCAGTCAACTCCGTCCCTTGAATGGCTTCCCGGTCGTATTTATCTAGGCCCAGCTTCAAAGCGGAAAGCGCCACGGCAGTCCCACCTACCACAATTAGTGGAATATTGGCAATCTCCGCCAACCAGGCCGGTCTATTCCCGGTCAGCTCCTGGCGGATAGACTCCCGCAAGCGGACTATTTCAGCATCACCAGTCGGCGCCCCGAGGATAAACTGCTCGGTCAGACGAAGAGAGCCGAGCGGAAAGGATATAGACTCCCGGGCGCAAGAGCTCTCGCCTATGCTCAATTGCACGGTTCCGGCGCCGATGTCCAGAACCGCCACCTCACCGGATAACCCCAAGCTACAGGTTGCCGAAAGGAAAGACAACTCGGCTTCCTGTTTGGAGGAGATAAGGGAGACCTTCAGCCCAGTTTTTGTGTATATCTTCTCGCTGAAACTTGGCCAGTTCTTGGCATTTGTGAGTAGACCGGTGGCAAGAGCCAGGGTTGCCTCTACTTTGTTGGCGTCCATCCTTTGGGAGAAGTCGGTCAGAGCAGAGAGCGCCGCACCTTGCGCTTTAGGAGCTATCACCCCGTTTTTCCCCACACCCTTTCCTAAGCAGGTGGTCACCAGGTCTTCGTCAATTATTACCGGCGGCTTCCCCGCCTCCACATCGGCAATGAGCAGGATAGCAGAATTAGAGCCCAGGTCAATCGCCGAAAGACGCATATCATCCATCCTTCTGAAGAGCGCCGTGTAGTTCGTCAATTGTTTTATACTGCCCGACACAATCTCCCAGATGGACTTTGGGCTTGACCTTGGGACCGTGGTAGTCGGAGCCGGCTGTAGCTACTAGACCCAGCCTTTTCGCCAGATTGAAGAAACCATTCTGCTGTTCACCGTCGTGATAGCTGGAGAATACCTCTATACCCAGAAGGCCAGCTTCTTTCAGACCGGCAATGATGCCGGCGTCTCTTTCCGGATGAAATTTCTCCCCGGGGTGGGCAAGCACCGGCGCAGAGTTTATTTGCCGGAGTAGTTTGACGGCGTCGGTTGTAGAGATACGCTCAATCCGGCAATAAGCCGGCTTACTCTCTTGCAAATAATCTTTGTCAAAGAAATAATAGGGCTGAGTAGACCTGGCCCCGCCGGGACGATAAGGAATTAATCTGGCATCACTTCGGTTTTGGGGGTTATTAAGAATAGCCATAGCAAATATGGGACCTACTGGCAATTTGCCCTGGGCATATTGGCTCAGTTCCTCATTGGAGAAGACGAAACCCAAGGAACGTAGCTTGGCGGAGCGCATCCCTGCCTGCTTACGTTTTGCCTCTTCCAGAGCGGAGAGCGCGGTGAGCAAGCGGGATTCGAAGGGGTCAATAAAATAGCCCAACAGATGAATGGTCTTTTCGCTCAGCATTGTGGTCATCTCCACGCCGGCGATTAGCTCCGGGTGGGTGCCGCCGGGAGAGACCTGATTATACGCAGCGGTGGTGTCGTGGTCAGCAATGGAGACGGCACAGAGTCCTGAGGAGCTGGCGAGCGAGAGGAGCTCATCGGGAGGGATTTCACCATCGCTTGAGGCAGAGCTGTGCAGATGTAGGTCAATTAAAGACATAAAGTTATGTGCATATCTTAAATGTTTATCAAGGTTTAGGGGAATATTTTGTTTATTTATTAATTTTACCAGATATTATATCATTATGTCAAGGTTTTACTCCCTCAAAAGCGGATTCATTTAAAACATTATGGAATATCATAACAATTGACAAAACAAAAATCCTATTGTATTTTTGGTATAAGCACAGCTTAGAGGAGAGGAACTATGAGTCTTTTTGATACTGAAATAACCATTTCTATATCCTTGCAATTTGCAATAATTTCCATCTTCTTCCTCGCCCTGATAATTGCCGCCGTTCGCTATCGTTTCACCAAAACCGTCCACCTTCGTTATGCCCTGAGTGGCCTTGCTTTATTTACCTCCTACTCAATCCTAGCTACCAGCACCGACCTGCTGGTGGAGCTTACCGAATTCTCCTCCATCACATCTCAGCTATTATATTACTTAGCTTACAGTCTGGTCTTCATATCCATCCCAATTCTTATTACTGGAACATTACCGGACCAATATATCAATAGAAATATAATCCGCAGGATTTGGCTCACCAGTAGCATATCAGTGGGAGCACTTTTATTTCTGGCAATTGGCATATATTCCCTTTCCTGGTTAAGCACTCTCATCTGGGGAAGGCGACTATTAGATTTACTGTTCAATCTTTTGCCATTAATAATCTTTACTGCTGGATTCATTTATACTCTTTTCCATAAGGAAATCCTGGCGCGCCAGTTCGTCTTTACCCTACTTATCCTGTGTCTCTCCTCATTTCTTATGAAAACCAGCATCAGATTGGAAATCTTTACCCCGGCATATTTCCATTATTTATCCGATATTTTACTACTTCTTATCAGTGGATTGGTGGTAGTCACTCTACTGTATGTCCAGCAAATGGACTTGCTTAACAGCAATCTGAAGCTGGAGCGAAGCCTGGAAGACCTGGCAGTTGAAAAGAATATTCTACGGGCTCTCTTTGAAAAGATTAGCGACGGCGTGATGACCTCCAACGCTGAGGGAAAAGTCAGTTTTATTAATGCCCAGGCTTGTTCCATATTTAATTTTAATGAGTCGGAAATTCTGGGTAAGGACATTTTGAAAATTCTTATGTTGATAACTAATTGGATACTGGAAAAAGGGAGTCTGCAGACAGAATCCAGCAAACTGGACCAGGACCCGAACTATATTCTTAATCTGGACTTTACTCTCATCTACCCCAAACGACGCTCTCTGCGTATTGCTGCCAATCCTGTCTTTGGACGAAACGGCAAACTCCTGGGGCGTCTGGTAGTCTTTCGGGATATTAGTAAGGAACGCGAACTGGAGGAGACCAAATCGGAATTGGTGCAAGCGGTGATGAAGGTCTTTGACACACCTGTCTCCAATATAGTTATGTCCTCAGACATAATAGCTAATATTCTAAAAGATAAAAAAGGTGCAGAACATAAAAAGCTCAGCCATTTTGTGGAGATTATTCGCTCCAACATTCAGAAGACCTCCGACATCCTCTCCCGATTGAGTTTGGTCACCTCCCCGGCTGCGACCTTTTCCAATCAAGCCAAGGACTATCAAGCGGTAGACCTCACCGACCTACTGGAGAGTTTTACCGCCAAACAAGCTGAGGAGATTAAATCCAAGGACCTCATCCTGAACCTCTCCGCCTTGCCTTCTAAGGCTTTGGTCTTTTCCAATCAGAAAAAAATCGCTTCAGTGCTTAAAGCCATTACTGACAATGCAGTAAAATTCTCCACAGAAGGCAAGGTAATAGAAATTCAACTGTCTGAAGCGAGTGACGAATTCCGCATCTCCGTATTAGACCACGGATTAGGTCTATCCTCGCGGGATTTACCCTCCATCTTTGATGTCTTTTTTCCCAGTACCCGAATACACGCTGGCGGATACAGCTTGGGCTCCGAGCTAGCCATCGCGCGCTTGACCGTGGAATCTTTGGGAGGGAGTTTCTGGGCACGCAATCTGGAGCAGGGGGCCGTGGAGATTTCTTTCTCTTTGCCTAAGACTGCCAAGCTTTTACAAATGATTAAGACTAGCGACCCTGAATTTAGCAAATATTTATTCCTTGTGGATAAAAGCGATGTAGTCACTGGTATACAAAGATGTTACCAGTATCAAAAATGTGAGCAAAGCTCCTGCCCCTGTTTTAATAATCCCCAGATAGCATGCTTTAACATCGCTTCCTCCTGCTGTTATGTAAACAACATCAGCAATTTGGAGGAAAAAATAAGAACTTGCTTGAACTGCCCCTATCTTAATTACCTCTATCAACAGATAAGCTCCTCGGAAAATTCTACACGGAAAGCGTCAGATAAAGAGGAACCCTAAATGCTCTCCCCCAAAAGGGTTATCTCCTTAATCACCATTTTAGCATTCACCTCCATCTTCATAGCCGCCTGCGCTAAGACCGGAACCCCACCGGGAAAGCAAGCTGACATTACTAAAACTACTACCGCCTTTATCTCCGTTACCGTTGAAGACTCCACTCACCTTACTCTGACCTTCAGTGGCGCTCTAAAGCCAGAGGAAGCGCAGACGAAGGAAAACTACCTCATCGGAGACCGCGACGGCAACTCTCTACCCGTTCTGGGGGTCATCAACAATCGCCCGGAAATTGTCACCGTCATTACCGCTCCGCAAAAGTCCGGTGACTCCTACTTCCTGCGCCTTCTCAATCTGCGCGACGCTAATGGAGTCCTTCTCGTTTCTGCCCAGAGCATCAAATTCACCGGCTCCAGCAAAAGCGATACCACCTCCCCGGCGCTGGTCAGCTCCTATCCAGCTCACCAACAGAGCGGAATCGGTATATTAAGCCCGGTAACTCTCATCTTCAGCGACCTCATGCAAAAGGAGACCTTGAATCAAGCCATAGAGATGGAGGATGACCTGGGGGAGAAGATAGCCTTCAGCCTGCAGGGAGAGGGAACCCGCTTTCTGTTAATCCCCCAAAGGACCTACGATTTCTCTACAACCTACACCGTGCGCATTCACACCAGCGCAACGGACATGAGCGGAAATCCCCTCTATCGCGAAGAACTGGTGCAGTTCACCACCATCCCGGACTCCAGAGCCACGGCAATTGACGGCACCGTGGGTTCGCTGTTCGGTGACATTACACCGGAAAATACCCGTGTCTGGCTTTCCGATAGCCAGGACCCCACCACCTATTCACAGATAATCTACGCTCAAACGGTGGTTAAGGAATTCAACCCCCTGGACTATCCCGAGGGCACCACTCCTCCGCCGGCGGGATATTTTTCATTCAGCGGTCTTGCCCCCACCGGAAAAGACCTGCCCGGCTACTATTTGCACGCCGCTAAAGACCAGAACGGAGATGGTGTGGAGGAATACTTTGGCGGATTGGGGAGCAAAGGCGAGGTAGCCTCGTTGAGTTTAGGCCCCGGGGAGAAGCGCCACAATCTCACGGTTACTATTTTAGAACAAGACATTATTGGCCCGAGGATATTGCGAGCCTGGGCAGAACCCAACCCCCTGATTTACGGCGATGCCATTCTGCTGAAATGCCTGGTCAGCGACCGGGGAACCGGGGACAGCTCTATAAAGAAAGTGGAGGCTTTCCTGGGAGAGCTCAGCTCTCACGGCACCGGCATAGAGCTTTCTCCCACTCTGGGGAAACTGGGCGAGGGGAGCCAATCGGCGGTCAGCGTCTATATCTTTAACCTCTCCAAATCCGGTCTGAAGTCGGGAAAAATCCTGCCCATCTTCATCCAGGCACAGGACGAGAATGGTAATTGGGGGGAAGTGAGCCGACTGGAGGTCTCCGCTCAAAAACCCAAACCGGTCGCCTATCTGCAGGGGAGTATCATCCTGGAGGAAAAAGCTTTACCTCAGGCAGTGGTAGTAGCAATGGATGCAGATACCTCTCAGGTGGTAAGCATAGCTGTTGCAGATGGCGCAGGCACCTTTCGCCTGCCAGTTCCTCAGGATAAGGAGCTAAGCATAATCGCCTTTGACGATGCTAATAAAAATAATCAGTTGGATAGCGGGGAAGCCCGGGGAGAGCTTAACGCCTCCGCTCCAGCCACCAACTTGCTTCTGCGCTTGATGTTCGTTCCCTCCTTCGGCTTCGCCAACGCCCGGCTCAGTCACCACGGTGCCTTTGAGCAGGAGCCGGAGAGCTGGGAGCTCTTCCTCTGGGCTTTGGTCAGCGACGACGATTACGATCTGAATTCAATAACCGCTCAACTACCCAACGGAAAAGAACTGGAGCTGAACGACGAGGGCCGCGAGGGGGACAAAACCGCAGGCGACGGCATCTATTCACTCAAGTTGAAGGTAACCCCTGAGGACCTGCCGGCAATTAACACAATGGAAGAGGGCTTAACCCTAACCGCTAAAGACAAAGCGGGCAATAGCATAACTGTGGGCTCAGCTGAGTTTCCCGGTCTGGAGCTCATCAACCTGCCACTGGTTACGAATATCACCGCTGAGGACGACGGCTCCAGGGTGAATATCTCCTGGCAGGGCGTGGCTTTTCCCGAAAAAGCATCCTATGCTGTCTTCATCATCCCCAAAAGCGTCTTTGCTCAATTCACCGGTCCCGGCTCCAGTGAGGTCTGGAGCAATCTGGAGCGCCCCACTCGTCTGACCACTCTTTCTATTGACCGGGCGAAGGTCAGCGGTTGGTGGAGCACGCCCACCGGGACTCGCTATGTGGTGGCGGTAGCGGTATTGGGCGAGGACACCCACAAAGCGCTGGATATGGATAAGTCCTGGGCGTATTATCAACTGGTGCGCAAGTAGGAGTGAGGGGAATAATTTTTCGGTCTCTTGTGTTATACTTATGTCGCCTGTTTGGAAAAATCACTGGAGGAGTAGATGATAGACGGCGTCTCTCTGCGTAAGCTGAAGCTATTGCCCGACGAGCGTGGGCATTTGCTAGAAATATTGCGTGCCGACGACCCGGAGTTTACCGGCGACTTCGGTCAATGCTATATTACTATGGCTTATCCCGGGGTGGTCAAGGGCTGGCACTATCATAAGGAGCAGACCGACCGCTTCTGTGTGGTGGCTGGTCTGGGCAAAATAGCCCTCTACGATGCCCGCGAGAATTCTCCCACCAAGGGCGAGGTGAACGAGTTCTTTCTGGGGGAGACCAACCCCGGTCTGTTGGTCATACCACCCGGAGTAATTCACGGTTTCAAGGCGGTAGGCGGAGAGCCCTGCTATCTTCTAAACATTCCCAACAAGCTCTATGACCATAAAGAACCGGACGAATATCGCCTGGACCCCTGGGATAACGACATACCGTATGAATGGGGGCTAAAGGAGGGGTAGGAATATGGGATTATTTAAATTTTTTACATTCTTATTCAAGAAAAGAGAATTTGAATAGAGGTGAGGAAAATGATAAACGAAGTTTTATTTCGCGTTTCAGTTAAATCCCCTTGGGAAGGAGAATTTCCTCCTGATGAACTTCGCTGCATTCTTAAATCAATTGAAGAAAGCTTCAACTCTATTATTAAACGAAAGAAGGGAAAAACTAGGGAAGAGATTGGGCTTTTGACGAAAGTAAAACCAGGTTCTTCTGTAGTGGAATTCCGTTCAATCACTGCTGACGGTAAGCATACTGATAATGGTGATTATGCTTTGAGATTAATTCAAAGTACCTTGAATGACACGAAAGAAAAACCCACAGAAATGCTCTTAACACCGGAAGAAAGAGTAATTATTAATAATTTCTGTGAGGTCTATGAAAAGATAGGTAGGAAATATCCAATTGTAACGTCGATTGAAAATAAAACCTTAGAACTTGACGACCAATGGGAATCAAATGCGAAAAGATTGACAAAATCTAAATTGGAAGAGAAAAATGTGGAACTTTGGGGTAGATTAATGGAAGGAGATTTCAGGCTTGGAAAATATTCCTGTAAGCTCGTCATGCTTAATCATGAGGTAATATCTTGCAAATACAACCATAAAATGGAAGATATCATAGCAAAGCATCTACAGCCATTGAAGCGTGATATTGTTGTAAAAGGAATTGAAAGAAAAGGACCTGGAATGACTCCTGTTCTTGATATTACAGAGATTATTCCACAAGCGGACCTTTTTAATATGGATAGAATCTCTGCTGAAATGGAAAATACGGATCGTTTTCTTGGAATTATTTCAAATATACCAGAAACAGCTGATGAGTTGACGAATAAAATGATTAAGACAACATGGGGTGATGAGTAGCATGTTGGTTGTTATTGATACGAATGTTATTAACTATTATCTAAAAAATTCACTTGAATGGGGTAAATACAATAAGCTATTAAATGAAAATAGGGTAGCAAGCTTCGTAGATTGGGTTTTATGTTTCGCTACAATACAGGAACTTTTTTCCTGGTCTATAACCCAACCAAAGTATGATGAGCCAATCAATGAATTTATTAAGAGTTGCCGAATAGCTCCAATGACTTTGAGCTGTTGCAAAACAGCTGCCAAAATAAGGCATTATTATATGGGTGAAGCAAGATGGCATGATGTCTGGATTGCAGCTACTGCGGTTGATTATAATATACCTCTAGTCACAAATAACCCAAACGATTTTAACCGTCTTATAGAAAAATCCAACTTAAAAGTTTATTCTGCAAAATAGAGTTTGTTAATTAGATTCAAATAAACCGACTCAATCACGCTATGAAAGGCATTCTCCTCTGCGGGGGGGCTGGTTCCCGCCTTCACCCGCTGACCAAAGTCACCAATAAGCACCTCCTGCCGGTCTACGACCGCCCGATGGTCTATTATCCCCTGCAAACCCTCATAGATGCCGGAATAGAGGAGATTATGCTGGTCACCGGGGGCAACCACGCCGGTGAATTCGTCCGCCTGCTGGGCACCGGTTCCGAGTTCGGCTTGCGCAAGCCCCTCTCCTACGCCTACCAGGAGTTCGCCGGGGGCATAGCTTACGCCCTCTCCCTGGCCGAGAATTTCGCCGACGGGGAGGCGGTCTGCGTCATCCTGGGAGATAACATTCTAGGTGAATCCATTGCGGAAGCAGTGGCGGAGTTCTCCGCTGACTCCAGCGGAGCTATGGTCTTCCTCAAAGAGGTGGCGAATCCCAGCGAATACGGCGTAGCCACCCTCTCGGACGGCAGAATTGTGGAGATAGAGGAAAAGCCCAAGCGCCCGGCGAGCAATCTGGCGGTCATCGGAGTCTATCTCTACGAGCCGGGGGTCTTTGAGGTAGTGAAGACGCTAAAGCCCTCAAGGCGCGGGGAGTTGGAGATAACCGATGTCTCCAATCATTATCTGCAGGAAGGCAGATTGAGGTATAAGACATATTCGGGCTACTGGGGAGACGCCGGGGAGAGTGTGGAGGCGCTTCTGGCGGTGAGCAATGAGGTGGCAGGGTGGGGAAGAAAATAAAATGAGAATAACCTACGACCCGGAAGTCGATGTGTTATACATTCGCTTTAAGGAAACTGAGGTTTCTACAGAGCATCTTGCTGAAGGCATCTCTGCGGATTATGATAAGGATGGCAATCTGGCGGGAATAGAGATATTAGATGCCTCAAAAAAACTGGGCAATAAGGATTTCTTTCGTCAAATAACCGTAGATAATCTCATCGGTAATGCTAAATAAATAGGAGTTGGATATATACTGGCTTAGGTTGGCAATTTACTTCAAGAAAGGCACTGAATGAACCTGCTCATCACCGGCGGCGCCGGCTTCATCGGCTCTACCTTCACCCTCCATATCGCCGAGAAACATCCCGACTGGAAGCTCATCGTCCTGGATAAGCTCAACTACCGTGGTCGCCGGGAGAATCTCTTACCGCTGGAGAACCGAGCGGGCTTCCACTTCATCCACGGGGATATCTGCATCAAGGGGGATATAGCCCCCCTCCTGCCCGGCGTTGACTGGGTGGTCAATTTTGCCGCCGAGACCTTCGTGGACCGTTCCATAATGTCCGCCGACGAGTTCGTGCGCACCGATGTGCTGGGCACTTTCAATATTTTGGAAGCGATGCAGGAGTTTGCCCCCAGCGCCAAGCTTCTCCACCTTTCCACCGACGAGGTCTACGGAGAGATTCTGGAGGGCAGAGCCGCCGAGGATTCCCCGCTCCGACCGCGCAACCCCTATTCAGCCTCCAAAGCCGGCGGGGAGCTTTTGGTGCAGTCCTACATCAACACCTATCATTTCCCCGCTATAATCGCTCGTCCCTGCAACAATTTCGGACCCTGCCAGTTCCCGGAGAACTTCATCCCCCTGTTCATCACCAACGCCCTGGAGCAGAAACCGCTTCCGCTATACGAGGACGGACGGCAGGTGCGCAGTTGGCTTTATGTGGATGATTGTTGCATCGCCCTGGAAATTTTGATGGAGAAGGGCAAGTTGGGGGAAGTTTATAACATTGATGCAGGCGAATTGCGGGAGAATATTGCCGTGGCCGAGCGCATCTGCGGGGAGCTGGCTTACGATAAAAGCAATATCAAATTAGTCCAGGACCGTCCGGGCCACGACCGCCGCTACGCCCTGGACGGCAGGAAGATGACCGCCCTGGGCTTTAAGCAGAGCCTTCCCTTTGAAGAACGGCTCTCGCAAACGGTGAAGTGGTATGCGGAGAATCCCGACTGGTGGAAACCTCTCAAGAGTGGTGAATACCTTAGTTTTTATCGCAAGTGGTATGGAGAGAGGTTATAGGGTTAACTATCTGGGAGTTTGGCATGGAAAGAGCTAAAAGAATCCTGGTCACTGGCTCCAAGGGACAACTGGGCAAAGAGCTGGTCGCTCTGCTCTGTGCTAAAGGTCACCAGGTCGTTACCGTGGACCTACCCGACTTTGACTTGACCGACGCCGGCGTGGTCAAGGATTACCTGACTGGTGAAAGACCGGAGTTCGTCTTCCATTGCGCGGCATATACCGATGTGGAAGGAGCTGAAGATGAGCCGGAATATGCTTCGGAGATTAACTCCCGGGCTACCGCCCGCCTGGCTTCCTGTGTCCAGAAACTCTCCGCCACCCTGGCCTATTTCTCTACCGACTTCGTCTTTGACGGAAGGCGAAAGAAGCCATACGCTGAAGATATGACACCCCATCCACTATGCAGCTACGCCCGTTCCAAGCTCGCCGGTGAGATGGAAGTGGCAAAAAACTGCCGGCGTCATTTCATCATTCGCACCGCCTGGCTGTTTGGCGATTCTCCCAACGCTTTCCCGTTGAAAATTCTGGCGCAAGCAAAAACCGGAACACCCCTAAAGGTAGTCAACGACCAACACGGCTCTCCCACCTATGCTCAAGATTTGGCTGTCGGGCTTCTTCCACTTTTGGAGAGCTCTGCCTACGGTTTATATCATCTCACTAACTCCGGCACTGCCACCTGGTATGAGCTAGCCAAGGAAACCCTCGCTTTGGCCGGCTTCTCCGATTACCCCATAAAGCCGGTAACCGGCAAGGAGTTTCCCGCAAAAGCCAAGCGCCCGGCTTACTCAGTATTGGATTGCCGAAAATACACCACCACCTTTGGCGTCAAACTGCGCCACTGGCGAACCGCTCTGGCAGAATATATCAATCATTATTACCCGGCAAATAGTTAGTCCAACGGTCTACCAAACTATGCCCCGTCTCATCACCACCACCAAGCCATCCGCCGAAAAAGCCCTGCTAATCGGCATTGATTCCCCCTACCAGCGTTCCCCTCTGGACGTGGAGGAGAGCCTGGAGGAATTAGCCATGCTTCTGAGCGCCTGTGGCGCTGAGGTCCTGGCAAAAATAATCGTCAAACAGCCCAAGCCCACACCGGCCACCTACATTACCGGGGGGAAACTGGAGGAAGCGGCTGGTTTGGTTTCCGAGCTGGGCGCCACTTTGGTGGTCTTTGATATAGAGCTCAACCAGCGCCAGGTAGGTAACTGCGAGCGGATTCTGGACTGTGGAGTAATAGACCGCCCCCAAGCCATTCTGGACATCTTCGCCCTGCACGCCTCCACCGCCGAGGGCAAAATCGCCGTAGAACTGGCTATGCTACAGTATCTTCTGCCCCACCTCACCGGCAAGGGGCGGGAGCTCTCCCGCCTTGGTGGGGGTATCGGCACCCGGGGACCGGGCGAGACCAAGCTGGAAACCGACCGCAGGCGAGTTAGGGAACGCATCTCCAAGCTGAAGAAAGAGCTCGCCGGGGTAGAAAAGCGGCGCCGTCAAGCCAGCCAAAGAAGGCGCACGCCTGGAGGACCTTTCCGCGTGGCGCTGGTGGGTTATACCAACTCCGGTAAGACCACCCTGCTAAATACTCTGACCGCCTCCCACGCCTACACCGAGAATGGCTTTTTTTCTACCCTGGACCCCACCACCCGTCGCCTTACCCTAGCCAACGGTCGTCAGGTGGTGCTATCCGATACCGTCGGCTTTATCTCCAAATTGCCCCATCAGTTGGTGGAAGGATTTCGGGCGACGCTGGAGGAAGTGGTAGTGGCAGATGTGATTCTACTGGTGGCGGATGCCTCCGACCCCCGCCTGCCCGCTCAACTCACTGTGGTGCAGGAGGTGCTGGAGGAGCTGGGCGCGGAACATATCCCCCAGATACTGGTGCTCAACAAACGGGATAAACTGGGTGCGGAGGAGCTTACCGCAAGATTAGAGGTGCGAGCTGAGGCAGTGGCAGTCTCCGCCCTTCGGGGGGATAATCTATCAGAACTTCTTCTGCGAATAGAGAAGCAAGCAATGCGACATATTGTCTGCGTTCGGGCACAGTTTGACCGAAAGGATGTAGCTAAGACTAAGCGCTTCCGCCGTTACGCTCAGGTAATCCACGAGTCTAATTCGGAAGACGGTAAGTTGGTGATAGAAGCCTGGATGGAGCGCACTCTGGCGGAGAGTTTTCCGGGACTGCAGTATATAGGCTGATAGCCTTTGCTATCCTCCCAGCAAATCATCTACCGTGGGTCTTTCTCCGTCCTCCTTCTCCAGATAGGATAATATTTCTGCCCGTTCCTCGTCCTTTATGGGCTTATACTTTCCCGTCCCCCGGGCATAGATTTCCCCCTGTTCATCCGTAATGCAACCCTCGGCAGTCTGGTAACGCCCCTTATCCTCCACCATATTTGCCACTGCCCGCAATCTCATCCCGGGATGCGCCGGTCGGTGATAGCGGATGGTGAGCTCCCAGGTGTAGAACATCAACCCGGTCCTGGCACATATAGCCCAGCCCATAATCTCATCCAGGACGGAAGCGAGAATTCCACCGTGAATGTGAGCTTTATAACCGGTGTGGCACTCCCGGGGGGAAAATTCCGCGTAGACTTTCTCGCCGTCAGTCCGGAAGGTTATGGCTAGACCGGCGGAATTATCAGCTCCGCAAACGAAACACTGGCGATAGCGGGGCAGGGATTTCATAGCCAAATCCTTAGTAAAGGTTTAAAATACATCGTTGGTGAGGAATTCCATAAAAATTCTGAAGACATAACATAAGCAAAATGGAGATGCTGATTTTTAATTTTCTCTCACAAGTTATCATTGTATCACAGCTCTAACTATGATATATTAAAATGCGATTAGCGAGGAATTGTCCCGCAGACACAAAAAACAATGCGGGGAGTTATGGATTTGAAAACTAGTTGGTTATTCGTTTGTAGCGTTTTTTTGTCAACGCTAGTAATAGGTCCGGCTTTTACCCAAGACCTGACCAGTTTCTCAGAGACGGCGCGTATTGTGCCCGACTGGCAGCTGAATTTTGGGGTAGGGACCAGTTGGGGTAACAAAGAGAACAACTTTAATGCCGCCGATTTCGCAGTCAAATTGGATTTATTGAAAATAGTGAATGAAGCCGGATGGTTTAAGCTGGGTTTCTCTATTGGCTATCTGCTGACTCGGCCGCAGAAAAATGCAACTACTGAAAACTACCCGGGAGTAACCTTCAATAATTCCAAGCAACAGGGACTGATTA
>Ga0315294_10002829_pt1 | contig 18888 bp, 15 predicted proteins | sample YL17G13_40_MG_FD_203626 | JGI IMG/M metagenome (GOLD analysis project Ga0315294, IMG submission 203626) | Sediment microbial communities from Yellowstone Lake, YNP, Wyoming, USA - YL17G13_40 | ecosystem: Environmental > Aquatic > Freshwater > Lake > Sediment | place: USA: Wyoming | collected...
ACCTTTATTTATAAGGGTTTTAGACCCCCTTCAGGAATGCCCTTTAAACGCACGTAGAGTGCCTTTTTTTGCGTCTCAATTTTCGAAAAAACGGCAGTTACGACCCCTATTTTTAGCCTATTTTTGCCTCTCCAAAATCACGAAACCCTTATAAATAGCCACTTTCAAGTTTTAGAGGGGTGAAAATTTAGCTAAAAAAAGCCCTTTTTGAGGGGTAAAACCATAGCTCGACTTAAAATAATGCGCCACAAGCGATATCTCGCATTCTGCCTCGGAAACCCTTATATTATAAAGCTTTCCTCTTGCTATAAATTAGTTAAAATCATAAACTTTGAGCTCCTGCCATCTCCTTGACCTTTCCTTATAATAAAATTAGGTCAGAACTCATTTTTAAATATAGATGCTTTTGATAAATTATGTTTCAGATTAGTAACCAAATTATAAAAGTTTATAAAAAGCTTTACAAAAAAGAAGGATTTTTAAAATAGATGCAGTATATAGCATATAAAGATAATTTAAGTTAATCCTCAAGCTTTAAAATAGAAAAATAAAGAAGGGTTTTACATTAAAACAGAACTCTGGAGAGCTTTATAAAAAAAGCACCGACGGGGCAATTCCTAATCTTTTGGTTGTAGGGTATGAGTTGAAGGGTGACTAATAATGAATAACATGAGCATTTTAGTTCTCTGGAATACATTATCTAGGAAAAAAGGAGGGGATTAAAAAGAAAAAAAGTTTGCCTAGTGCATACCTGGAAATAGGAAGTTAAATAATATGTGAAAAAAGTAAAGAAAGTGAGGTAATTAAAATGAAAAGAAGAGTAAAAGGAATAATTTTGTTCTTTAGTTTGCTTATGCTGGTTGCTTTGATTAGTGGAGTTGCTATAGCTGGAAATGAGGAACCAATTGTGATTGGTTCTATTTGGTCCCTAGTAGGTGCGGCAGCTCCTTTAGGACAGGCACATTTAAGAGGTAGTAACTTGGCGGTAAAACTTGCAAATGAGGCAGGTGGTATTTTTGGTCATCCAATTGAATATCACAATATTGACGGGCAAACTGATCTAACTGCAATTTCCAACGCAACTAAACGTCTAATTGAAGAGCTTAAGGTGGTAGCAGGTTTAGGTTCAGAGGATGACTCATTAACTTCAGCAATGGGTCCAATTTTTCAATCCCATAAAACTCCCCTAGTTATTGGTAGTGCAACAACACCGACTCAGACCCGTATCGGTGATTATATATTTATGTCTGCTTATGGTGATAATGAACAGGGTCGAGCAGCAGCAAAATACTGCGTAGAGAAATTGGGATGGAAGAAAGTTGCTGTAATGTGGGACAACGCAAGCGCTTATAGTACTTTACTTTCAAAAGTTTTTATGGAAAGCTTCAAAGAGTTCACGGGCGATCCAGATGCTGTAGTTATTCAAGAAATCTATCAAACAGGAGATGTGAACTATTCAGCGCAATTGACAAGGTTGAAGCTTGCAAATAAGCCCATCGATGGCCTTGTTGTAACACCACCATTCCCCCAGGATGGACCAATCATTGCCAAGCAAGCTAGAGCTCTTGGTATTGTTCTACCATATTTATTTACTGACGGTGCTGATGATGTAAGTATTATAGAGGTTGGCGGTGAAGCAGTTGAAGGAGCAATTGTTTCTACACAGTTTGCGGGTGACCATCCTCTTACAGAAAATGCGGGGAAGTTTATCAAAGCTTATATAGAGGAATACGGGGCTCAACCAGGCTGCTTTGAAGACCTTGGGTTTGATGCAATGCGACTAGTTATCGAGTCTATAGAGACGATTGGAAAAGAGAAGTGGGAGTCTATGAAATTAGATGAGCGAAGAACAGCAATACGTGATACCTTGCAAGCCCACACCTTCACTACGACAACAGCTCCTATTTCATATCCTGATCCAAAAACTGCTGAGTATCCTCGAGTTCCATTGAAAGCAGTTGTATTTAAAGTTGTCCGGAATGGTGAACTGATCTTTCTCGATCTTTTAACTCCGGAAGAGATTTTTAAATAGGAAGAAGTGTAAGTTTATTAAGAGACAACTAGGGCACAAAGACCAATGTATGTATTTGTGCCCTAGTTTTTGTTGAACAATAGTGGGGGATAAACTATATGAACGAGATAGGACTCAAGCAGAGTAATGAAAAGTTAGAGTTACAAGTGGACAAATTGACTAAAAGGTTTGGTGGACTAACCGCTGTCTCAAATTTTAATTTTAACTTAAAGAGAGGTGAACTTGTTAGTTTGATCGGCCCTAATGGAGCCGGAAAGACAACAGTATTCAATCTTTTAACCGGGGTTTTAAAATTAGATAGTGGACATGTAGTATTTAAAGGAGAAGATATTACGAATAAACCCCCTCATGTGATTTCAGTAAAGGGATTAATTAGAACCTTTCAAAATTTACGTTTATTACCTGGTATGAGTGTAATGGAAAATATAAGACCTGTCTTTCATAGTCGTCTTACTTATTCACCTTTTAGTGCACTGATAGGTAATCAATCGTTCCAACGACAGGAAGATGAGATGAATGATGAAATTGAAAATGTGTTGGAGAAACTCCATATCGCTGAATACTGCGATACTAATGTATCTGATTTGTCCTATGGAATACAGAGAAGGGTAGAGATAGCTAGAGCACTAGCTTTTGACCCAAAAATCCTGCTACTTGATGAACCTACTGCCGGATTAACTCCGAAGGAAGCAGATGAAATTATTCGGTTGATTCAAGCAATAAGAGATGATTTAGGTTTTAGTATTATTATAGTCGAACATAATATGCGTGTAGTCATGAGTATTAGCCGAAGAATTACAGTTATGAATGAGGGTAAAATCATAATGGAGGGAACTCCCGAAGAAATTCAAACTAATAAAGACGTCATTCGTGCTTATCTGGGAGAAACTAAATTTAATATTAGGAAATAGGAGGTGAAAACTTAATTGTTGGTATTAAGTAATGTAACAGCTGGCTATGGAGAGGGGAATGTTTTACATAATATAAACATAGAAGTAGAACAAGGGAAAATAGTTGCCCTGGTAGGTTCAAATGGTGTTGGTAAGACTACAACGTTAAGATCCATAATGGGTATAATTAAGCCAAAGGTTGGGTCAATTGTTTTTAATGGGCAGAATTTAGGCTTACTTCCCTCACACAAAATTGCTATTGCCGGAATTTCTTATTGCCCTGAAGGTAGGGAACTATTTGGAAATCTCTCGGTGTACGAGAACCTCAGGATAGGTGGTTATCTAGTTAAGAACCATAAGAATTTTAAAAGTCGATTGGAATGGATTTATGAATTATTCCCACGATTATACGAAAGAAAAAGTCAGCTTTCCGCTTCTTTAAGCGGAGGAGAGCAGCAAATGCTGGCAATGGGTAGAGCTCTTATGGTCACACCGAAGCTCTTGCTATTAGATGAACCATCTTTAGGATTAGCTCCTATCCTGGTTGACAATATCTATGAGAAAATTAGAGAAATTAATCGATCCGGAACCTCAATCCTGTTGGTGGAGCAAAATATCAGTTTAGCCTTAGAAACTTCTGGGCATTCTTATGTTATGGAGGAAGGGCAGATTCGACTTCAAGGTAAAAGTGAAGAGCTTCTCAACGATGACTATATTAAAAACGCCTACTTAGGAGTGAGTTGAATTAACTTTATTAAAAAAACGAGCGAAGGAGATTCCGATGTATGTATATGTAGTACAACAGCTGATTAACGCTTTAGCTTATGGTAGTGTACTTGGTTTACTTGCAGTAGGTTATACGATGATTTATGGAATTTTAGGGCTGATAAATTTTGCACATGGAGAAATATTTATGGCAGGGGCTTTTGCCTGCTACTTATTAGTGAATGCATTACACCTTCCTTTTATGATAGGTGCTGTTGGGGCGGTTGTTGCGTCTATTCTTACAGGGTTACTCTTATATAAAATAGTGTATCAGCCATGTATTAAGCGTAAAGCTCCAGTTCTGGCTGTTTTTATCGCCTCTTTTGGAGCTTCGCTTGCAATTAAATATCTTTTTATGATGTTTTTTGGAGATAAGCGTCGAGCCTTTCCTATTCCTGAGTATCTAACGGGTGTGCATGTAATCGGACAGATAACCATAAATACACGGGATTTCGTCATGCTTATAGCAACAATTATAATAATGATAGTCATTGCTTATCTGATAAAATATACCAGGGTTGGGATTGCAATGCGTGCTGTGTCTTATAATATGAAAATTGCTGAAGTGATGGGAGTTGATAGTATTAAAATCGTTGTGGTAGCATTTATTATTGGCTCTGCATTAGCTGGAATTTCAGCAGTACAATATGGGCTAAACTTTAGTATACTGTATCCGAATATGGGATTTACGCCAGGCCTAGAAGGGTTTATTGGTGCAGTTCTTGGAGGAATCGGTAATGTACCAGGGGCTATGATAGGAGGGTTTATCATCGGAATTGGCGAGATACTTTTTGTTGCTTTGCTGCCATCGAGTTTTTCAGCGGTCCGGCCTATGTTTGTTTGGGGATTACTTTTTCTAATTCTATTTTTGAAACCAACTGGGTTGTTCCGTCCGAATGTCAAATATGAGGGAATATGGGGAGAATAAAAATGAATACGACTAAAATTGGACGATCTATGGTAAGTCTAACAATTTATGTTGGGCTCTTATTTTTGGCTGATACCTTTCTTAGAGGTTTTTACCTCCAGTTAGTGAGACTTTTTGGTATAAATTCAATCATTGCTCTGGGAGTTAATATCACTAATGGTTACACCAATATCTTCTCATTAGGCTTCGGAGGGGTAATGCTTACCGCTGCTTATACATCGAGTATTTTAACACTGCCAATATGGTATAAGGAGGCAGCGCTTCATTTACCATTCTGGCTAGCACGTATTCAGTGGCCGTTTGTGCCTTCGTTATTGGTGGCTGCAATTGTAGCTGTTATTGCAAGTGTAGTATTGGTCTTACCTGCATTTCGTTTGAAAGGACATTATTTTATTTTGACCTCTATAGGTGTTAATATTGTAATAGCAAACTTAGCAGAGAACCTGCGTTCATTTACCCAGGGTGCTCAGGGACTGAGAAGTATTCCAGCCTTCACCAATACCTGGTGGGTTTATGGCATACTCTTACTGACGGTTTTTTTCATTTGGCGATTAATCCGCTCGAAATTTGGCCGGGCGCTTATTACAATTTCAAAAGATCAAGGATTAGCAGCCGTTATGGGGATAAATGTTGTCAGGTATAAGATCTATTCTTTTATTATTGGAAGCTTTATTGTAGGGATTGGAGGAGTTTTATGGGTACACCTTATAGTGTCTATAAACCCGCAAGTATTTAATTTGTTGTTTGTTTTTGAAATAATTGCCATGTTGGCTATTGGTGGGATAGGTACTATCTCCGGGGCTATACTTGGGGCTGCCATAGTTACATTCTTTACTGAACTTGCTTTACCGATTCAGGAAGGTTTTTCGCTATTTAGTCTGCAAGTTCCACCTCTATTCGGACTGGTGAATCTACTTATGGCTATACTTCTTATTGTTATAATGATATATCGGCCGGATGGAATAATGCGTGGAAAAGAGATTAGCTATGAATATATTTCTAGCCTGTTCAGACACTTTCCTAAGTTGACTAAAAAGTAAGGGAGGAAAAATGAAAAGACTGACTCGAAATCATTTAATCTTTGCCATGGATAAACAGAATCAACCAGTGTTATACGTCGATTCGGGTGAGAGGTTTATAGTTGAGACAGAGGATTGCTTTAGTCATCAGATTGTGGAATCTGATGATGTTCTTAATGATAACTTTGATTATTCACGGGTTAATCCTGCTACTGGACCGATTTTTGTTAATGGATGCCAACCAGGCAATACATTAAAGGTTACGATACATAAAATAGAGGTTGAATCTCGAGGAGTTGTTGAGGTATATCCCGGGTGGGGCCCACTGGGGAATAAGGTAGAGAAAGCTGAGACAAAAGTTGTCTCCATTTCCGAGGGTTGGGCAAAATTTGGTAAATATTTATTACCACTCCATCCAATGGTCGGTGTAATAGGAGTGGCTCCCGCTGGAGAAGCTGTTTTATGTGGGAGTCCAGGACCACACGGTGGTAATTTAGATACGGTAAACCTAGCAGAGGGAGCAGAAATATATCTACCGGTTTTTGTCAGTGGAGCAAAACTTGCATTAGGGGATATCCATGCGATTATGGGAGATGGTGAAATTTGTGGAACCGGTGTGGAAATCAGGGCTGAAGTAGATATTAAAGTAGAAATTTGTAAAAGTTGGCAGCTTTCTATCCCTGTTGTTAAGACCAAAGAGAGTTATTTCTTTATTGGCAGTGGTAGGACAGTAGAAGATGCGATATATATTACAGCTGAAGAAGCCGTAAGATTTATCCAGGACAGAAACAATCTTTCCTGGACAGAAGCGTACATGATGGCAAGTATTGCCACAGACCTTTTGTTCAGCCAAGTCGTGAATCCGCTAAAGACGGTTAGAATACGTATCCCAAGAAAGATAATAGATGAGTAATGATTGTAATAAGAGCTTGATAACGGTATTAACAAAATTAATTGGTCAGGGGATGGTTCTCTTACACATTAAGCAAGAAGAAGTATATTTTTGAAAAATTAACCACCGGAGATATTATTATGCCCTGACAAAGAAGAAGATTAGGTAAAACTGGAATTTATCATATTATGCTCCGGGGGAATAAGACTAAATATTTCTGAAAGATAAAATAAGCATTATAGAGATGATTTAATATTAACTTTGAAAAAGAAATTTAACTTATCCATAAGGGAGATAGCTAAAATTTTGGGTATTAGCCAAGGTGTAGTAGCGAGGAATAAAGTGTGACAAAGAACCGTCCCCTGACACATATGATATTTGAGATACTTAATGTCTAAATCTTTAAGAGAAAATAGGTGATTTTTATGAAAAATGCTAAAGTAATTTTAATATCTGGAGTTTCTTCTGGGTTTGGAAATGTTACTGCTAAATATCTTGCCCAGAAAGGTTGTTGGGTCTTTGGAATAAGTCGTACTCCTGAAAAAGTAATGTTACCCAATACAGAAACAGAAAAATGGCCTGGAAGTTTAGAAATAATCAAAATGGATGTAAATTATGCCAATTCAATTAGAGAGGGGATTAAAAAGATTATAGAAAGGACTGGTAGGTTAGATGTAGTGGTGAATAATGCTGGTTACAGCCTTGCCGGAAGTATTGAAGATACCAGTCTAAGAGAAGCAAAAGACCAATTTAATACTAATTTTTTTGGAGTACATGAAGTTTGCAGTCAGGTTATACCCATTATGAGAAAACAACAATCTGGCTATATTATTAATATAAGCTCTTTATCTGGACTGGTAGGTTTACCTTTTCAGGCACTTTATTCAGCAAGCAAATATGCAATTGAAGGTTATACCGAAGCCTTACGAATAGAAGTTAAGACATTTGGGATAAAAGTATCACTAATTGAGCCAGGAGATTTTCGTACTTCTTTTACTGAACATCGTCATATAACCAAAAGTTCCCAATCTGATCCAGTTTATCAAAATAGATTTAAGGAAAGTCTTAAAGCAGTAGAAGAATCAGAAAGAAAAGGAGATTCACCTGAGAAAATTGCGAGACTTGTAGAAAGGATAATTAATACAGATTCACCGAGACTGCGTTATAGAATTGGTCCCAGTTCAACATTCGTAGGATTAAAACCTTTTATTCCTGAAAGAATAGTTGAAACTATGATAACCAGATATTATTCATCTAACTTAAAATAAAAAAATTATAGAAGATAAAATGGTGTAGATCGTGCTAAGTGAAATATCTACTAAACAGGGTAGATTTACCTAAAGTAAAAACAAATCCTTTTAAAAAAGGAGGTAAGCTCTTGCCTTTAGGGCACTGATACTTAAGAGCAGAAATTCTTAATCTTTTATCTAGTACTTAAAAATGAAATTCTTTAAAAAGAAGATAAAAAAATGAAGCACTCTGAGTTTAAATTTAAGACATTTGATGGACTACAGCTCTTTGGTCAAAGTTGGCAACCAGATGATGTACAATCCCGTGCAGTAATTTGTTTAGTTCACGGTTTGGGAGAACACAGTGGACGTTATAACTACGTAGCTGATCAAATTACTCAAGCCGGTTATACTTTACTTTCTTTTGACTTGCGTGGCCATGGTCAATCTCAAGGTCCACGGGGTCATACCCCTTCTTATGAAGCATTATTAAATGATATTAATTTCTTTCTTAATGAAGTAGATAAAAATTTTCCTGAACTACCTCATTTCCTTTATGGTCATAGTTTAGGTGGTAACTTAGTCCTTAATTATGTTCTTCGTCGTCAATCGCATCTTAAGGGAGTAATTGCTACTGACCCCTGGCTCCGTTTAGCTTTTGAACCTCCTCGTGTTAAAGTTATTTTAGCCCAAATTACTAATTACATCTGGCCTTCATTTTCCCAGAAAAACGGTTTGGATACTAAGGTCCTTTCTCGTGACCCTGAAGTAGTTCGTACCTACGAAAATGATCCTTTAGTACATGGCAATATCTCTGCTCGTATGTTTATAAGTATATATCAAAGTGGCCGATGGGCCTTGGAACATGCCTCAGAATTTCCCCTCCCGCTTCTTTTAATGCACAGAGGAGATGATAAAATAATTTAATTTAGCGGAAACTCCCCACCTATAGATATCCTCACGACAGTAAAGGTGTGGGTATCGGTGTGACAGGGGACGGTTCTTTGACACGCATTACTAAAAAGGTATAACATATGATTAGAACTAATTTATAGTAAGTGGAAAGCCTTATATCAAAAAAGTATTAGAATTAGTAGAAATAAATTCTGATAAGATAGAATGGGAGTTAGAGGTTATATGAAGATAGGTATTTCTAAAAATGTTTTTGCTCTAGGGCTGGTGAGTTTTTTTAATGATATTGCTTCGGAAATGATTTATCCAATCGTACCTATTTTTTTGACCAGCGTCTTAGGTGCGCCAGTAGCTATTGTCGGTTTAATAGAAGGCATTGCGGAATCAACTGCCAGTATCTTAAAAGTTGTCTCTGGCTGGCTCTCTGATAAATTTCAAAGGAGAAAACCTTTTGTTGTTGCCGGTTACTCATTTTCAGCCATTTCTAAAATAATTTTAAGTCTTGCTTTTAGTTGGCTGTTTGTTTTGATTGCTCGATTTATTGACCGGTTTGGGAAAGGAACGCGAACTTCAGCCAGAGATGCTTTGATTGCCGAAAGCTCGGAAAACTCGGTTCGAGGAAGAGCATTCGGCTTTCATCGGGCACTTGATACCCTGGGAGCAGTGGTCGGGCCAATGGTTGCTCTTTTGGCGATTCATTTTTTAGATAATAATTTTCGCTTAATCTTCTTTCTCGCCTTTATCCCTGCTTTTATTGGAATTCTCTTGTTGCTCTTTTTTGTGAAAGAAAAGAAGAAAGAAGCAAATTCTTCCTCTACCTTTCATTTTAATTGGCATAACCTTGATCCATCTTTTAAGATTTTTTTATTGATTAGTTTCATTTTTGCTTTAGGAAATAGTTCCGATGTTTTTTTAATTTTACGGGCGCAAAATTTGGGTTTGTCATTGAGTTTAGTTGTACTGGCCTATGTTCTTTTCAATTTTACCTATGCCATCTTTTCAATACCTGCCGGAATTATTTCTGATAAAATCGGACCTAGAAAAGTGCTTTTGGCTGGCTTTTTGCTTTTTTCCGCGGTGTATTTTTTTTTCGGCCTGATCCATTCTAGTCTTTTCCTTTGGCTCCTTTTCCCGGTTTACGGATTGTATATGGCCCTCACCGAAGGAGTGGGAAAGGCCTACATTTCTAATTTAGTTCCCCCAGAAAAGACCGGTACGGCCTTTGGTGTTTATCATACCATAATCGGTCTCACCACTTTTTTTGCTTCTCTTTTTGCCGGATTGCTTTGGACTTATATTGGCGTTAGCGCGCCATTTATCTTTGGAAGTATCATGGCGGTGATTTCCGCCTTTTTGTTTGTTGCTTTGGAAAAAAAGATAAAACTTGCTAAAATATAAAAGAATTTACCGCCCAAGAAAAACTTGAAATCAATGGGGATATTTTCAAATTGATATCGACAAAATTGATATTTTTTAAGCTAATATAATTTAGTGTAAGCTTTAGTGGTTGTAATTAAAAAGATTTAATTAAAAAATATTTTGACACTAATAGATATTAGGTTTATTATTTATTAGATAGATGAGGAGAGGTACCGAAGTGGTCATAACGGGATCGCCTGGAGAGCGATTAGGCGGCCATAAGCTGTCACGCGGGTTCGAATCCCGCCCTCTCCGCCAGATTAAAATTAAATTAGGTGATCGTGCTAAACGGGGAGATAGCGGTGCCCTGTAACCTGCAATCCGCTCTAGCAGGGTTGAATTCCTACTCGAGGTTTTATCTCTTTAAGGCTGGCTAAGGTAAGTAGCGATGAAGATTGGGCCCTGTGCGGCAAGGAATTGTGAACTCCGTCAGATCTGGAAGGAAGCAGCGGTAAGCAAATCTCTTTGGGTGCCACAGGTAAACCTAATTGGAGCAAACTGCTTTAGTATCGCTTGGAGAGGTGAGCCGGAGGTAGGTGCACGATCACTGAACCTTAATCATTAACAAAAGTAAAGTAAAAATTGGGCATTTTTTAAGAAAAAAAATATCTGACTATCTTGGATTAAAGAATATTATTAGGGAGTATTTATGGCATACCAATCACTTTATCGAAAATGGAGACCACAGGTTTTTGAAGATATAATTGGGCAGAAACATATTACCCAAACTTTAATAAATGCAATTTCTTTAAATAGAATTTCTCATGCTTATCTTTTTTCTGGTCCACGAGGAGTAGGGAAGACAACCACTGCTCGTATTTTAGCTAAATCATTAAACTGTGAAAAGGGTACAACTCCTCATCCTTGCAATAAATGTGAGAGATGTATTAGAATCACCGATGGCTATTCTATGGATGTAATAGAAATAGACGGAGCCTCTAACCGGGGAATCGATGATATTAGGGATTTGAGAAATAAAGTAAAGTTTGCTCCGGCAGAAGGAAAATATAAGGTATATATTATTGATGAAGTACATATGCTAACTACAGAGGCTTTTAATGCCTTATTAAAAACTTTAGAGGAGCCTCCTTCACATGTAATTTTCATATTTGCCACTACTGCTCCTCATAAAATTCCTAATACTATTTTATCCCGGTGTCAGTGGTTTAATTTTAGAAGAATTTCTTTAGAAGATATTATAAATAAGTTAAAGACGATTATTAAGGATGAAAAATTAGAAATAGATGATCAGACTTTAAATATAATAGCTCGAAGTTCAACCGGTTCGATGCGCGATGCTGAAAGTATTTTAGATCAAATAATTGCTTATTGTGGTAAAGAGATAACTTTGCAAAATGTTAGAGAGGTGTTAGGAATAATTGAAGAAGATGTTTTTTTTAACTTTGTAGACACCATAATTAATAATGATACAGTTAAAGGGATAGAAATAGTTAACCGAATAGCTGATTTAGGAGGAGATGCTTCTCAATTTATAAAAATTTTAATGGAATATGTTCATAATTTGTCTTTAATAAAGGTTTGTAAACCAGAAGTAATTAATTTCCAGGGGATATTTACCGAAGATAGAGAACGCTTATTAAAACAATCTAAATTAATTAAATTGGGAAAACTATTTAATATTGTTGATTATCTGGCTGAAGTAGAAAGAAAGATGAAGTATACTTATAATCCCTGGATTTTGTTAGAAATGTTAGTTCTTAAATTTACTGCAGGAGAGGACTATTCTTCAAAAGAGATTGAAAAAGACAAAGATGAGGGTTATTTAGATTTATCTAAAAACAAAGATATAGTAGAATCAGATAACATAAAAGTAAAAACGAGAGAAGAAATACCACCCAAGAAGAAGATTCAAGATAAGACTAAAGATGGTTCTTTTATTCAAACTAAAGAAGTATCCACTAATTTAGATTTAAATCAAGTTTGGCCCATAATTTTAAATAAGCTTAAAAAAACTAAAATGTCTGTTTATTCTTTTATCATAGTTAACAATTTAATTGCCATAGAAAATGATAAACTAATCATCGGATTTAATAAAAAATATATCTTTCATAAAGAGAGTTTAGAAAAGAAAAATAACAAGACTTTATTACAAGAATTGATTAAAGAAGAGATAGGTAGACCGTTAGCTATAGAATGCATTGTTAATGATAATGGTGAAGAGGATCCCTCTTCATTAGAGGCAGAATTGGAAAATAAGAGAAAAGCTACTGAGCCAAAAAATGAAGGGGAGGAAGAAATAGAAGAAAGGGTAACCGGGAAGGAAGATAAGGTTAAAAAAATAAGTAATAATAAGATTTCAGAAGATAATTTATTGCTTAAAGAATCATTAAATTTGTTTAAAGGGACGATTATTGAGGAAAAAATAGAAAATTTTAAAGAGGGGAGGAAGGAAGGCAGTAATAATGGATATGAAATTTCTAATGAAACAAGCCCAAATAATGCAGAAAAAGATGGAGGAAGCTAAAGAAGAATTAGCTCAAAAAGAGATAAAAGTTTCCTCTGGTGGAGGGATAATAGAAATAATAATTAATGGCCAACAAGAGATAAAAGAAATTAAAATCGAGCCAGATGTGATAGATGCCAAGGAAAAAGAAATGTTAGAAGATCTAATTTTAGCAGCTGTTAATGAATCAATACGCCAATCAAAAGAATTAGCTGCTCAGGAAATAGCTAAATTAACCGGGGGTATTAATGTTCCCGGTTTATTTTAAAAGGAGAAAATAAGGTGTCTTTTAGGTACATTAAACCTTTAGCAAGATTAATTGATGAATTTTCTAAAATGCCTGGGATCGGTCCTAAGACTGCTCAAAGATTGGCTTTTTATATTTTAAAGAATTCTTCGGAAAGAGTTGCCAGTTTAGCAAAGACAATATTAGAAGCGAAAGAAAAAGTTAAACATTGTTCAATTTGTGGCAATATAACTGATCAAGAAGTATGTGAAATTTGCCAGAATATTAATAGAGATAAATCTATTATATGTGTCGTAGAAAAGGTAAGGGATTTGATTGCCATAGAAAATACGGGTGAATATAAAGGTTTATATCATGTTTTAGAAGGCGCAATTTCTCCCTTAGATGGGATTGAGCCGGAAAATCTAAAAATAGATAGTCTACTAAGAAGGTTAAAGACTGAAAAGATAAAAGAGATAATATTAGCGACTAACCCTAATATTGAGGGAGAAGTTACTGCCTCTTATCTTAATAAATTAATTGAGCCTTTAAATATAGGGGTAACTCGTATTGCGTATGGTGTCCCTATAGGGGGAAGCTTAGAATTTGCCGATGAAGTGACTTTGACTCAAGCTTTAATGGGTAGACAAAAAATTAAATAATTAAAAAGGGTAATGATCTATTAGAATAACTAAATGTATTTTTCTAATTTTATAGTTTTTTTGAAATTGAGTATTTTGATTTATTGGTGATAGAATAAAGAGGTTTTAGTTTATAAACATAAATAGTATTTTAAAAAATAGAGGTATAGCGTGATGAATAGAAAAAAAGTTACTATCGACGGAAATACTGCAGCAGCCCATACAGCGTATCACTTAAACGAAGTGGTAACTATATATCCCATTACTCCTTCTTCAGCGATGGGTGAACTTGCTGACCTTTGGGCCGCTGAGAGAAAGCCAAATATCTGGGGGACGGTTCCTCAGATAACAGAAATGCAAAGTGAAGGAGGTGCCTCGGGAGCTGTTCATGGAGCTTTACAGAGAGGGGCTCTTACTACAACTTTTACAGCATCTCAAGGGCTATTATTAATGATTCCAAACATGTTTAAAATTGCCGGAGAATTAACTTCTACTGTATTTAATGTTGCTGCTCGTTCGGTAGCCTGTCATGCCCTTTCCATATTTGGTGATCATAGTGATGTAATGGCCACCAGAGGGACCGGTTTTGCTTTACTTGCTTCTAATTCAGTGCAGGAAGCTATGGATTTTCCTTTAATTGCTCAAGCAGCAACCCTGGAATCTCGAGTGCCTTTTCTTCATTTCTTTGATGGTTTTCGTACTTCGCATGAAGAATCTAAAGTTGAACTCTTAACCACAGAAGATATGAGATCTTTAATTAATGATGATTTAGTAAGGGCTCATCGAAAAAGAGCACTTTCTCCAGATCGTCCTTTTATCAGGGGTACAGCCCAAAATCCGGATGTATTCTTTCAAGCTCGGGAGACAGTTAACTCTTATTATCTTACCTGCCCTGATATGGTGCAGAAAGTTATGGATAAATTTGAGAAAGTGGTAGGAAGAAGATACGAATTATTTCAATATTTTGGGGCGGAAGATGCTGAAAGAATTATTGTATTAATGGGGTCAGGAGCTGAGACAACAGAAGAAACAGTAGAGTACCTGATGAAACAAGGAGAAAAAGTTGGTTTAATAAAAGTACGTCTTTACCGACCATTTTCGGTTAAACATTTTATTAATTCTTTACCGGTGACTGTAAAAATTATAAGTACTTTAGATCGTACCAAAGAACCGGGGAGTATTGGAGAACCCCTGTATACTGATATAGTAACCGCAATTCAAGAAGGCGTATCTATGGGAGTATCTCATTTTAAAGATACCCCTAAGATAATTGGAGGGAGATATGGTCTTTCTTCTAAAGAATTTACCCCAGCTATGATAAAGGGATTATTTGATGAGATGAAAAAGGATATTCCTAAGAATCATTTTACTATCGGGATAAATGATGATTTAACTCATACTAGTATTTCTTATAACCCCGATTTTTCCATAGAACCAACTGATAGAACTCGAGCAGTTTTTTATGGTCTTGGTTCAGATGGGACGGTAGGGGCAAATAAAAATTCTATAAAAATTATTGGTGAAGAGACTGATAATTATGCTCAAGGTTATTTTGTCTATGACTCTCGAAAAGCTGGTTCACTTACTATCTCTCATCTGAGATTTGGCCCAACTCCTATCCATTCTACTTATTTAGTTAATCGGGCAAATTTTGTAGCCTGTCATCAATTCTCTTTCTTAGAACGTTATGATGTATTAAAAACTGCTCAACCAGGTGCTGTATTTCTCCTTAATAGTCCTTATTCTGCTGAAGAGGTGTGGGACCATCTACCTTATTCAATTCAACAGACTATTATCGAGAAGAAACTACGTTTATTTGTAATTGATGCTTTTAAAATTGCCAAAGAAGTAGGCTTAGGGGGTAGGATTAATACTATAATGCAAGTTTGTTTTTTCTCTCTAAGTAATATTATTCCTATTAAACAGGCAACAAAAGCTATAAAAAATTTTATAGAGAAGACTTATGGTCAAAAGGGTGAAAAAATAGTAAATACTAATTTTGCTGGCGTAGACAATGCTCTTGCTAACTTGCATGAAGTTAAAGTTCCTGATAAAGCTACTAGAAAATTAAGTGAACGTTCTTCCATACCAGTAGAAGCACCTGAATTTGTAAAGAAAGTAACTGCAAAAATAATCGCTGGACAAGGAGATGATTTGCCAGTTAGTGTCTTTTCTCCAGATGGAACTTTCCCCAGTGGTACTACTCAATGGGAAAAGAGAAATATTGCTCAAGAAATTCCTACCTGGGATCCTAACACCTGTATCCAGTGTGGAAAATGCGTAATGGTATGTCCTCATGCAGTTATTAGAGCAAAGGTTTATGTTCCAAAATTACTTTCTTCTGCTCCGAATAGTTTTAAATCTGTTGATCCAAAAAATTCCCAATTTAAAGGAATGAAATTTACTCTTCAAGTTTCTCCTGAAGATTGTACTGGATGTGGTCTTTGTGTAGAGAATTGCCCAGCTAAAAATAAAACCAACCCCAACTTAAAAGCTATAAATATGGTTACTCAACCACCTATTAGAGAACAAGAAGTTAAAAACTGGGAATTTTTCTTAGAAATTCCAGAAGTTGACCGAAGGGAACTAAAACTTAATGCAGTTAGAAATATCCAGTACTTACAACCTCTTTTTGAATTCTCTGGATCTTGTGCTGGTTGTGGTGAGACCCCATATGTAAAACTTTTAAGTCAGTTATTTGGGGATCGAGCAGTTATAGCCAATGCTACAGGATGTTCATCTATTTACGGAGGGAACTTGCCTACTACTCCCTGGACGTTTAATAAAGAGGGGAGAGGTCCTGCTTGGTCTAATTCTCTCTTTGAAGATAATGCTGAATTTGGATTCGGTATGAGATTAGCATTGGATAAACAAGTTGAATATGCTTTTGAACTAGTGGATAGACTTTCTTCGGAAATTGGTGACGATTTAGTTAGGGAAATTAAGAATGCGGATCAATCTACCGAAAGGGGATTACAAGAACAGAGAGATAGAGTAAAAGTCTTAGAGAAAAAATTGAAAAAAATAGAAAAAGTAGAAGCAGAAGATTTACTTAGTTTAATCGATGTGCTGGCTAAAAAGAGTGTGTGGATTGTAGGTGGAGATGGATGGGCTTATGATATCGGATATGGAGGATTAGATCATGTTATTGCTCAAAGGCGTAAGGTTAATATTTTGGTGTTAGATTCCGAGACTTATTCTAATACTGGTGGTCAGATGTCTAAAGCAACTCCTCTTGGGGCAATTGCTAAGTTTGCTGCTGGAGGTAAAAGAACTTATAAAAAGGATTTAGCCATGATGGCAATTTCCTATGGAGATGTGTATGTAGCTCGAGTAGCTATGGGAGCCAATGATGCACAAGTGATTAAGGCTTTTCAGGAGGCAGAGGCATTTAATGGTCCTTCTCTTATTATAGCTTATAGTCATTGTATTAGTCATGACTATAACTTGGTTCACGGTTTAGAACAACAGAAATTAGCGGTCCAGTCTGGATACTGGCCCTTACTAAGATATAATCCTGATCTTACTAAAGAAGGGAAGAATCCTTTTCAATTAGATTCTAAAGCTCCGAGTATTCCTTTAGAAGAATATGTCTACAATGAAAATAGATATAAAATGCTTACTCGTACTAATCCAGAAGTTGCTAAAAAATTACTAAAACAAGCCCAGGAAGAAGTTTTAAGACGCTGGAAGATGTGTGAATATTTAGCTGCATTAACTTTTGAAAAGAATAAATAAAAAATAAGTAAGTATTTGTTTTTATATTTTTTTCTATTATAATAATAAATAGATTAATAGAATAGAAAATATCAGAAAGGAGGATAAAGTACATGGTAGAGAAAGGTACTTATAAATTAAAAAAAGGTTTGGCTGAAATGTTAAAAGGTGGAGTAATAATGGATGTGGTAAGCGCAGAACAAGCAAAAATTGCGGAAGAAGCAGGAGCGGTAGCAGTTATGGCCTTAGAGAGGGTTCCTGCTGATATTCGAGCAGCTGGTGGTGTAGCCAGGATGGCTGATCCTAAGATCATAAAAGAGATAATGAATACGGTAACTATACCAGTAATGGCTAAGGCAAGGATTGGACATTTTGTGGAAGCTCAGGTCTTAGAAGCTTTAGGAGTAGATTATATTGATGAAAGTGAAGTACTAACTCCGGCTGATGAAAATTACCATATAGATAAAAATAATTTCAAGGTTCCTTTCGTTTGTGGAGCAAGAAATTTAGGTGAAGCCTTAAGAAGAATAGGGGAAGGCGCGGCTATGATTAGGACTAAAGGTGAACCGGGAACAGGTAATATTGTAGAAGCAGTTAGACATATGCGTCAGGTAATGGGTGAAATTAGAATTTTAAAGAATTTACCCCAAGAAGAGCTGATGACCAAAGCTAAAGAGTTAGGCGCTCCTTTTGAACTTTTACAAGAAGTAGCTCAAAAAGGGAAACTGCCAGTAGTTAATTTCGCTGCTGGAGGAATAGCTACTCCTGCTGATGCTGCTTTAATGATGCAATTAGGTGCTGATGGAGTATTTGTAGGTTCAGGGATATTTAAATCAAGCGATCCAAAAAGGACAGCGAAGGCAATTGTAGAAGCTACTACTAATTATGATGACCCTGAAATTATTGCTCGGGTTTCGGAAGGTTTAGGAGAAGCGATGAAAGGTATAGAGATTTCCCAAATTGCAGTAGCTGAACGGATGCAAGATAGAGGATGGTAAGATAAAAATTAAATAAAAAACGAAGCCAGAGAGGAGCTGTATATTAACTTGAAAGTTGGAGTATTATCCTTACAGGGAGCAGTAGAAGAACATTTAGACATGATAAGAAGGTGTGGTTTTGAAGCTATTAAAGTAAAAACCATTGAAGATTTAGAGAAAGTAGAAAGATTAATCATCCCTGGAGGAGAAAGCACTACTATTGGAAAATTAGCCAGGATATATAATTTGGACGAAGCTATTATTAAAAAAGGCAGAGAAGGCATGCCTATATATGGGACTTGCGCAGGAATGATTTTACTAGCTAAAGAGATACAAGATAGTACACAGATAAGATTTAATTTAATTAATATTGTAGTGGAAAGAAATGCTTTTGGAAGACAGGTAGATAGTTTTGAAGTCGATTTGAAAATAGAAGGCTTTGCCGGGGAACCTTTTAGGGCAGTATTTATTAGAGCTCCTTATATTAAAAAGATAGGAAAAGAAGTAAAAGTTTTAGCTAAATTTAATGGAAAGATTATAATGGCTCAACAGAAAAATATTTTAGTATCATCTTTTCATCCAGAATTAACTGATGATCTAAGGGTTCACCAGTATTTTTTAGATAAAAATTTATAAGATGATTTATCTATTATCCCCCCTCTTGCAATTCCCCCTCAATTGTATTATAATTATTTTGGAAAGAGGAAATACCCTACCCTAAAAGAAAAATATTTAAGTAACTTCTTAAAAAAATTAACAAATTGGCCATAAATCCTT
>Ga0315294_10002830_pt1 | contig 18885 bp, 10 predicted proteins | sample YL17G13_40_MG_FD_203626 | JGI IMG/M metagenome (GOLD analysis project Ga0315294, IMG submission 203626) | Sediment microbial communities from Yellowstone Lake, YNP, Wyoming, USA - YL17G13_40 | ecosystem: Environmental > Aquatic > Freshwater > Lake > Sediment | place: USA: Wyoming | collected...
AACACGACGTTGCAAGCTGGCACAATGGCAGTTACTGGAACGGGACTTAACCAGTTTGCGGCCACTACTTCTGCTCAATTGGCAGGTGTCATATCGGATGAGACCGGCACAGGCGCGCTGGTATTTGGCACTAGCCCGACCTTCACCACCTCCGCCACCGCGCCCTTGGTGATCGGCGGCACGGCTACAACCTCTCCGCTGGCCTTGCGCTCGACATCTGGCGTGGGCACCACAGGCGCCGACATCATCTTTCAGGTGGGCAACAACGGCGCCACGGAAGCCATGCGGGTGCTCAACAGCGGCAACCTAGGGATTGGGACGGCTACGCCTGGTTATCCACTGCATCTGAGCGGAACTACAGTGGGGGCCATCCGCTACGGCGTCGCGGGTAATACGGATACGACTGCCGGAGCAGGGGCTGGGTGGGCAGCGGTACATTCAGGTATTTCGACGGTTTTGACTGCGCGATCTGATCTGTCCTTAGGCCAAGTCGGCACCTTCTCTAATCACTCCTTAGCGTTTTATGTAAACACCACTGAGCGCATGCGGATCGACAGCGCAGGCAATGTGCTGTTTGATAAAACCGCAGCCAATCTCGGCAGCACAGGTATTGAACTTAAGCCCGGTGGTTTTGCTCAATTTACGGGAAACTTGGCAACCACCAATGAGCTGGTGAACTTCAACAACATCAATGCCGGCAACATTGCTTACGACATTGCCTTCAGGCAGCAAAGCACCATTGTCGGCTCCATCCGCACCAACAGCGCCTCGGTGTCCTACAACACCACCTCCGACTACCGCCTGAAAGAAAACGTGACCCCGATAGCGGGCGCACTGGCGAAAGTGGCCGCCCTCAAACCCGTGACCTACACGTGGAAAGTGGACGGCGAATACGGCGAAGGTTTTATCGCCCACGAACTGCAAGAGATTTGCCCCTTGGCAGTCACGGGCGAAAAAGACGCAGTGAGTGAGGATGGCAAACCCGTGCATCAAGGCATCGACCCGAGCAAGATCATCGCGCTGCTAACCGCCGCCATCCAAGAACAACAAGCTACGATCACTGCATTGACCACCCGTATTGCAGCCTTGGAGGCTAAATAATGAACGCACAAATCATCGCAGCATTGGCTCGCCATATTCTTACGGCGGTTTCAGGTGGGTTGTTTATCAAGTACGGTGTGGATGGCGGCGCGGCTGAGGCTATCATCGGCGGCGCGTCGGCGCTGGCCGGTGTAGGCTGGTCGATTTACGACAAGAAGAAGGGTGAGTAATATGGCTGTGACTTATACATGGGTGTTTAACCCGCTGGATGTGAAGCTGTCTGAGGATGGCTTGACCAATGTGGTGTATAACGTGAATTGGCGCTTGATCGGCACTGACGGCACGTACTTGGCCAATGTGTATGGCTCTGTTGGTGTGCCCGCTCCGTCGCCCGCAGCCTTCACACCTTACGATCAGCTTACTGAATCGATGGTGCAAGGCTGGGTGGTAGATGCCTTGGGAACCGAACAAGTGGCCCAATATGAGACAAGTATCGCCGCTCGAATTGCTTTGCAGCAAAACCCGGTTGATGCGTCCCTTTCACCTCCTTGGAGTAACACATGATTAAGCTCGAACTGTCTATTGAAGAAACTCAACTCGTTCTGGTGGGCCTGTCCAAGTTGCCCTATGAAGCTGTTGCTGCTGTAATCGAAAAGATTAAAGAGCAAGCCCAGCCTCAAGTGCAACCTGCGGAAGAACCCGCAGCAGAGTAAGCAGTACAATGGCGGTGAGCGGTCCGGCCTGCTCACCGTCGTGCAGTCAGCCGTGCCAGTGGGACTAAACTTCTACGATCACGGACTGACAAGTGAAAGAAAACTTCGACAAGGCGTTTGCCAAACTCATCCGGCATGAGGGCGGTTTTGTTTCGCATCCTGCCGATCCGGGTGGTGCCACAAATTTAGGTGTCACTCAGCGCGTCTGGGAAGAGTGGGTCGGCCATACTGTCGATGAGAAGACCATGCGCGGGCTCACCCCGGAGATGGTCAAGCCGCTCTATAAGCGCAAATACTGGGATAAAGTCTGCGGCGATGATCTGCCTGCCGGCGTGGATTACTGCGTGTTTGATGCCGCAGTGAATAGCGGCCCCGGTCGTGCGATCAAATGGCTTCAGCAATCGCTGGGCACAACCCAGGACGGTGCCCTTGGCCCCAAAACACTCGCCGCGGCTAAAGCCGCCGACCCACAACTTCTCGTCGTTGGCTATAACGCCGTTCGCCTCGCCTTCTTGCAAGACCTTCCCACATGGAACACCTTCGGCAAAGGCTGGGGACGACGCGTGGCTGAGGTCAAACAAGACGCTGCGACCATGACTGCATAAGGAGGCATTGTGCCGCTAAAGAAATTGGTTTTGAAGCCGGGGTTAAACAAAGAAAACACGCGATACACCACTGAAGGCGGTTGGTATGACGGTGATAAAGTACGGTTTCGTTCCGGCTCACCCGAAAAAATAGGCGGGTGGGAGCGTATCTCATCGAGTACGTTTTTGGGTGTATGTCGTAGTTTGTGGAACTGGATTACGCTGGCCAGCCTGAATCTGATGGGTGTGGGCACTAACCTCAAGTTCTACATCGAGTCTGGAGGTAACTACAACGACATCACGCCTCTGCGGCTAACGGCTACGCTGACCAACCCCTTCACGGCTACGCTCAGTTCTTCCGTTATTACGGTGGCGCATACGGCGCACGGAAGCGCTACGGGCGACTTTGTGACCTTCAGCGGGGCTACCGGGCTGGGCGGCAATATCACTGCGGCGGTATTGAACAAAGAATACCAAGTCACGGTAGTGAGCGTGAATAGCTACACGATTACGGTGGCGGCCACAGCAATCGCAGCAGACGTAACTGGCTCACCGGGTGGCGGAGCTGCGGTCTCAGCGGCATATCAGATTGATTCAGGGCCAGCGTTCTCCGTGCCGTTGGTGGGCTGGGGCGCTGGCTCCTGGAGCAGTGGGTCATGGGGCCTTACTTCTGCAACGGATAGCATGCGCCTGTGGAGCCAGAATAACTTTGGCGAAGACTTGATCTTTAATCCACGCGGCGGCGGTATCTATTATTGGGATGCGTCGAGCGGATTGACCGCTCGGGGTGTGGCTTTGTCGTCTTTGTCTGGCGCCTCCAGTGTGCCAACCCTTGCCAACTTTATATTTGTATCCGACATCAGCCGGTTTGTATTTGCTTTCGGCACGACTGATTATCTGTCATCGGCGTTTGATCCCCTGCTGGTGCGCTGGTCAGACCAAGAAAGCGCTGTGAATTGGACGCCTTCGGTCACTAACCAAGCGGGCAGTGTGCGGCTGTCTCACGGTTCGGAGATTATCTCCTGCCTGCAAGCCCGACAAGAAGTTATCGTATGGACGGATTCGGCTCTATACGCACTGCAATATCTTGGCGCTCCGGATGTGTGGGGATCGCAGCTTATGGGCGACAACATTTCCATTGCAGGGCCAAACGCTATGGCACTTGCTAGTGGGGTGGTGTACTGGATGGGGATCGACAAGTTCTATAAATACAGCGGGCGAGTTGAGACTTTACGCTGCGACCTTCGCCAGTATATCTTTGATGACTTCAACTCCCTGCAACGCGCACAGGTATTGGCCGGCACTAACGAAGGCTTTAACGAAGTCTGGTGGTTTTATTGCAGCGATAGTTCCACGACCAATGACCGGTACGTTGTGTACAACTACAGCGAAGATATTTGGTACTACGGCACGATAGCACGCACCGCATGGATCGATAGCGGGCTGAGATCAAACCCTGTAGGAGCCACGTATCTGGGCAACCTCGTCAATCATGAAGTAGGCGTAGACGACAACTCAACAGGCACGTTGGTAGCGATTGAGTCCTACATCACCTCTGCGGAATTTGACATCGACGACGGCCATAATTTTTCGTTTATCTACCGAATGTTGCCGGATGTGACCTTCCGAGGCTCTACAGCGGCCAGCCCCAACGCGACCATGTATTTGCTGCCGATGACCAACTCTGGTTCTGGGTATAACAATCCTGCCTCGGTGGGCGGCAGCAACTCGGCAGTAGTTACGCGAATCGCTACGGTGCCAATCGAGACCTTTACAGGTCAGGTCTACACCCGCGTTCGAGGCCGTCAGATGTCGATCAAGATGGAAAGCACCGGGCTAGGCGTGCAGTGGCAGCTTGGCTCCCCACGAATCGATATCAGACCTGATGGCCGCCGTTGATATGTATACCGATACTAGCGCGTATGGTAAATTACCGGCTCCTATGTTTTGGAGCACTGTCATGCCTCGTTTTATTGATCGGACTGGACAACGTTTTGGGAAGTTGGTCGCGCTTGAGCGCATCGGAACGGACGCTTTAAAAAAAGTTCTTTGGCGCTGCCGATGTGATTGCGGGAACGAAGTTAGTGTTGTGGCCGGGTCATTAGTTACCGGAAATACGACTTCTTGCGGCTGCCTTATTCCCAACTTCAAACATGGCGGTTGGAACAAATCGTCGTACAACACATGGCGCGCCATGATGCGAAGATGCTACAACGCTAGAGACAAAGACTTTAAACGCTATGGATCTGTTGGGGTGACTGTTTGTTCAGAATGGCATGACTACAGCAACTTTGCCGCTGATATGGGTGAACCAGTGGGCACTCAGACCCTTTATCGAATTGCCGCAAATGGCGACTACACCAAAGACAACTGCCGTTGGGCTACTCCGACAATCCAAGCCAGAAATATTCGAGTCCGCAAAACGAGTAAATCTGGGTATACCGGAGTGCATTTGCGCAAGGGTAGGTGGTATGCCGAAATAACACACCAAAAGAAAAAGCACTATTCTCGGGTTTGTAACACTTTAGAAGAAGCCGTTGCCGCCCGCAAAGAACTTGAACGCATACGCTGGGGGGTAGCGTAATGGCACTCGTTGAAGCTCGCCTGCCCGCTGTGCCCAGCCTGCCTCTAGGCCCGGTGCAGTACGACAGGCAATACGTTGACCAGCTTAATAACGTGCTGCGTCTGTACTTTAACCAACTCAACAATGTAGTGGGGAAGCTCGTGGCAAACCAAGGCCCATACGAAGTTTATTTTAGCGATAACGGCGTTGATGCGTTTGGTCGGCTGCGGGTGAGCAACCCCTTCACACTGTTTGATAGCCAAAACAGATACGCTATAGACAATCAGTTCGACACGTCGACAGCCACTGGCGGCACAGCAACCTATCTGAGCAATGAAAGCTCGGTGTCGTTGAATACAACCACCAGCTCCGGCAGTGAAGTAATCCGCCAGACCTACCGCGTGTTTCCGTATCAACCCGGCAAAGGGCTGACGGTACTTGCCACCTTTGTCATGGCGGCGCCGCAGACAAACTTGCGCCAGCGGGCAGGCTACTTCAATACAGCGAACGGCGCGTTCCTCCAGCAGAACGGCACTACAGTCTCGTTTGTCCTTCGGTCAAACTCTTTGCCGACGCCAGGCACGCCAAGCGACGTTCGCACAGTCAATCAAGCTGACTGGAACGTGGATAAAATGGACGGGACCGGCCCAAGCGGGCGCGTGCTAGACCTGACCAAGAACCAGATTCTGTACATGGACTTTGAGTGGCTGGGTACAGGGGATGTTCGCTGCGGATTCTATGTGGATGGGCGGCCTCAGATATGCCACATCTTCCACAACGACAACGAGCAGACTGCTGTGTATATGCAGACAGCCATCCTGCCGGTGCGGTATGAGATCACCAATACGGGAGCGACCGGCTCTGCGTCATCGATGAAACAGGTCTGCTCCTCGGTTATCAGTGAGGGCGGCTACGAGGCAACATCAATTGACCACGTGGCGCGACGCACCACAGTATTGGCCTCGATTGGTACGACATTCCTGCCGCTGGTCTCCATCCGGCTTGCGTCCACGGCGCTCGGCGCAGTCGTATTGCCGAACCGAGTACAGGTGTTGCCGACGACCAGCCAGAACTACGAAGTTGCGTTGTTTAAAAACGCGACGCTGACAGGTGCAAGCTATGCCGCAGTCAGTTCGGATGCCAACGTGGAGGCTGACGTAAGTGCCACGGCCATGACAGGAGGCACCATCGTTCAAACGGACTACGTAACGACCAGCGGTAGTGGCGGAGCGGGGATTCTGGTAGCGCCCACCGGGTACAACTTTGACTTGCAGTTGGGCGTGTCGTTGGCGGGCGTCAGTGACATTTATACAGTCGGCATCCGAACAGTATCCGGTGCCACCACGGGCGATGCCGTAGGCTCGCTGTCGTTTTACGACCTGACTCAGTGAGGTAGATATGGCAGCTAATTGGTGGGGCGGTGCGGAAGGTTCTAGTCCAACGCCGAAAGACTACAGAAAAGCGGGCTGGTCGTGGAGAACAGATCGTGAAGAATGGGAACCGCCCGCAGGCTGGGTTATGGGGCCGGGCACAATAGATAACCCGTTTGGCGGTCAGTATATGCCTCCAGCCGACTTTAAGCCCTTGGTTCAGCCTACATTAAGGGTTGTTCCGGGAATGACGACGGAGCAGCTACAAGAACTAACGAAACAAACTCCAATTACAAAAACTAGATTTGTAGAAACTGGAGAAGGTGGGTATGACACTTATGATTACTACGACCCAGCAAGCCAAGCCAAGCAACTGTTGGCGCAGCCCGCACAAGTAAACACCGACTATATTCGTAATAACTTTCCTTCATTGGCTCAGTTGCCCCAATCGGTGTTGAATCAAATGGGGCAAGACTGGCGTACCGCATACGCGCACATCCAGAAGATGCCGGAGCAAAGTGCTAGCGGCTGGTGGGGAGGTGCGGGCGGCAAAGAAGGGTTTGTTCCGGTGCCGATAAAAAATAGGGGGACTGGCCAACCAGAACTCCAGGTGGGCGGAAATGGTGAAATGTTTGCAGAGGCGTTGCCTTACGTCACCTACTCGCCAGAGTACGGGCTGGGAGTGCCAAAAGCGGGGATGCGCCCGTATGACAGCGGGTTTAGTTTCTTGGACTTTGTGGGCGCAGCGGCTCCGGGGATTGCGCTCTCAACCATTTTAGGCCCGGCAGGGTTTGGGCTGTCTTTGCCTGCGGCTGGGGCGGTATCGGGGGGCTTTAATGCGCTACTGAATGACGGCAATGTGCTCAAGGGCGCATTGACCGGAGGCGCATTAGGAGGTCTTGGGCAGGTGGCCGCCCCTGCACTGAACTCGGCAGTCGGGGCTACTGGGTTGACTGGTGCCGCAGCAGACGCGGTAAAAGCAGGAGCCTTGGCCGCAGGTAAAGCCGCAATTACGGGTGGCGATCCCTTGCAAGCTGCACTGGTGGCCGCAACGGGGGCCGGGGTAGGTAGCACTGTAGCAAGTGCAGATGCGCTGAAAGACCTTGACCCGACTGTCGCAAAGGCACTGACCGCAGCCGCATCTGGAGCGGCAAGGGCGGCAGTAGGCGGGGGCGATCCGGTAACGGCGGCTCTGACAAGCGCAATTAACGCCGGAACAAAAGCGATAACAGGTGCAGCTCCCGAGGCTACTGCAAGCGCACCCGCATCTACGACATCTACGCAAGATATTCTGTCGCAACTCGGCGCGCAAGAAACAGAGGCGCAACAATTACAACAAATCTTAGCCGATGCTGGCATTGCGCCTGAGCAACGAGGTTTGCTGGCGGGCGATTACAAACAAGAAGACGTTGGCGATGTGTTGGCACGCGGAGCGGAGTCAGCGCTTGGTGCGTTGGTTCCGTCTGCACAAGCCTCTGGACAAGACCGAGTGGTATTGCCGCAACCTACAGAAGCAGGGGGCGCACAACCTTCTGACTACAAATACTTCTTTGACGTAATGAGCAAAGGCGACCCGCAGGCTGCTTATGCGGGTTTATCTGCCGACGAAAAGGCAGCCGTAGATCGTGCGGGACAAGAGTTTCAGGCAAGTTCGGAAATCCGGAAAGGGGACTTGTTATCGGCATACAAATCCGGCGAACTCACGCCTACAGAGACTCCCACAGAATCGTGGATTGATCGCGGCATGCTGGGCGCAGAATCGCCAGCGTCAATGCAAGATATTTTGGGCGTATTGGGGCAGCAGCAAACGCAACAGGAGGCCATGCAGAAAGCCTTATCTGATTATGCAAAGCCGGAAATCCCTACGGGTACACCGGCAAATGCCGATGCTGCAATCGCCGCTTTAGAGCGGGCAACGGGACAAAAGATTGCCGCAGGCGATGCGGACATCTTGGCGCGACTAGCGGAACAAACTGCGGCTCAAGAACAAGCAGAAGCTGCATTGCGCGGGGAGATTAGTGGCGTTGGCACGACCTTTGACAAGCGGCTAGCCGACATCTTGGCGCAGCAGGAGCAAGAGCAAGCGGCAATGCAAGCGGCGTTGGGTGGCTACGATCAACGCATTGTTGATGCAATGCGGAACGGTGAGTCCGAGCAGGAAGCAATGCGCCGGGCACTGGAAGCATCGCAAGCCACTATGCAACAACAAATTGGCAGCGTATCAGCCGGTCTTGGGCAGCAGTTTGGCCAACTTGCAACCACGCTCGGCGGGCAGATTGCCGGTCTCGGTACGCAGCTAACTGCCACTAAATCGCAAGCGGCTCAGGCGCAACAGCAAGCCAGCATGGGTAATTTGCTTGGGCTGCTGGGGTTGATGCAAGGAAACAAATCTGAGAAAGAAGCGCCAATTCCATTGGTGGGTGAAATCAAGCCATATCAATTCTCAACCGACCTTCTTCAGGGAGTATATGGCCCACGCATGGCGCAAGGTGGATCAGTGGATGAATTGATGGATATTATCAGGGGATAAAAATGGATGACTTTGAATACGATTTTCAAGCTGCGCCACCAATTCATACGGATTACATAAATGAAATGTTTGGGCCGATGTCTGCGACCAGCACTAGCGAGGATTACATAGATCGTGGATACCTAGGTACAGGTGGCCAGCCTACAACATCTACAGGCGCTGACTTTACTGCAAAGGAAATTCTGTCCTCACTTAGTGGTTTATTTGGCAAAGTTCCTGGCGCAGTCTCTGGTGGAATCCAAGGGCTCTTGGGACAGGGAAGCACCAATGTTCCGTCCTATCTGCAAAACAACGCCGGCAGCCTCACGGCGCTTTTGGGTCTGTACGCCATGATGGGCGGCGACAAAAAAAAGACTGCCGGCTACGCGGGGTCTATTCCCAATCTCACCGCCACTAGGCAGCAAGTGGCGCAGCCGGCTGGTCGTCCGGGCGGCCCCAGAGGGCGGTCCTTTACGGACATTCAGTACAAAGCTGATGGCGGTTATCTGCGCGGCGCCACAGGTGGCATGGCAGATGATCTGGATACAACCATTGATGACAAGCAACCGGCAAAATTGAGTCATGGCGAATTTGTGGTGCCTGCCGATGTGGTGTCACACTTGGGCGACGGGAACAGTGAGGCCGGGGCCAATAAGCTGTATCAGATGATGAGCAGAGTGCGCCAAGCCAGAACAGGCAAAAAAGATCAGGCACCGGAAATCGAAGCGGAGAAATACATGCCGAAGTTTAGTGGCGGCGGAATTGTGGCTTTTGCAGAAGGCGATCTTGTCCCCAAGGTGGGAGCAACCAGCACAGCGGCAAATTCTCTTCTGGGGCCAACGCAGGTTGGGCAGGTTGGAACAAGCACTGTCGGCACGCTGGCACCGTATATCGGGGATTATGTAACCGGAATGCTAGGCAAAGCCCAAGCCCTTTCCAATATGCCCTATGAGCCCTATGCCGGCGCACTCACTCCGGAGGCATCAACGCTGCAGCAACAGGGATTTGCAGGAATAGCTGGCTTGACCACGCCCCAGGGCATTGGTGCAGCGGAACAGAGAACGGCGCAACTGGGGCAGCAGCTCGGGGCCGCACAATATGCGCCTACGCAGTTTGGCTTTGAGGGCTTTACACCTGCAGCCGCACAGCAGTACATGAATCCGTACTTGCAGTCTGCGCTTGATCCCCAGATTGCCGAGGCTCGTCGTCAGTCCGAGATTCAGCGCGTTCAGCAAGCGGGGCGCATGACGCAAGCGGGTGCGTTTGGCGGTAGCCGGCAGGCCATTATGGAATCTGAAGGGGCTCGCAATCTTCAACAGAATCTGGCCAACATTACGGGCCAAGGTTACAACCAAGCCTATCAGCAGGCAGCAGCGCAATTCCAAGCCGACCAGCAGCGCAAGGCAGAGGCGGCTCGGGGAACGGAATCCTCCCGTCAGTTTGGGGCGACTTATGGGCTCCAGGGGATGCAGAATGCGCTCCAAGCGGCACAGCAGCAAGGCTCGTTGGCACAGGCCGGACAAGCAGCGGGACTCAAGAACATCGAGGCGCAACTTGGCGCAGGCGCAACGCAGCGAGAAATCGAAGCGCAAGGCTTGACTGCCGATTACAACCGCTTCAAGGAAGAGCGAGATTATCCGTACAAGATGGCGCAATACCAGCAGTCATTCTTGTCGGGGCTTCCGATCACAGCTACATCTTATACGGCAGACACCTCGCCCCTGCAAAACCTTGTCGGACAAGGAATGGGGTTGATGGGAATCTATGAGGCACTTTCAAAAATGGGTCAAAAGTAAGGACACACTATGAATCTCGTTCAAATCCAAGAGCGCCTCAAAGACGCACCCACGCAGGCCATTATGCAATATGCCAACGGTGGCAACCCAATGGTCCCCCCGTATCTGGCACTGGCAGAGCTGCAGCGCCGCGAGTCCATCAACAAATCGGCAGCGAATCAGCAAGCATTGGCACAGGGCGCACAGCCCAGCGTCAAAGAGCAAGTAGAGCAAGCGGCAGGATTGGCTGCTCTGCAGAAGCAAACACAGGCGAAAGGATTGCAAAGCCTGATGGGGGCCGGTGTCCCCGTACCATCTGTGCCGACACCAGAGCGTCAGCCGGAAGCAGAGGGGGTGGCGACTCTACCCACGAACGAGATGTACAACTTCGCAGAGGGCGGCATCATTGGCTATGCGGGAGGCGGGCTTTCCGATGCTGAGTCAGGCTTGATTCCAATTGAGCAATTGAAGCGCGAATATCTGCGCGCTGCGCGATCAGGGAGGCCAGAAGACAATCAAGAGGCAACCCGTATTCTGAGGGTAATCAAAGCGCGTGAAGAAGCTGCTCCAAGAACCGTTAACGTGCCAGTCACAGAGATGGATGCTGCGCCCGAAAAGCCAGCCCCGGAAATGGCGCCAGCGCCAAGCCCGCAAGATCAGCAGCAGGCTGTGTCGCCGTTGCAGCAAGGGATCACATCAGGCAGTCCGGCACAGCGCACATCTTCTGGTCAGCAGGCGCCCGTAGGTCGTGCATCTCCACGGGGAGGCATAGCCGACTTGCCAGGTGCAGACGAATCATCGCGCATACTCACAGGGCTGATGAAACAGCCAAAGCCCGAGGAATCAATTGCTACGGAGCGCGAATTTGCCAAAGCCTATGGCATTGACCAGCCGTATGGCGAAGAACGCATGAAGCGTATCCAACAGATGCAGGCAGAACGCCAGCAGATGCTTGAGCCTCGTGGCACCGAGCGCCTGATGCGCGTTCTCGGGGGTATCGCGGGGCGTGGTTTGCAAGGTGCAGGGCCGGCGTATCTGCAGGCTATTGAAGGTGAGCGGGCATCGGATATGGATTTCCGCGCAAAGATGGACGAATTGATGGCCGGCACCGAAGAGAAGCGTCGTGCTGATTTGACGGCGGGGGCAGAGCGTGCTCGCAAAGAATTCGGTACGGGTCGAGAATTGCAATTGGGCGCGGCAGAGAAGATGTTCGCAGCGCAGCAACAGCGAGCACTGAAACAGGCAGAGATGGATATGCGCCGGCTGGAGTTGAAGGTTCAGTCTGAGCGCAAACTGACTGAAGAAGAAAAGTATCTACTGCGTGTATCTGGAGGTGATCCAGTCAAATATCTGCAAGGCGTCAGGGATTTGGCCGGGGCCAAGGCGGGGCCAAGGGCGGATATGGCCAGCGAGAGAAATATCACTACGTTGTTCAATAAATACAACGAAAACCAAATGCTTAAATCCCAGTACAAGACATTCCAAGATTATATAAAAGCCTACGAGGATGCCACAGGCGAGAAGATGGCAAACGATCCGCTTATGTCCAAAGCTGACTCAATCTTGGCTGGGAGAAAGTAATGGCGACTGCTCGTGAATATGCACAGTGGATTGTTGACAATGAAAGTAAGGCGGGCACACCAGATTTCAATGTTGTCGCGCAGGCGTATCAGCGAGCAAAGCAACTAGAGTCTCAAGCCGCCCCTCAACCACCAGCACCGCCAGAGGGGGTTCTATCCTCCTTTGGTCGCGGCCTGAGCTCCTACGGCCCGCAGCTTCAAGAAACCTTTGGTGGCCTGCAAGCCCTGACAGGGAAAGCCCTTGCTGAGACAGTCGCACCGCAGACGGGCGCCTCGCTCATCAAGAGCGGTGTGGAGCGGATGCAGGCAGCCGAAAAGCAGACGCAGGCAGCGACACGCCCAGGCGAAGCAAGTTTCACCGAAGCACTGGATAAGGGTATTGGCACCGTACTGACTGAATGGCTGCCATATCAAGTAGGCTCGGGCACGGCGAACTTGCTGGAAACCTTGGGTGTAATGGGGGCGGGTGCGCTCGTTGGCTCCGCAGCGCCGGGTGTCGGCACAGCAATAGGCGCAGTGACGGGTGCGGTCGAGAAAGAGCTCATCAAAAAGGGCGTGCGCGAGGCAGCGAAGAAGATTGCCCTTGAGATGGGCGAAGAGGCTTCCAAGAAGTTTGTCGAAAAGGAAACCCTCGCCGTCACCAAGGGGCTTGCACGCAAGTACGGCATGGAGGCAGCAGTTGCAGGCCAAGCAGCCGGCTATGGCTTTGGTCAGACAGCCTCACGCGCAGTAGAGGCCGCCATTGAGCGTGGTGAGAAGCCAGAAGATATTGATCTGGCGCGGGTAATTCCAGCCGGCATGGTCAGTACGGCAGCCGAGTTTGTGAGTGATAAGCTGGCTTTCGGTGCGCTCAAGGGTCTGAAGAAAGAAGTTAAAGACGCGGTGGAAGGAACCACTCGCACAGTGCTGCAGCGGGCCGTTGGAGCTGCGGGAAACATGGCCAAGGGTGTCGCAATTACGGGCACCAAGGAAGCGCCGACCGAAATCATCCAGTCTCTTGCCGAAAGATTTGGGGCGAAGCTATCCCTTTCCGACCAGAAAGCCATCGACGAATACATTAACGCAGTCGCTGCCTCTTACGCAATGTCTGTGGTGCCCGGTGCGATTGGCGGACTCAAGACCAAGCCCGTCGAAGAGAAGCCAGCAGCGGAACAGCCAACAGAAAAACCGCTTGCACTGGAGTACAAACCCGACACATTGATAGTGTTCCCTGATGGGACGGTTGGAAAGCGTGAAGATGTAGAAAGCTACATTAATTCATTGCCAGAAGATCAGCGTATTGCTGCGCGTGCAAGGTTGATGGGGGTGGGCGAAAAGCCTGCAACTCCGACTAAAGAGGGCGCACCACTTACTGAAGATGAAATCTTTCAGCTCGATCAACAGTTAATGGCTGGGGCGCCTCGCCCTCGCGCAGAAGATGTGCTTGGGCAGGTTCGCGGCGCAATTCAGACCGCACCGGCAACTACTGCCGAAGATGTGGCGCGGATTCGGGATGACCACGAAACAGCGGTTATCAATTCCTTGCTTGAGCAAGACAGGAAGATGCAGACGGTATCCGACTTGGCCCGCTTGAATGTTGAGCGTGCGAGCCAGACCGAATCAATGGAAGCCGCTACACAAGACGCCGATCGCCGTGTGCGTGAAGGCCGCTTGATGGGGCGAGTGCAATCGTTGATCGACCAGAACATCCCGTTTGCCAGCACTGCCATTGCCGACATCAATCGCAAGTTTGAGATGATTGGCGAAGCACCACTGGACGACACCGAGCGTTCGCGTGTGCAGAACATTATGTCGATGGCACAGGGCTTCACGGATTTCGTCAAACTGCCGTCGCTGCCCGCCCGAGAGCAAGACATCTTTGCTGAAAATCAAGCAATGGAATCCCTTATTAAAGAAAGGAAACCTCGTGGACAAGTTTCACCCCAACCCATACGAGCAGAAGCTCCTGCGCCAAGCCAAGTCATCCAAGAAGCTCCCGTCAGCACAGGAATTGAAGAAGGTCGAGCCCTACGACCGGAGGGTGGCATTGAGCCTGGCGTTACGGAAGATCGTCAACGCCTAGAGCCGATTGCGCCAACAACGCCGTCGATTGAGCCAATACAGCAAACTCCGTCGGCAGCTCCGTTGTCATCGACCGCCAAGCCTCTACAAGGATCGCAGACGCGAATCATCACCCCTGATGGCAACAAGATTCCTGCCGAATGGAAAGTGGTTGAGGCCGACTCAATCGCCGCGTCTATGGTCGAAGGAAAGAGCCAGCCTCGTGATAGGCAGCGAGCCGCATCGAACGCACAAGTGGCCGAGATTGCACAGAACCCAGACTTCGATCGCCTGTCCGATACCAGTCAGACAATGGACTATGGCGCACCCACGCTCACACAAGACGATCTCATCGTCGGCGGGAATGGTCGGTTTGAGGGTGTGAGCAGATCATACGATTCGGAGACGGGGCAACGATACAAACAATCTTTGCTGGAAGCTGCAGAGCGTCTTGGGCTTGATCCCGAGCAGATTGGGGCGATGAAAAAGCCAATATTGGTTCGGAAAATTACTCAGGCAGCCGATACCAGGAAGCTCGCCATTCAGTCCAATATTGGGCCCGGCTTGAAGATGTCGGATATGGAGCAAGCTGCGCTCGACGCCGAAAGAATGGGCGGCTTGGATCGTTTGGCGATTTCGGATACCGGCGACATTCCTTTGACGGCAGGAAATACCGAAGCAATCCGAGATTCCTTGCGGGATTACACTACCGAAGAAATAGCCGACATGATGGCCGCTGATGGTGGCCTTTCGCAAGCAGGGCTTCGTCGCGTCAAGAATGCGATTCTCTACAAGGCGTATGGCAAGACCGACACCTTGGCACGGCTGATTGAGTCGCCCGACGCCGACTTGAAGAATATCGGCACAGCGCTGATGCGTGCATCCGGAAATATGTCACGCATGATGGAAGCAATCAGATCGGGTGCGATCCCGGCTGAATACAACATCATTGAAGACCTGGCTGGCGCTATTGAAACGCTGTCCTCCCTTCGCTCCTCGGGACTCAAGGTAGATGAATTCCTTAGGCAATCGGAAATGTTTGGAGACGGCATTAGCGGGCCGGCGCGAGCGATCCTGAAATTTATGGATAGCAACCTTCGGAGCGCAAAGAACATCACAGATTTTTTAAATGATTACGCTCAAGCAGTCCTCTCAGTAGAGTCGGCCACGGGTGGCCTGTTCGGAGAGGTAAAATTAGCCACTAAGCAGGAGACAGTAGAACGTGCAGCCCAAAAATATGAATCCCAACGAACGGCAGCAAAAGCTCAACGAACCCTCGAAGAGCAACCCGCTGGTGAGGTTCGTGAAGAAGGTGGAGCAAAGCCCGAAGGTGAAGGCCGCACTGCTGTCAGCGATGAAGAAGCAGGGAAGCTGAACGAAAAGCAGGCCAAGGATGCTGGCACTCCTACCAACGTCACGGAAGCAATGGATGCGTATGCTTTCGGCCAACAAATGGGGGCGAAACAGATTACGGAGATTAAGCAAAAAGGCGAAAAAGCCTCCATCACGATTGAACTTCGCCAAAAATCCAATAAAGAACTGGCTACCAGTGTTTCAGAAGGCGATGTATATGGCGTAATAGCCGAGCTAAGAAACAGCAAAAATCCGTTGATTTCCAGAATCGGCAGTCTTGCCGCAGAGCGCCCGTATTTTGGGATTGGCCTGAAGTCCATGTTTCCTGGCATAAAGTTGCCTGCCGGAGCAGCCGGTGGATATAGTCCAAGAAATCAGATCACAGTATTTCTAAAGAAGTATGCAGATAGAGAGCACGTTGTAGCCCATGAAATTGTTCATTATCTGACATACGATGCAATTCACAATCCGACAGATAGTCAGAAGCCTGCAGTTAAAAGATTGCAAAATCTGTTCGACCATGTGAAGAAAAACATCGGCCCCGACGGCCAGAAGTTGTATGGATTGACGAACCTTGATGAGTTTATTGCAGAAGCAAACTCCAACGTTAATTTTCAATACAAGCTACGTGAGATCAAATACCAGAATCAAACGGCTTGGGGCGCCTTTACCAAGTACGTTGCTCAATTGCTTGGCCTCAGTAATGATACAGCCCTGTCAGAAATCATTGCGCTGACAGAAGAATTGACATCGCAAGAAAGTCGTACCTCGCCATCAAAGCCGGGAGAAGTTCTGGCGGTACGTGAGTCGAAGCCAGCTATGGCCAAGATAGAGCAGGCCGCACGCAAGATCGAAGCCAAGGTAGCGCCCCCCAAAGAGCGCATCGAAGTGGAGTCCTTTGAGCACATCAAGGATAAGGCTCTCATGGCTGAGATTCAGCGCCGGTTCAATCCCAAGCCAGAGACGATTGTTGATCGCATCAATTCCATGCGTGAGAACTTCTGGGAGCGGATGGCACAGGGCATTGTGGATAAGTATCGCGCTATCAAGAAGTACAGCGACGAAGGCTATATGCTGGCGCGGATGTCCAACACCGTAGATGGTGCGGTGGAGGGTCTGCTATTCCACGGCCAGGTGTTCAACGATGGCGGTGCCCTGAATATCAAGCCCAAGACGGAAGGGTTGTACGAAGCATTCAAGCCTTTGGGCAAGGAGCTTGATAACTTCCTGATCTGGATGGCAATGAGCAGAGACGCCAATCTTCCAGAAGAGAAGCGGTCATTTTCGGCTGCGGCACTGGCTGCCAGAAATGAACTGATTGACGGTAGCGTAGGCGGTCGCCCCCGGAAAGAGGTTTATAACGAGGTTCGGCTCAAGATGAATGCGCTGAACAAGTCCGTCTTGGATGTTGCCAAGGGAGCCGGGATTATTGACCAAGAAGGGTACGACAGATTTAGCAGCGATCTTTTCTACGTCCCGATGTACAAGGTCACAGACAAAGGTGAGCTTGTTCCCGTATCCGGCGAAAAGCTGACCGATCAGTTCTTCAGCAAGGAATTGAAAGGAAATAAAGACCTGGCTTTTGGCGATCTGATGCAAAACATCGTTCAGAACTGGTCGCATATTCTGTCTTCCTCGATGAAGAATATCGCTGCCACCAAGGTCTTGCAGGCCGCCGAGCAGTCGGATCTGGATGTGGTGCGCCCAAGCATGAAGGCGCAGTATGAATACGAGAATGGTGTCGTCTATAAGGTATCGAAAAAAGGCCGCGAAGAAGTTGGCGAGTTGTTACCGGAGCACACAACCAAGAAGCCAGGAACGGTCAGCGTAATCAAAGACGGAATGCCTATGTATTACGAGGTCAATGATCCGCTGCTGCTGGATTCTATTGCTGGCATCACATGGCTTGGGCCACAAGGAAAGTGGCTTGATGTTGCCAAGGACTTCAAGAATATGCTGCAATTCGGCGTCACCATTTCTCCTGCGTTCCGCGCCCGAAATCTTATTCGTGATGCGGTGTCGGCCATTTCGATTGCAGACATCAAGAAGAATCCGGTGATGAATGCCATCGAAGGCATGAAAATGTACGATCCCAAAGACCCGAATTACATCGGCGCATTGGCGGGTGGTGGCATGATGAAGTTTGGTGCCGCGATGGAAGGCGGTATGTCCGAGAATATCAAGCGTCTCGTCAAAGGCGGCGTTCCTGATAACACCATTCTTGACTCGCCAGAGAAGATCAAGAACGGCCTCAAGTACCTGTACAACAAGTACGAGGAATGGGGCAACAAGATGGAAAACGCCAATCGTCTGGCGATCTATCAGCAGGCCAGAGAAAAGGGGATGTCCCACCTGGAGGCTTCGTTCCACGCCAAAGACCTGATGGACTTCACCTTGCACGGCTCGTTCCCGGCATTTCGTCGCTTGACGATGGTGATCCCGTTCTTGAATGCTCGTGTCCAGGGTCTATACAAGCTAGGTCGGGACGGCATTACACCAACCTATCGGCTCATCTACAGCAGCCTGACAGGCAAGGAAATCAGCGAATCCGACAAGAAGAAAGGCGAGCGGTTTGCAATTGTTGCCAGCGCAGTCGGCTTGGCTTCTGCGGCTCTATATCTTGCCTTCAAGGATGACGAAGAGTTCAAGAAACGTGAGCAGTGGGATCGTGACAACTTCTGGTGGATTAAATTCCCCGGCATGGAGCACGCCTTCCGCATTCCCAAGCCATTTGAATTGGGCGCGTTCGGCACGCTGGTAGAAAGATCGCTGGAGCAGATTGTCGACCAAGGCGCAGAAGGTAAGGTATTCGGTGAGGCAATGACACGGATGCTCTCGGATACGTTTGCTATCAATCCTATCCCGCAGATGTTCAAGCCTGTGCTGGATATCTACGCCAACAAGGACAGCTTCACCGGCGCACCGATTGAAACAGCGGGCATGGAAAAGCTATCCAAGCAGGAGCGCGTGGCGGATAGCACATCCTGGATTGGCAAGGGCTTGGGTGGCGTGAGCAAGGCGTTGGCAACTGTGACGACCGAGAAGGCGGAGTTGTCGCCGGTTCAAGTGGAGTATCTGATTAAAGGTTACTTCGGCTGGCTCGGCGCTATGGCCACTTCAACTGCTCACTACGCGGTAATGCCATTCTCCCAGGGGGCGTATCCCGATGCGAAGTATGCGGATACGTTCTCAATGGGGTTCGTCAAAGAATTGCCGGCAACGCAGTCCAAGTTTGTCACGTCTTTCTATGACAACAACGAGAAGATCCAGCAGGCAATGGCAGACATGCGCCACTACGCCGCGCTGGGTGAGATAGACAAGGCGCAGGAGATTTCGATCAAGCAGGGCGACAAGATC
>Ga0315294_10002831_pt1 | contig 18883 bp, 13 predicted proteins | sample YL17G13_40_MG_FD_203626 | JGI IMG/M metagenome (GOLD analysis project Ga0315294, IMG submission 203626) | Sediment microbial communities from Yellowstone Lake, YNP, Wyoming, USA - YL17G13_40 | ecosystem: Environmental > Aquatic > Freshwater > Lake > Sediment | place: USA: Wyoming | collected...
CTACACCGAGGAGCAGGAGCTCGCCTGCGCGACGCTGGCTCTGGCGGATTCAATGTCCGCGGCCCTAGCGGACACCTTCAGACACGAGCCGGAGAAGAAGATCCCCCTTGTGCTTTACAGCTCGCAGAGAGACTTCCAGCATTCCAACATCGTGCCTTTCCTCCTTCCCGAAGAGGTGGCCGGCCTGACCGAGTTCGCAAAGGGCAGGGTCCTGGTGCCGTACACGGGCTCGGTCTATCGCTTCAGGTGGGTCCTCTGCCACGAGCTCACGCACGCGTTTATGATCGACAAGCTCGGCTCGACCATGGCCGAACGCAAGAAACCTCTCAATTACTATCCTCCGATGTGGCTCTCCGAGGGCCTGGCCGAGTACATGTCCGCGTCCCCCAATCCGGCCTCTGAAACATTGCTCAGAGACGCCGTGCTCTCAGAGCAGGTCGCGGGCCTGGACGAGATGTGGAGGATATCTGGAAGCATCATGATCTACAGGGAAGGTCAGTCACTCGTGACGTACATATCCGAGAGATTCGGCTTCTCCTCGATCGTGAGCGTGCTCGAGAACTGGGGCAACGAGAGGACGTTCGAAAAACTCCTGGCCAAGACGCTTGGCATTTCGCTGAGAGAGCTCAACGACGGGTGGCTGCGCTCGCTCAAGGAGAAATATTACCCTTCTGTGGAGAAGCGTGACCGGCCTGCGGCGTTCTCGGAAGAGATGGTGTCAACCGGCAGGCTGAGCCTGGTACCGGTCTGGGTGCGGGTGAGCGGCAGGCCCGACGCATTGGCGTACATGACGGCGCAGGGCGAGACTGCGGAGCTGCGGCTCAAGGAGCTGGGCCGCGTTCCCGGAAAGAGCCGGGACCGCGTGCTGGTCAGGGCAGGTACGTCCAAGCTCTACGAGTCGCTCCATCTGTTTCGCAGCAGACTGTCAGTGAGCCCCGGCGGGACGCTGGTCTTCTCCGCCCAGAAAGGAAAGCGCGACGTGATACACCTCATGGACATGAAGAGTATGCGTCGCGCGTCCACCGTGGAGCTGCCGGGTCTCGTGGCCCTTTCGTCTCCGGCCCTCTCGCCGGACGGCCTCGGACTTGCGGTCGCCGGCCAGGACGCATCCGGCCAGTGCGACATATACATCGTGTCCCTTGCGGACAGGTCGCTCAGGAGACTGACAGACGACGCGTTTGATGACAGAGACCCGGACTGGTCACCGGACGGAGAGACCATCGTTTTCTCTTCCGACCGCTGCGACGCGGGGAGCTCCGGAAGGTATCAGATTTTCGCGTCCCCGGCCACGGGCGGAGGCGTCCGCGGCCTCACGAGCGGGGAATCCTCGAACACGGAGCCCAGGTATTCGCCTTCGGGAAGATACCTGGCCTTCGTGTCCGACAGGGGTGGGGTCCCGGACCTTCATCTGATGGACTTGCGCGACTGCTCCACGGCGTGCGTGACGCGCTCGCTCGCGGGAGTCCAGATGCCGTGCTGGGGAGAAAGCGACAGCACGCTCTATCTCGTGTCCCTTTCCTCCGGCGAATACGCGATACGTCGAGTGAGAGCAATCGCGGACTCGCTGAAGTGGGAGGCGAAGGTAGAACAGACTGCCGGCCGGCGGGAATGCCGTTCCGGGGAACGCGAGGAACAGCCCGAGGCTTCCCCGAGGCCGTGCAGCGCCCTGGACCAGACTCCGCGGCCTTACAGGGCCAGGTTCGGACTGGATTTTGCGCGGACCACCATGGCCTACGACCCAGAGTTCGTGGGCGGCGGCTCCGGGCAGGTCGCCCTGAGCGACATGCTTGGCAACCGCCACGTGCTCGTCTACGTCAGCAGTCAGAGCGAGCAGGGAGGGGATTTGCTTGGGACCCTCAGTGCGGGAGCGGCATATCTCGATTTGACGAGGAGGATCTCCTACGGTCTGGGAGCGTTCTCACTGGGGACAGTCTACGATGAAGAACTGGACGTTCTGCGACAGGAGAGGCGTTCCGGGATTCTGCTCTACGCTGCGTACCCGACTTCCAGGTTCGAGAGGATAGAAGGGAACATCGTGGCCAGGTACTCTGACGAATACCCATACAGGAGCGGTGAGCGCCTGCGCGCACTTCTGGTCTCGAACTACTTCTCCTACGTGTGGGACAACACAAACATGGGCGGCCGCGGGGAACTCATCGGCACGCGCGTGTACCTCACTCTGGGCGTCACTCGCGACGTCACCAGGGGAGTGGCGGACTACGTCCTCTCGCTGGCTGACCTAAGAAGGAACGTGTCCCTTTCGCGAAACGTGATACTCGCCTCAAGATTTGAGATGCGGTCGAGCTTCGGTCAGGAGGGACGAAGGTTCTATCTCGGCGGTCCGTCAACGCTGCGCGGCTACGGCACCAGGACGCTCTCAGGGAAAAGGGTCCTGCTCGTCAACAACGAGCTGAGACTGCCCCTTCTGGCCCGATTGGCGCTCAGAACTCCCAGCGGCACGCTGCCGTTCCCGACGATCAAGGGAGCACTCTTCTTTGACGCGGGCACTTCGGGCGACGGGAATCTGGATCCGTGGAGAGGGTCGCTCGGGGTCGGGTTCTATCTGGGCGGAGGATACTTTCCTGCGGTGCGTTTCAACATCGCGTGGAGGACCGACTTCGATACGGTGGGCCCGAAGCCAGTTAGGGAGTTTACCATTGGCTGGAACTATTGATCCCGCGAGCCGGGCAGCCTGTGCGGGGGAAGGCGCTGGAATCGTCCGAGATGGATGCTGGAAGCGCCGGCGACCAGGACGGCGGCGGCGTCCGAGACGCCAGCAGGCAGTGCCGACAACCCACGCGGCTCAGTTGCCGAGCACAATGATTGAGGTCGGGCACTGACCGAAGTTGACTGCCGAGAGGAACTCGCCCTTCCCGGAAACGACCGTAATCTTCGGTTCCGTGGACCCCACCACCCATGTTCTCCCGCTTTCCGACGCGAAGACCGAGACAGGCCCACCCAGCTTTCCGAGCCTGAAAAGAATTCTACCGTCCTGAGCGACCCGCGCCAGCTGATCGCTCGCCGCGTCAGCGACCCAGCAGCCACCTTCCTCTCTGTCAGTTTCGATTGCGCTCATGGTCTTCGAGAAGGGAAGCCGCAGGAGCTCTGAACACATCAAGTTCAGCTTGATGAGCTCTCCGGTGGCCGCGTCTCCCACCCAGCACGCGGCATCGATGAAGTCTATGTCCAGGAAACGCGGCTCCCGGCACCCGGCGAACGAGGCCAGAGGCACGCCATCCGGGGAGTACTTGTTGACGGACCCTCCTGCCCGGTCCGTGACCCAGAGGTTCCCCTCCGCGTCAAAGGCCACGCAAGCGGGGCCCTGGAGACCTCCGGAGATCGTGAGCAGTGAGGCACCCTCGGACGAGAGCAGTCTCACGCCCGCCGTGCCTGCGTCCACGACCGCGCACAGTCCTTGGTCGCTCACGGCAAGCGAGACAGGGAGCATGAAGTCCGGGTTCTTCCATATCAGGACCCCTTCATCCGTGACACAGTAGACGCCGGTGTATGGGTCGACGAACCAGATCCTGCTCCCACGGCCCGCAACGCACAGCGGGTAGAAGAACCCCCCGGCAGTCCAGACACTGGCACGCATGTCTGCCGACAGTTTCGTGATGAGGCCGTCACAGCCATCACTCACCACGGCGAAGTCAGGACCGGGAGTGGCCGTCCGGATAGGTGAGGCGATGCCCTCACCGTGGTTCTCGATCGATGGCACAAGCCGGTACTCATATGTGACGCCGTTCGTCACCGCCGAATCGACGGCCGCTCCGGCTGCCGCGGGAAAAGGCGAACCCGCCAGGAGCTGTAAGGCGTACGAGCCGAGCTCCCTTCGGTAGAGATTGAGGCCCAGGAGCCCCGTCAGGTCCAGAGGTTCCCAGCGCAGGGCCACCCGGCGGTCAAGGGCCACTGCCGTGAACCCGGAAGGAGACCCGTGTGTGTCGCCGTTCAATGGGTCCAGCGGATTCGAGCGCTCCTTCTCGCCGCAGGAAAGGCAGAGAAGAGAGAGACAGACGAACATGAAGAGTGTTCTCAATTGTGCTACCACCTGATCTGGATTGCAGCGGCCCCCGGCGTCACGGCGAAACCGATGATCACTGCACCGGGCTCCGGCTCCTCCGGCCGCTTCTCTATCAAGTACGTGACCATCAGCGTTACTGCGCAGAGCTCCGCACCGATCAGCGCCGCCGTGGAGAGATCTCCCTTCCGCTCTGCCGTGTCATAATACGAACTCATGCGCGACGGGTCCGCTGTGCCCAGGTAGCGCGCGTACGCCCTGTCGGATTCCACTTCGAATATTGCCGCGACCGTGCCCAGCAAGAACGCAGATGCTGCCAGAGCCGGACGCAGCTTCTCTACTGCTCTCTCTCCTGAATCGGCTCGTTCTCCGCCGGAAGCGGGCGATACCTTCTCTACGGTGGCGATCCGTTCTCCTCCGCAAGCAGGCCAGGCCGGGTTCATCAGCTGGAGACCGAGGAGCAGAGCGAGAACCAGTCTCGCGAATCTCGTGGTCATTTTCAGTCAACCCTCGCATGTTCGGCGGACGTCGGCAACATAATCGAATCGTGCCTGACCGAACTGTATCCTCGGGGCCGCGATCCTGTCAAGCGCAGATGCCCATTAGTAGTGCATCTGAATTGTCATGCCGCATGGCCCGTGACCTGACATCTGCACTGTCGCATCACATGCCTGCTTGATTGCGTCCACGGCCTGGGTTAGAATGCAATGAGATTCAATCACTGCCATTCATGGAGGAGCAAATGCGCTGGACACGCACATTCATTCCAACGCTCAAAGAAGACCCGTCTGACGCCGAAATCGCAAGCCACAAACTGATGGTCCGGGCAGGCCTCATGAGGAAGCTGACCAGCGGCGTTTACACGTACCTGCCCCTCGGGCTGCGCGCAGTTAAGAAGGTGGAGAGGATAGTGAGGGAGGAGATGGACCGCACGGGCGCCCTCGAAACCCTCATGCCTATACTCCACCCGGCCGAGCTCTGGCAGGAAAGCGGAAGGTGGGACATTTACGGGAAGGAGCTCTTCAGGCCGCTGGACAGACACAACAGGCCGCACGCTCTGGGCCCCACGCACGAGGAGGTCATCACAGATCTCGTGCGCAGGGAGATCAGATCATACCGGGAACTGCCCGTGACTTTCTACCAGATACAGACGAAATTCCGGGACGAGATACGGCCGCGGTTCGGCGTCGTGCGGGCCAGAGAGTTCACGATGAAGGACGCCTACAGCTTCCACCCTGACGAGGAATCGCTCAGGCAGACCTACATGGCGATGCACGAGGCGTATTCGCGCGTGTTCAGAAGATGCGGGCTGCATTTCACGGCGGTGGAGGCGGACTCAGGGGCCATCGGCGGTGACTACACGCACGAGTTCATGGTCCTCGCAGGAGCAGGGGAGTCCGAGGTCGTGTCCTGCAGTTGCGGCTACAGCGCGACCCTGGAGCACGCAGAGACGGCTCCGGTGAAGGCGGGCACGAAGTCACAGAACCCGCTCGCGCTCGAGAAAGTGCACACTCCGGGAATGAAGACCGCCGAAGAGGTGGCGTCGTTCCTGGGCAAGACCACCTCGTCGCTCATCAAGACGCTGCTCTACGACGTGGAGGGCGCCGCGGTGGCCGCGCTGATACCGGGCGACCGCGAGCTCAACGAGGCCAAGCTGCGGCACTTGCTCCGGGTGGACGCAGTCACGATGGCCAGCCCGGAGCGCATTCTGGAGGTCACCGGTGGGCCGCTGGGATTCTCGGGGCCGGTCTGGCTCAAGGGACTCCGGCTCGTGGCTGACGAGAGAGTGAAGTCCATGGAGGACTGCGTGGTCGGCGCGAACGAGCAGGATTATCACTACGCGAATGCCAACCTTGGCCGCGACTTTGAGGTCGCGCAGTTTGCGGACCTGGTCGTGGCGCGGCAGGATGACCCCTGCGTCAGGTGCGGCAGGCCAGTGTCCATCCATCGCGGGATAGAGGTGGGGCAGATATTCGAGCTGGGCACGAAGTACAGCAAGAGCATGAAGGCCCACTTCCTAGACCACGCGGGACAGGAGCGGGATTTTGTGATGGGCTGCTACGGCATCGGCATAACGCGCACCGTGGCGGCGGTGATCGAGCAGAGTCACGACGAGCACGGCATAATCTGGCCCCCTTCGGTGGCGCCGTATCACATAGAGGTTCTGCCGCTCAACGTCAATGACGAGCCCACCATGAAGCTGGCCGAGCAGGTTTACGAGTCGCTCACGCAGAAGGGCTACGAAGTGCTGCTCGACGACCGCGACCAGAGGCCGGGTTTCAAGTTCAAGGACGCCGACCTGATCGGTCTGCCTTTCCGGATTGTGATAGGGGAGAGGACTCTGAGCGAAGGCAAGGTGGAGATCCGGACAAGAAAAACAGGCGAGACCGTCAAGGTCCCGCCTGATGAGCTGCTCGACAAGATTGCAGGCCTTCTGTCCGAGGAAGTCCGGAGAGGGGACACCTCGGAATCGAAATAGAGAGGCCGGTGGAAGAGCTTACTTCTGCTTGGGTCCCGCCGCCACTTTGTTGGCCAGCTTCGCCAGCCTCGACTTGGTTCTGTCCACGGTCCGCCTGTGCATGAGCGACTTCTTGGAAGCCCTGTCCAGAAGAGACATGCACTCAACCAGAGACTTCTTCACCTGCTCGGGATCCGTGGCCTGGTGAAGCTCCTTGGTCACACCCTTTATTCTGGTCTTGGCGGCCTTGTTCCGAAGGGCCCTCTTCTTGTTCTGTCTCACTCGTTTCTCTGCAGACTTATGACGCGGCATCTATACCTCCTTTCGAGACTGAAAGGAGGATATAACAGTCGGCCCCGAGAGTCAAGCAGCGGAACAGACTAAATCTGAAGAGGAAAACACAGCGCCTTCCTCGCCGACATACCGCTCCAAGCAAAGCGATCTCATACATGAGACTTCACGCTGCGAATCGCACACAATTCTCGTGCGGGGACACCCCGGCGGACACGGCGAATCACCTGTCATTTTGTCGTTGTTACGGATTCCCTCTTGGGCTACCATAGTTTGTCTAATTCGACGTTAAGGCAGTCCGCGCGCTTTGCGCCGATGTTTTGACGACCCGTCACCGGAAAGGAGACCCGTATGATCGTGAAGCTTTCTAATGGCAGGGAAATCCCGGTCGAGATGCACAAGGTCAGGATCATCCAGAAGACCTACCTCGTGCCCGCCGAGAAAAGACTCAAGGTGCTGGAAGAGGGTGGGTACAACACTTTCTCCCTCAGGACGAGAGACATTTTCCTGGACATGCTCACGGACAGCGGTACGAACGCCATGAGCGACAACCAGCTCGCGGCCATGATGGTTTCCGACGATGCCTACGCCGGCTGCGAGAGCTTCTACAAACTGACCGCGTCCATAAAGGACGTGCTGGGCTTCGAGTACGTGTTGCCGGTGCACCAGGGCAGGGCCGCAGAGCATCTGCTGGCCAAAGTCTTAGTGAAGCCGGGCGACGTCGTGCCGATGAACTATCACTTCACGACGACTAAGGCGCACTTCGAGCTGGCTGGCGGCACAGTGCTGGAGATCTTCAGGGACCTGGCGCTCCAAACGCAGAGCACCGAGCCCTTCAAGGGAAACCTGGACCTCCAGAAATTCAAAGACGTGATCGCAAAATACGGCACTGACAAGATCCCGTTCGTGCGGATGGAGGCGACCACAAACCTGCTCGGGGGCCAGCCGTTTTCCATGGAGAACCTGAGAGAGGTTAAGAAGATCGCCGCCCAGCACAACATCCCGCTCGTCTATGACGGCAGCCTCATCTCCGAGAATGCCTACTTCATCAAGAAGAGAGAGAAGGGCTATGAAGACAAGTCCATCCAGGAGATCATCACCGAGATGATGAGCTACACCGACATCTTCTATCTCTCCGGAAGGAAAAGTAGCTGCGTCAGGGGCGGGTTCATAGCCACCAACATCAAGAAGTACTTCGAGATGATCAAGCCGTGGCTGCCGGTCTACGAGGGCTTCCTCACGTACGGCGGCATGTCCACGAAGGAGATAGAGGCCATGGCAGTGGGCCTCAGGGAGATGACCGAGGTCGACGTGGCTGGGAGCGCTGCCGAGTTCGTGAAGTATTTCGCGGAGAGGCTCATCGACACGAAGATCCCGGTGGTGACACCTCCGGGCGGGCTCGCCTGCCATCTGGACGCAAAGATGTTCCTGCCTCACCTGCCTCAGGCGCAGTATCCTGCCGGCGCCCTTGCTGCGGCCGTTTACCTGACCTCCGGGATCAGGACCATGGAGAGAGGCACCATATCGATGGACCGCGACAAGGACGGGAACGAGTGCTACTCCGACCTCGAGCTGGCTCGTTGCGCTCTGCCGAGAAGAGTCTACACCATGTCACAGATAGAATATGCGGTGGAGAGGCTCAACTGGTTGTACAAGCACAGAGATTTGGTCGGCGGCCTCAAGTTCGTGGAAGAGCCGCCGGTGCTGAGGTTCTTCTTCGGAAAACTGGAAGCGCTGAATGGCTGGGGCGCAAAGCTCGTAGAAGCCTTCAAGAAGGACCACGGCCCGGCCTACTAGGCAGACCGGCCTGTAAGGTGGTTCGGCCTGCCGGACAGCCAATAGCAAGCCGAGCTTGGCGGGCACCCTATCGAACGCCGAGCGCCGTTTCGCCGAACGGGCGGAACGCCGGACAATCCCGCACGGGAGGACCGGTGCTCCGCCCGAGGTGTTTTTGGGCACCGCTTTCTTCTTGCGCGCTTTCGCACGAAGGCGTATTGTTGTTGTTTACATAATCCGGGGCCTTCTTGCTGACGGAAGTTGTCTGACGGCTCCAGCTTCTCTCAGAAAGACCGACCCACGTAGAGAGCAACGCCAGGCAAGGAGACAAGTTCTGACCGGGAGGCACTCCCCTCCTGCGGGAGGTAACTTGAAGAGCGGGGCGGAGGAACCGGGCATCGCGGCATCGCCGCCTGTTGCCGGAGAAGCAATCCCGACTGCTGGTGTGGATGATCCGGACGTACTGACACACCCCGACTCCGAGAGTGCGACGACTCACGTCGCCGTCTCGGCCGGCAAGATAGGCCTAGGCACCTTCACAAGCCGCATCCTGGGGCTCGTGAGGGACATGACCAAGGCCTACTTCTTCGGAACGGGCATAGCTGCCGACGCATTCACTGTCGCGTTCAGACTCCCCAATCTGCTCAGGGCACTCCTGGGTGAGGGCACCCTGAGCGCCGCGTTCGTGCCCATCTTCGGCGAATACCTTGCTACAAAGGACAGGCGCGAGGCATGGATGCTGGCCGGCGCGGCGTGGAGCCTCCTCGCGGTCGTGCTCATCGCAGTCTGCCTCATTGGCGTGCTGCTCACTCCCTACCTGGTGAAAGTGATGGTCTACGGCTATAGGGGTGTACCCGGCAAGCTGGACCTCACGATTTCACTCACCAGGATCATGTTCCCATACATAGTCTTCGTGGGCCTGGCTGCTCTGGCGATGGGGATGCTGAATTCTCTGCGGCACTTTTTCGCGCCTGCCATTTCGCCGGTCCTGCTCAACGTGGGAATGATCGCGTCCATGTTTCTTCTCTGCCCGAGGATGGGAAAACTGCCCTCCGAGCAGGTCTACGGGCTCGCTATCGGAGTGCTGGCAGGTGGAGCCGCCCAGCTAGCCATACAGATTCCGTTTCTCAAAAAGAAGGGAATGAGTTTCCGTTTCAGGCCCAATTGGCGCCATCCCGGAGTTAGAAGAATACTGGGCCTGATGCTGCCCGGCGTTGTGGGGCTGGGCGTGCTCGAAATCAACATGTTTGTGGACACGTTCCTGGGCGCTCTGCTGCAGCCTGGCAGCGTGGCAGCTTTGGAGTACGGAAACCGCCTCATGCAGCTTCCCCTCGGCATTTTCGGGGTGGCGCTGGGCACGGCGATTCTTCCGACTCTCGCCATCCAGGCGGCCAGAGAGGACTTCAATCAGCTCCGGGACACCTTCTCGTTCGCGGTGCGGTTCGTGTGCTTCATCATGATCCCCGCCAGCCTGGGCCTCATTGTGCTGCGCTATCCCATAATAAGGCTCCTCTTCGAGAGGGGAGAGTTCAGGCACGGCCACTCCGTTTCCATGACGGCGACGGCCCTGATGTTCTATGCGGCAGGGCTCGTCTTTTACGGGTCCGTAAAGTGCGTGGCGCCCGTCTTTTACTCTCTCAAGGACACTCGCACTCCGGTCAAGACCGCAGTTATAGCCATGCTCTCCAACATAGTGCTCAACGTCATTCTGATGCAGTTCCTGGGGTTGGGCGGACTGGCGCTGGCCACTGCCCTCAGCTCGTTACTTAATCTGACTCTTCTCTTGAGGCAGCTCCGGCGCAGGTTGGGCTACATCAAGGGCAGAGAGATGGCGACCAGCCTGGCCAGGATGGGTCTTGCCGGCAGTGTCATGGCAGTGGTGTGCTGGATCTCGATGACGCTCATTGAGAGAAGTGGAATCAACGCCGGTCTTCTGGGCCAGCTCATGGAAGTGCTCTTCTGCTCTGCTCTGGGCATCGCCGCGTACCTTTTCTTCTGCAGGGTCTTCAAATGCTCCGAGCTGGGGTTCGCGACGGGCATTGTGAGGAGGCGGTTCGGGAAGGGAGGAGAGGCGAAATGAGCGAGCCCACGGCCTCGAGAAATAGAGTAGGGCTTCGAGGCGGCGCGAAGCGCGAGGAGAAAGACAGCGTGGCACGAGGGCAGAAGGAGGCCGTGAAGCGCAGCGTGGCGGGGACGTCAACTTGCGACATGACGGACAGGATCGCCAAGATACCGGCGGAACCCGGCGTGTATTTCTTTAAGGACAAGAAGGGCAGGATTGTCTACATCGGCAAGGCCAGGCGTTTGGACTCGAGGGTAAAGAATCACTTCAACGCGCAATCTGACGACCCCCGGCATTCCTCCATGATGAACCAGGTGAGGGAAATCGACTACGTGGCCACCCGCTCGGAGATAGAGGCGCTGATACTTGAGGCCAATCTGATAAAGCAGCACAGGCCCAAGTACAACATATTGCTCAGAGACGACAAGAAATACCCCTTCGTGAAGGTGAGCCTGAGCGAGGAGTTCCCCAGGCTCGTCCTGACCCGGGATCTCCGCGATGACGGGTCCAGGTATTTCGGTCCTTTCACGGACCCCAGGGCAGTCAGGCAGGGGCTCAGGGTCCTGCGAAGGGCCTTTCGCCTGAGGGCCTGTCCGGGGGAAGAGCCCGGCAGGATCAGGGGCAGAGAGTGCATAGACTACCAGATCGGCATATGCACTGCGCCTTGCACGGGCAGAGTCAGCAAGAAAGGCTACACTCTCGTGGTGGACGAGCTCCTGGCATGCCTCAGGGGCCAGAGCGAGAGCGTGCTCGAGTCACTCCGGCGCGGGATGGAAACGGCATCTGTGGAGAGGCAGTACGAGAAGTGCACCGTGCTCAGGGACCGAATCAGGGCAATAGAGAGCGCGCTCCGAAAGCAGCACGTCTTCACCCTGAGAGATTACGATTCAGACGTAATCGGGCTGGGCCGGCAAGAGGGCCTCGCGGCGGCAGTCGTGCTCAAGGTGCGGGAAGGGAAGGTGCTGGGGAAGGAGACACTCCTGATGGAGGGAGCCGAGGGAAAAAGCGACGCGGAAGTCCTCTCTTCGGTGATTTCTCAATACTATCTCAAGCCCGCAGTCATACCAGGAGAGGTGCTTGTGCCCGTGGCCCTCGGCGACGAGGAGACGGTCCTGGGGTCCTGGCTCTCTGAAAAGGCGGAGAGAAGGGTGTCCCTGAGAGTGCCGCAGAAGGGGAGCGGTGCAGCCCTCCTCGAGATGGCCTCTCAGAACGCTCTGCTGGCTCTCCAGGAGTCCGCGGCAACCCACGGCGGAAGACCTCAGCGGATTCCGCCACAGGTGCAGGAAATACAGGTGGGGTTGGGCCTGCCGGCACTGCCGGTCAGGATGGAGGCCTTCGACATCTCGCAGCTCTCCGGAGACCACGCGGTTGCCTCGGTGATCGTCTTTCACAACGCAGAACCCAAACGTTCGGATTATCGCAGGATGAGGATAAAGGGAGTCGTGGGACAGGACGACTATCGAATGATGCACGAGGCCGTGTCCAGAAGGGCGACCAGGTTGATCAAGGAGAAGAGGTCCCTGCCTGATTTCATCCTCGTGGACGGCGGCAAGGCACAGGTGGCGGCAGCGTCTCGCGCGCTGGAAGAAACGGGCCTGGGGAGACTGCGGGTCATCGGGCTCGCAAAAGGGAACGAAGAGTTCCATTTCTCCTGGCGAGACGAGACTCTTCAGCTTCCTGCGGCCTCCCGCGCCTTTCGGGCGATGGCAAAGATGAGAGACGAGGCGCATCGTTTCGCAGTGAGCTATCACAGGAGATTGCGCAACAGGGGGACCATCAAGTCGGCCCTGGACGAGGTCGCGGGCATCGGCGCCGCCAGGCGAAAGGCGCTTCTGAGGCACTTCGGTTCGGTGGCGGCGATGGCAAGGGCCAGCGCTGAACAGGTGGCCCAGGTCCCGGGCATCGGTCCTGTGCTGGGAAAAAAGATACTGGCTCACGTTCAGAGCAGCGGGGGGCGCGGACGGCAGGATTCAGGACAAGCTAAGGGGCGCGGCTCGCGGCTTCTGCCCCGCTGACTCACGATAAGGACTAAAGGCCTGGGACGAGGGCGGACCTCCGCCACGCCGGGCATTCTGAGCCATGCACATGGAAAGGAGCAGCACTATGTCGGTGCTAAGGTATTCCACACTCGAGACGCCGCAGGGCACAGTTTGGTTTGCGGCGAGCGACGAGGGGTTGAAGTTCCTGCTACTCCGATACTTCAACGACCGTCGCGTAATCCAGGAACTCCGCAAGGCACGCGGGGCAAAGCTCGTCAGGGACGACAGGGCACTCAGACCATTCGCGGGCCAGCTCAGGCGCTATTTCGAAGGCCACAGGGTGCCGTTCGACGTGGAGCTCGACCTCTCGACAGGCACTCCTTTTCAACAGGCGGTGTGGAAGGCGGTGAGGAAGGTGCCATACGGGACTCTGGTTCCTTACAAGCAGGTGGCGCGCGAAGTCGGAAACGTGCTGGCGGCTCGGGCAGTGGGAAACGCGCTGGGCGCGAACCCGATCCCCATAGTCGTTCCGTGCCACAGAGTCATAAGAATAGACGGCGCTCTGGGCGGCTTCACCGGTGGAATCAGATGGAAGAAGAAGCTCATAGAGCTGGAGCTCGGTCAGAAGGGCCTCGAATTCACAGAGGGGAGCTAGGCAGTGTCTTCCCGCAGCTGGAAGGCGACGCCGCAGCTGGAGAGCGAGGACTCACTACCCGGGAGACTAGATTACAGATGAAGGACATTGTTCTTAGGAAAATGATAGTCGGCGAGATGGACACGAACTGTTACATCCTGGGGTGCTCCACCACGAAGGACGGCGCAGTGATAGACCCGGGCGGCAATCCCGACGCGATCAAGTCTGCCATAGAGGACATGGGCCTCGTGATAAGGATCATCGTGAACACGCACGGCCACGTGGATCACATATCTGCCAACACTGAGGTGAAGGAGGCGACCGGCGCTGAACTCCTCATACACGAGTACGACGCAGGCATGCTGGTCGACCCCATTGCCAACCTTTCTGCCTCGGCATTCGGGCCCGTCGTTTCTCCTGCCGCAGACAGGGTCTTGGTGGAGGGTGACACCATCAAGGTGGGAATTCTGCAGCTGAACGTTCTTCACACTCCTGGACACACTGAAGGCGGAATCTGCCTTTTGGGGCGGGGTTACGTTTTCTCCGGCGACACCCTGTTCGCTGGCTCTATCGGGAGAACTGATTTTCCGGGCGGCAATCCCGACGTGCTGATCCGCTCGATAAAAAGCAAGCTGCTCTGTCTTTCGTACAAAACCTCGGTGCTTCCGGGGCACGGCCCCAACACGACCATCGGAAACGAGAAGGAGTGCAATCCATACCTGTGAGAGCGCAGATGAGAGCAGACGCCGGCACACAGAGAAGTCGCACTGTCGAGGAATTCAGGCACTACCTGCTCTTCGAGCGGAGGCTGTCGGGCAACACGGTGAGCTCCTACGCCAGCGACGTTGAGAAGTTCCTGCGCTTTCTTTCGTCGCGAAAGAAGAAACTGGCGGAGGAGGCTAGCCGGGAGCAGATCGCCGAGTACCTCTCCACGCTTTCTAGGCGCGGCTTCGACCCGGCCTCCGTGGCGCGGAATCTGTCCTCTGTTAGGGCCTTCTATTCGTACTTGATAGCCTCGAGAGTGAGGCAGGGCGACCCTACCGAGCTGCTGGAGCGGCCACGGCTGTGGAAGCGGCTGCCCAGGACGCTCAGCGTCGAGGAAGTCAAGGACCTGCTTTCGCAGCCCGACGCCGTTGCGCCGCTCGGTCTGCGCGACAGGGCCATGCTGGAGTTCATGTACGCCACGGGCTGCCGCGTTTCAGAGCTCGTTTCCGCGACGCTGGAGAGCGTGGACATGGAAGAGAAACAGTTCAGATGCCTGGGCAAGGGCGGGAAGGAGAGGATAGTCCCGCTGGGCTCCCAGGCGTGCAAGGCGCTGGACCTTTATTTTGAGAAAGCACGGCCGGGTTTGGTGGAAAGGAGCAAGTCACAGTTCGTCTTCGTAAACTCTCGAGGGATGAAGCTCTCCAGGATGGGCTTCTGGAAGATCCTGAGAAAGTACTGCCTGAAGGCACGTCTCAGCGTGACTCCCAGCCCCCACATGTTGAGGCACTCCTTCGCGACACATCTTTTGCAAGGAGGCGCAGACCTGAGAGTCGTGCAGGAACTCCTGGGTCATTCCTCCATCTCCACAACACAGATCTACACGCAACTGGACAGGGAGTATCTCCGGAAGGTTCACTCTCGCTTTCATCCAAGGGCTCGTCTACCGCTCAACGAACGTGACTGAGGCGGAAGGAGGAAACGGTGAAGAGACAGGTTAGATTCTTACTGATCATGGCAGCGCTTCTGATTGGCGCGGGCTCGTGTTCGACCGGCCTGTGCGGCCCCATCTTCGAGGAACGCGGCGCCCTGGCCGTCGGAGTCCAGGGTCAGTACGGCTTCCTGGCCGGCGACGCAGCGACGACAGACGGCGCAGTGGTGACCGACGAGTACGACCAGGGAGTAGGGTACGCGCTGAGACTCAGATACTATCTCGGCAACAACAAGGCTCTCGGCATTTCCATGGAGAGCCAGAAGTTCGACGGAATCCCCGACCGAGTGGCCGAATTCCAGCCGAAGGACATGACCGTGGCTCTGTTCACCATGGACTACCTTCTTTATTTCCAGCGGGCCAGCACCCTGACCAGATACCTGACTTTCGGCGCAGGAGTCCACCATCCTGCCAGGGAGTACGAGAACGGTTCGGAAGTTGGGCCTGACGGGCTCGTGCTGACCGCCGGCGCCGGGCTCGAGTATTTCTTTCACAGGGTGGCCTCGGTTGATGTGTGCGTCAGAGGCTACGGCCTGTTCGGCCAGGGCGGCCTGCTCGGCTCGGGCCAGGCAGCCGTAGGACTCAACTTCTACATCGTCGATTGACGCACCGGTTTCGACGCTTGCGGCGCATGGGCCGGCGCTCGCGGCCCGTGTGAAAGAGATGAGGTCACGAGCGGGGGCACGGGAAATGATCAAGAAGGCCGGACCCGTTTCAGTCCGAGGAGACCGCGCAAAAGGGCCGAGATCGTTCCCGGCAGGCGCATCGCGGCAAGAAAATAGGGAAAATGAGCGACCAGATTTTTGTGGTTGGAAATAGAGTCGTCCACCGCCTGTTCGGTGAAGGGCTTGTCGTGGACGTCCGCAAGGGCGTGCTGCACGACGTCCTGGAGGTTGTCTTCCCCTGCGGAGTGAAGAGGATAGTCTCCACCTATCCATTGGTCGAGACCAAGGAGAGGACAGACGGGAAGGAAGACCCGGCCCAGGCCGAGGCCGGGAAGCAGTCCGGTGCGGCGGCCCAGGGTGCGGCAGGGATCGGCGAGCATCTGGCGAGCGTCGCCTGCAGTGAATGGCAGTCCGGCGATCTGTTCGAATGGGACGAGGGGGGGCTCCAGGTCCTGAAGGCCCTCCAGGCGGGGAAATTCGACGCTTCCGAGGACTTCGCTCTTCGGATGGAGGCCGAGAGCCTGGCCCTCGACAGGGGCTTCACACATCTGGTCGCCCTGCAGAACGTGAGGGACGTGGACAGGCACCAGCACCAGATGAAAGGGTGTCTCAAGGTCATGAGGGACATGGGCGGCAGAGCGCTCCTGGCCGACGAGGTGGGTCTGGGCAAGACCATAGAGGCCGGGCTCGTGTTGAAGGAGTATCTCCTGCGGAGTCTCGTCAGGAGGGCCCTGATACTGGTCCCCGTGTCGCTGCTTTCGCAGTGGAGGGAAGAGCTCTGGAACAAGTTCATGCTGAGGGCGGACGTGGCTCTCGGGCCCGGGGACTGGGCCAGGGGCCGGATAGTCATTGCCTCCATCGACTGCGCGAAGAGCGCGAGGAACAGGGAGGAGGTCCGCAAGGAACTGTTCGACGTGCTCATCGTCGACGAGGCTCACCGTCTGCGCAATCACAAGACCGTTGCCTGGAAATTCGTCCATAGTCTCGAGGTCAAATACTTGCTCCTTCTCACGGCCACTCCCGTCCAGAACGACCTGAGGGAGCTCTTCAACCTGGTCACGCTTTTGAGGCCTGGCACCCTGGGCACGTACAGGGCCTTCCGCAAGCAGTTCATGGTGAGAGGGGACAGGCGCCTCGCGAAGAACACGCACAGCCTGAGCAGGCTTCTTTCGGAGGTGATGGTGCGCACTTCGAGAAGCCAGGCAGAGGTGCCGTTCACGAAGAGGGTCGTTCAGGAGATCACGTTCCAGCTTTCCAAAGACGAGCGGGCGCTCTACGACTCGGTCTCTGACCTGGTCAGGGAGATGTTCGGCCGCCGGGGAACGGAGATAGAGAAGCAGTGGTACTTCACTCTTCTTGTGCTCCAGAAGGAAATAGGAAGCAGCAGTTTCGCGGCTCTGAGAACCCTCGAGCGAATATGCGCGAACGCACGCTACAGGGCCGCGAAAGACAGGTTCGAGCGGTTGAAAGACACGGCCGCCTCGATTTCGTTCAACTCGAAGTGCGGCGGACTGATGAGCCTCCTCGAACAGAAGAAGGAAAAAGTGATCGTATTCACTCAGTTCAAGAGCACGCTGGACTACCTCAAGCGTGTGCTGGACGAGGCAGGCATCCACGCATCCGTGTTTTTCGGGGGTCTTTCGCCCTCCGAGAAAGAGGAGGCCATAGCCACCTTCAAGCGCCAGGCTCAGGTCCTGCTCAGCACGGAAGCGGGAGGGGAGGGGAGAAATCTCCAGTTCTGCAGAAAAATCGTCAACTACGACCTGCCCTGGAACCCCATGCGGATCGAACAGAGGATCGGAAGGGTGCACCGGCTCGGGCAGAAGCACGACATCCAGATATTCAACTTCACTACCGAGGGCACGGTGGAATCCTACGTGCTGGAAATTCTACAGAAGAAGATAAGCATGTTCGAGCTCGTGGTGGGGGAGATGGACCTGATCCTCGGAAATCTGGACGACAAGCGCTCGTTCGAGGAGACGGTGTTCTACATCTGGGCCACCTCGAAGGACAAGGCGGAGGCCGAGAGGAGGTTCTCCTCTTTCGGGGCAAAGCTGGTGTACGCGAAGAAGAGATACGAAAAAGTGAAGGACCTTGACAGAAGGATCTTCGACGTCCAGTCGGGGAGGAGTCCGAAGTGACCCCGGGAAGCGAAGCCGTCCTCGCGTTCGCAAGCAAGCTGCTCACGGCACGGGGTGCCAGCGTCGCTCCGGCGGGCAGGGACCTATTGGAGGTAAGGCTGGGCCCGGACCTGAAGCAGAAGCTCCGGCGCGAGAGCGTGCTCCTGGCCTTCTCGGAGGAAGCCGCCGCTGCCGCACAGGAGGCCGAATTGGCCACGCCGGGCAGCTATTTTTTCTCGGTGCTCCTCTCCCTGGCCAGACAGCGGGGGCTGGTTTCCAGGAGGGTAGCCACGGAGAAAGCGAGAGGCGTGAGCCACTTCCTCAGACAGGTCAGATTCGAGAACTTCGGTGTTGAGATAATCGACAGGGAAAGGTATCATCATGCCTTTCTCAGGTTCCATTTCCTGATTTCATTCTGCACGGTGGACTCGACACACGAGCTCAGAAGCGTCGTTTACGATCTGGCTTCACAGAAGGTCTGCTCCGAGCCGGACTCGTACTGGGACGCCCTGAATCTCGAGACGGCCCCTTCCGGCCAGGAGTGTGCGTCTCCGACTGGAAACGAGCAGCTCATCACGGCGCTGCGGGAGGCGTCCGCCAGCGTCGTTGCGAGGTTGAAGCACAAGGTGCTTTCGTTGAAGGCCCGCAGCGACACCCTGTTGGAGAAGGAATTGGAGAGACTGGAATCGTATTACAGACGGCTCATACTGGAGGAGGGCGACGGCAGCGGCGAAGCCTTCTCCAGGAACGACGGCGGCACGAACAAGGCCGAGAGCTGCAAGCTCGAGTGGCAGAGAAAGGCCGCCGCCGAGGCATCCAGATTCAGGCCCAGGGTGCGGCTTTCGCTGGTGGGCGGGGAGGAGGTCGGGGTGCCGAGGTGTCTCCTCACTCTGAGGGTGGAGACCCATCCGTTCACGGAATTCTACGGCGTGTTTGACCTGGCCACGGCATCTGCAAAAGGGGTTTTCTGCCAGGGATGCAGCAATCTGTTTATGTCTCTCCGGCTCCACAGTTCGGGCGCCGTGCTGTGCGAGGAGTGCTATGGTCAATCCGACAAGTTGGGCTGATTAGGCCTTCCTTTTCTGGTATACTTGCCGGCAACGCCAGATCCCGGCAGAGGAACCCTGGTCTGCCGGCAGTGGAACGTTCAGCGAAATCACAGCTAAGGTTTTATCTCGCGGGTGACT
>Ga0315294_10002832_pt1 | contig 18881 bp, 19 predicted proteins | sample YL17G13_40_MG_FD_203626 | JGI IMG/M metagenome (GOLD analysis project Ga0315294, IMG submission 203626) | Sediment microbial communities from Yellowstone Lake, YNP, Wyoming, USA - YL17G13_40 | ecosystem: Environmental > Aquatic > Freshwater > Lake > Sediment | place: USA: Wyoming | collected...
ATGGAATCCAACCCCATAATGTAGAACATCTTGGCCCGGGGCCCGAATTCCTTTTTTAAGATCGTAAAAGTATCAACGGCATAAGAATACCCTTCCCGGTCCAGTTCCACGCGGGAAATAAAATATCTGGGGAAACCCTTGATCGCCAGGCGCAGCATCTCGTAGCGGTGCTCACCGTCGATCACTTCTCCAGGTTTTTTATGGGGCGGTTTGCCGGAGGGGACAAAGACGATCTCATTGAGGACGAATTGCTCTTGGGCGGCAGCGGCCAGGGCCAGGTGGCCCTTGTGAACGGGATTAAAGGTGCCGCCCAAGATCCCGATACGCTTCATGTGCGGATCTGTCCGGAACCCTGGATCACATACTTATAAGAAGTTAGCTCCGCCAACCCCATTGGCCCGCGAGCGTGAAGTTTTTGGGTGGAGATGCCGATCTCGGCGCCGAAGCCGAACTCTCCCCCATCGGTAAAGCGGGTGGAAGCATTGGTATACACCGCCGCCGCATCCACGTTGTCAGTAAAATATTGGCCGGCTTTTTTGTCTTTAGTAATTATGGTCTCGGAATGCTTGGTGCCATATTTATTAATATGCTCCACCGCCTCCTCCACCCCACTTACGACCTTGACCGCCAGGATCAAGGATAAAAATTCGGTCTTCCAATCTTCTTCCGTGGCTAGTTTAACCGAGGGATCGATGGCGCGCACCTTCTGATCGCCGCGCAGCTCCACCCCCGCGTCGGTCAAGCGTTTGAAGATTACCGGCAGGAATTTGTCCGCGATAGCTTCATCTACCAGCAAGGTTTCGATAGCATTGCAGACCGAAGGCCGCTGGCATTTGGCATTGACGACCACCTCGACCGCCATTTTAAGATCGGCGGTCTTTTCAACATAGGCGTGGCAATTTCCTTCCCCGGTCTCGATAGTGGGAACTTTGGATTTGCTTATCACGGTTTGAATTAAACCTTTCCCTCCGCGAGGAATTAGAACATCCAGATATTCCCTCAAACCCATCAGGTCCTCCGCGGCAATGCGGGAGGTATCTTCAATCAATTGAATTGAGCCGTCGGGGATGCCGGCATTATAAGCGGCTTCCCTTATTACTTTGGTCAGCATGATGTTGGAGTTGATGGCGTCGGAACCACCCCGCAGAACCACGGAATTGCCGGATTTTAAGCAAAGCGCCACCGAATCGACTGTCACATTTGGCCGGGCTTCGTAGATGATGCCGATGACGCCCAGCGGAACGCGGACTTTCTTGATCTTTAGCCCGTTGGGCCTTCTCCACTCGGCAAGGGTTTCACCGATGGGGTCGGCCAGGTTCTTAACCAGATAGAGCCCATCGATCATCCCCTTGATGCGCTGGCCGTCGAGGGAGAGCCGGTCGATTATTGATCTGGACAGGTCTTTTTTCTGCGCGGCTTCGAGGTCCACGGAATTGGCGTCCAAGATGGCTTTGGCTTCCTTATTGAGCGCCTCGGCCATTCTTTCCAGGGCGTAGTTTTTCACTTTGGAAGGAATGAGCGCCAATTTTCGCGAGGCCAGCTTGGCAGCTTTGGCTTTTTCAATGACTTCGTTCATACTTTGCCGCCTTTATGCTTCTCGCCCTGCGGATGGAAGATGGTACCGACTTTTTCTCCGGCTAAGATCTTGGAGAGCACACCTTTTTCACGCCCATCGGCGATCACGACAGTGATGCCGGCCGGAGAGCAGATCTCCACCGCCTGAAGCTTGGTGATCATCCCGCCGGTGCCCAGCTGGGTCGAGGGATGCCCCGCCGCCGTCCGGATTTCTTCGGTGATCTCGGTGATCTCCTCCACCTTAAAAGGTATATCGCTTTGGCTTTTGAGATAAAAGCCGTCGATATCCGAAAGCAGGATCAAAAGATCGGCCTTGATGAGCTCCGCCACATAGGCCGAGAGCCGGTCGTTGTCCCCCACCTTGATCTCCTCCACCGCCACGGTATCGTTCTCATTGACAATGGGAACTACGTTGAGCTCGAGCAGGGTCTTGAAGGTATGATAGGCGTTGATGCGCTTTTGCTCGTCGCTTACCTCTTCGCGCGTCAAAAGCACCTGCGCCACGGGAAGGCCGAATATCTCAAAGGCCTTTTCGTACTGCCGCATCAGGGCGGATTGGCCCACTGCCGCCGCGGCCTGCTTTTCGGGAATGGACTTAAGTTTTCCCCGCAGCCCCAGCTTCTCCGCTCCGGTCACAATGGCGCCGGAAGTGGTGATAACTATCTTTTTACCGTTGCTTTTGAGCTCATCCGCCATCTCGGAGGCCAGGCGGGTCAAATTGGCGATATCCAGTTTGCCTTCTTTGGTGGTCAAGGTGGAAGAGCCGATTTTTATGACAATTGTGGCGTATTTGGTCATTTGCGGCAATTCTAGCAGAAACTAAGCGGAAGGTAAAATGGATACTTTTCGGCCCGGGCCGAACTCCACCTTGCCGGTGGCGGTGGCAAAGAGGGTAAAATCCTTGCCCATGTCCACATTGGCTCCGGGGAAAAAGCGGGTGCCCTTTTGTCTGATGATGATGGAACCGGACGGGATCACCTGTCCGGCAAAGGCCTTGACCCCCAACCTCTGGGAGTTGCTGTCTCTGCCGTTGCGGGAGGTACTGCCGGCCTTCTTATGAGCCATTAGAAGCTCACCTCTTGGATCTCAACCTGGGTTAAGGGCTGGCGGTGCCCCTTGGTGCGGTGATAATTGATCTTGTTCTTGTATTTGAAGGTGGTTACCTTGTCGGATTTGAAGTCTTTGAGCACCTTGCCCGAGACCTTGGCGCCCGCGACATAGGGAGTGCCGACCTCGATCTTGTCGTCAGAAGAGATTAGGAGGACCTTATCGAACTTTACGGTCGCCTCAGGCGCGAGGCCCAGAAGCTCCACTTCGATAATATCCCCCTGGTTCACCTTATATTGCTTGCTGCCGGTTTCTATTACAGCATACATGATTTTAATATTATACTATAAATTGAATGAAGCGTCAAGAATGGCGAATCCGGAGGGAAACACCTGATTTAAGGCCGTTTTGACAATATCGGGCTTGATCCACCCTTCAAAAGTAAGCTCCGCCTCGCAGGCCTCCGAGGTCTCCCCCACCTTGAGGGCCCGGGTCAGATAGGCGATCTTGGGGCGGGGATTAAAGCCCTGGGAATAAGCAATAGGCAGCTCGGCCCGGCGCAGGGCGCGCTCCAAAACCCGCATATGGTCCAGGTGAGAGATGAACTTTATCTCCTCACCTTTCGTATACCTGATCTTTACTTTACAGAAATCTTGCCCCACGGCATCTCCTCATCTTTATCCCTCTCCCTCAAATACTCCTCACTGCTTACTCCGCATTCTAAGAACGCCTGCTCCCATAGTTCGAACTTAAAATGCTCCGTCCAGGCGTCGAACCGCGCCCCCAGCTCCCAGGCGCGTATGATCACCTTGGCCAGCCGACGATCCCCGCGGGAGAAAACCCCTTCTAAAATTGAGGTCTTGGCGTCATGCCAGCGCAGTTCCAGTCCCCTCCCCCGCAAATACTTTTTAAGGAACTTTTGTTTTTCAACGATCTCTGGGAGCCCTATCTGCCGCTCCCGCTCGAAAGGAGTGTGGGGTTTGGGGATAAAAGTGGAGACCGAGGCGGTGACATGGGAGCGCTGGGTAAAGCCCCGGCCGATCTCCCCTATCTTTTGGGTGAGCTCGACTATTCCCTGCAGGTCCTCTTCGGTCTCGGTAGGCAAACCTATCATATAGTAAAGCTTTAAATTGCTCACCCCTTCGGAGAAGGCCGCCTGCGAGCCGTCCAGGATATCTTTTTCGCTGAGCTTTTTGCCGATCACGTCGCGCAACCGCTGGGTGCCGGCTTCGGGCGCCACCGTGACCGAGGTGGGGCGCACCCTTTGGATCTCTTTAGCCAGCTTCAGCCCCAGGCTGTCCAATCTTAAGGAAGGCAGGGCAAGATTGATCTTTTTCTTCTCCAGTTTCTGCGCCAGGCGGCGGGCCACCGATTCGATCTCCGAGTAATCGGAGCTGCTGAGGGAGATGAGCGAGAGCTCTTCGTATCCCGTGTTCTTCAATATTTCTTCGGCGAGCTCCATTACTTTTTCCGGCTTTTTCTCCCGCACCGGCCAGTAATGCAGGCAGGCGTTGCAGAACTTGCAGAAATGCTGGCAGCCCCGCATCACCTCCACCATGGCGCGGTCGTGGATGACCTCGAGGTAGGGAACGATCGGCTTGGTGGGGTATGGGGTATTATTGAAATCTTTTACATACCGTTTGGTTGTCTTATTCCCGATCGAGGGAACGTAGATGCCGGGTATCTGCGCCAACTTCTCTAGTTTCTGTGTTCTGTCCGCCGTGCTCTGTGTTCTTAACAACTCTATGATCTCCACCACTACCTCCTCCCCCTCCCCCACCACAAAGAAATCGATGAATTCCTCGATCGGCGCCGGGTTAAAAACGCTGGGTCCTCCAGCGAAAATCAGCGGATGATCTTCTCCGCGGTCTTTGGAGTAAAAAGGGATGCCCGACAGATGCAGCATTTCCAGCAGATTGGTATAGATAAGCTCATGCCCCAAAGAGAATCCCAGCAGATCGAACTGGTTGATGGGCGTCCAGGATTCAAGAGAAAAAAGCGGGATCTGGTTGGTCCGCAGCTGCTCAGCCAAATCTTGCGCGGGAGCAAAGACCCTCTCCGCCAGGACATCTTCCCGTAAATTCAATATATGGTAGAGGATCTGGATGCCCAGGTTCGACATGCCGACCTCATAGAGATCGGGATAGCCGAGCGCTACCCTGAGCTTAACCGAGTCCCAATCCTTTTTTATGGAGTTGAGCTCGTTTCCAAGATAGCGGGCGGGGCGGCGGACCTGGGGCAGGAGCGCCTCGATTTTTTCCTTCACTTGAACTATTTAACCACGATATTGATCAGTTTTTTGGAAATATAGATGATCTTGACGATCTGTTTGCCGGCGGTGAAGTTTATAACTTTCTCATTCTCCCGGGCTTTCCGTTTGATCTCCTCTTCGCCGGCACCCGCCGAAACCGTGATCGTATCTCTTAACTTCCCATTAACCTGGATGGGGATCACGATCTCTTCTTCCGCTATCAAAGCCGGATCAAACTTGGGCCAGGGCTGTTTTGTTATGGATTCCTTATTCCCCAGCTGATGCCAGAGTTCCTCCGCCAAATGGGGAGCAAAAGGACTAAGAAGGAGCAATAAATGCCTAATGCCGAATGCCGAATGCCTAATTAAGGATTTATCATCTTTATATTCATATAACAGATTAGTAAATTCCATCATTTTTGCAATGGCGGTGTTGAATGAGAACTTTTCGACATCTTCAGTGACGCCCTTAATGAATTGATGTGTTTTTCTTGTTAATTTGGAATTATCGCTCATTAATTCGGCATTAGGAATTAGGAATTCGGCATTATCGGAAACCAGGCGCCACACTCTACCCAAAAAGCGATAGCATCCCTCCACCCCCGCATCCGACCATTCGAGTTCCCGCTCTGGAGGTGAAGCGAACAGGATGAACAAACGCGCGGTATCCGCTCCGTATTTCTCAACGATATAATCAGGATCGACCACATTGCCTTTGGACTTGCTCATCTTGGCGCCGTCTTTTATCACCATGCCCTGGGTTAGGAGATTGGTGAAGGGCTCATCGGCTGATGTCCAGCCGGCATCGAAGAGGACCTTGGTGAAGAAGCGGGAATATAAGAGATGCAGGATGGCGTGCTCTATGCCGCCGATATATTGGTCGACCGGCATCCAACTCTTGGCGGCTCCGGGATCAAAAGGCATTTTATCGTTATGCGGGTCGCAGTAGCGGAAAAAATACCAGGAGGAACAATTGAAAGTATCAAGTGTATCCGTTTCCCTCCTGCCCTCCCCTCCACACTTGGGGCATTTAGCTTTCAAGAAACTTTTCGAGGTGGTGAGCGGCGAGGCCCCCTGCCCGGTGAACTTGACATCGGTAGGCAAAAGGACCGGCAAATCTTCCTTGCGAACCGGAACGGTGCCGCACTTGTCGCAATAGATGATGGGGATGGGCGCGCCCCAGTAGCGCTGGCGGGAGACCAGCCAATCGCGCAGTTTGTAATTGGTCCTTTTTTCTCCGAGATCTCCCGTATAGGGCTCCGCTTGTTTGATCGGCAGGTTATTCTGCTTGGCAAAGGCAAAGTCCCTTTCATCGTGGGCGGGTACCGCCATCACCGCACCGGTCCCGTATTCCATCAGCACGTAATCGGCGATCCAGATGGGAACGGTATCGTTGTTGGCGGGATTTATAGCGAAACCTCCGGAGAACACCCCGTCCTTGGCGGCCTTCATGGAGCGCTCGTGGGTGGACTCATGTTTTACTTTCTCGATATATTCCCGGACCGTTTTCTCCTGCGGTGTTCCCTTAGATAATTCCAAGGCCATTGGATGCTCCGGCGCCAAAACCATGTAAGTCACTCCGTATAACGTGTCCGGCCGCGTAGTATAAATAACCAATTCGCCATTCGTAATTCGAAATTTGATCTCCACTCCCTCCGACTTCCCTATCCAATTGCGCTGCATGATCTTGACCGGTTCGGGCCAGCCTGCACTGAGCGAAGTCGAAGTGCCCGGCAGTTTTTCGAGATCGTTTAAAAGCCGATCGGAATATTCCGTGATCTTAAAGAACCACTGTTCTAATTCCTTCTCCTCGACTAAGGTCTCGCAGCGCCAGCATTTATCCTCTTTGAGTACCTGCTCGTTGGCCAAGACCGTTTCGCACTTGGGGCACCAGTTGACCAGGGCGCGCTTTCGGTAGGCCAATCCTCTCTCGTACATGAGCAGGAACATCCACTGGGTCCACCGATAATAATCAGGTTTGCAGGTATTGACTTCCCGGCTCCAATCGTAGGAGATGCCCAACCGTTTTAATTGTTCTTTCATGCGCTCGATGCACTTATCCGTCCAGGGCTCAGGGTGGGTTAAGTTCTTGATGGCGGCGTTCTCGGCCGGCATGCCGAAAGCGTCCCAGCCGATGGGGTGCAGGACCGAGAAGCCCTGCATTCTCTTGTAGCGGGCGATCACATCGCCGATGGCATAGTTGCGCACGTGGCCCATGTGCAGATTGCCGGAAGGATAAGGGAACATCACCAGGTCATAGTATTTGGGGCCTTTAGGTTGAGAAGTGGTTAGGAACAGTTGGTCCTTTTCCCATTCAGATTGCCAGCGGGGCTCCAGCTCGGATGCATTATACCCTTCCATGAGAATATTTTAGCATACCGACTGAAATTCTGCCCGGTTTTTGACGATATTATATATAGAGGGACAAGATCACCATATGCTGAGACTAGTTGCCAATAATTGTGAAAGAATCGACCAGGGAAGCCTCCCCAGAAATCCTGCTCCTTTAGCAAGATTGACACGTTTTTTATCGACCAGCCGGATCCATTATGAAGCGGTGCTGAAAGGCGCCCTACATCCAGTATACAATTCCGCCTGTAACCTAACTCAGATCAAAGTGCTCCTGTCCCCGGAGCAGGCCAGGCAATTCCTCATCGAAAGAAGAACCAATCCCTTGGGGGAAGCCTATCAAATCATGCTCGCCGATCGTGACCCTAAAACAATATATGCCCAGGAATTGAAGTTATTGCCTAAGATCGTTGAGCGCTTTGCCGGACGATTGCCGGCACTTCCCCCGGTCGAAGAATTCATCTATTCCGCTTTTTCCCCTCCTCCGCAGCTGGCGGTGAGCTTCTTTTTTGATCCGCAGGGCGGATTAAAATATATGAATTGCGATTTCGCCGGCCGGATATACCTGGAAACCATGCATATCCGCAACCGGGAATACTCCGTGTTACGGCAGGATAAGGACGGGATATTCTTTTCCTTCCGCCATGCGACCAATGGCAGCCTCTCTTACGGCCTGGTCTTTAAGGACCCGCTGGTGGAACGGCTCATCAACATCTCTGTTTCCGATTATGAAGGGGAAAAACCGCGGGTCAGCCTGAATTTTACGCCTCTCGACCCCGAAGCGGAGCGGGATGATTCCAACCGCTGGATACGCCGGGAAATAACCTATCTTTCCAGAGAGGAGCTACTGGACCTTAGGCTTCCGATCCTGCAAGTTCATGGGCGTGAAGGGACAACTCCCATAGATGTTTTACCCCAGGCCATAGAAAGGATGTTCTTAAGGGAGGGCTCGCCTTATCGGGCAGTGAAGCCGCTGGGCCAGCCAGCAGCGGATAAGCAGGAAATCGAACAATATTTAGAGGCCTATTACCAGGGCGATCTATTGGTTTTATTCTGGGCTAAAAAAATGATGCTTCAGATCGAGGCCCTGGTCAATTAAGTTACTTGCTTTTCTTCCGCCCCCGTTTTTCTCTTTCTTCCCCGCCGACTTCCTTGACCGCGGTTTCTTTTTGGGGTGGAGGCGTCTCCAGTTTGCCCGGGGTCTCGATGGTCTTGTTCTTGATCTCGACTTTCCCGGTCTTCTCAAAGACCAGCTTGCCCTCCACGGCTTTGGCGGTGATCTCGTCGCCCGCCTTGAACTTGCCCTCCAGCATTTCATTGCTTAAGGGGTTCTCGATAAACCTCTGGACCGCGCGGCGCAAAGGCCGCGCCCCGTACTTGGGCTCATAACCTTCCTTGACGATGAGCGCCTGCACATCTTCCCCGGCGATAAGCCTCATCTCCTGTATCTCCACCTGTTTCTGCACATCGGAGATCATGAGAGCTGCGATCTTTTTTAGTTCCTCATCGGTCAAGGGATGGAAAACGATGATCTCGTCCACGCGGTTCAGGAATTCCGGGCGGAACTCCCGCTTCATCTCGTCCATCACCGTGGTCTTCATCTGCTCGTAGCTGGCCTCGCGATCGGCCCGGGCCATAAAGCCGAGAGCCCCCTGCTGGACGATCATGCGTTGGCCGACATTGGTGGTCATGATGACCACCGTGTTCTTAAAATCCACCACGTGGCCCTTGGAATCGGTGAGCCGGCCGTCCTCCAGTATCTGGAGGAGGATATTGAAAACGTCGGGATGCGCCTTCTCGATCTCGTCAAAAAGTATCACCGAATAGGGCTTGCGGCGCACCGCCTCGGTCAAGGTGCCCCCTTCCTCGTATCCCACATACCCGGGAGGCGCTCCGATCAGGCGCGAGACCGTGTGCTTCTCCATGTACTCCGACATGTCGACGCGGACCATGGCATCCATGGTGCCGAACATGAACTCCGCCAGGCGGCGGGCCACTTCGGTCTTCCCCACCCCGGTAGGACCGGCGAAGATAAAGGAGCCCACCGGCCGCTCGGGGGCCTTGAGCCCCGCCCTTCCGCGGCGGATGGCCTGGGCGATGGCGTTGATGGCCTCGTTCTGGCCGATGACTCTCTTGTGCAGGGTCTCTTCCATCTTGAGCAATTTCTCGGTCTCGGCGGTGGTCAGCTTGACCACCGGGATGCTGGTCCAATCCGCCACCACTTCGGCGATATCGTCCTCGGTCACCACCGCCTGGGATTCACCCTTGCTGCGCTCCAACTTCCATTTATCATCGAGTTCCTTGATCTTTTTCTCAAGGTCGGCGACCTGGTCGCGCAGGGCGGCGGCCTTCTCGAATTTCTGGTTGACGGTGGCTTCTTCCTTTTCCTTTTTGGCATTAGCCAGGGCCTTTTGCGCCTCTTTTATTTCCCGGGGAGGAGAGATGAGCCGCAGGCGAACTTTGGCGGCCGCCTCATCCATCACGTCTATGGCCTTGTCCGGCAGGAAGCGGTCGGAAATATAGCGGTTGGATAGCGAGACCGCGGCAGAGATCGCGGCATCGGGGATCTTGACGTGGTGGTGCGCCTCGTAACCGTCGCGGATGCCCTTTAATATCTCGATGGTCAATTCCTGGGACGGCTCATTGATCATCACCGGCTGAAAACGGCGCTCGAGCGCTGCGTCCTTCTCGATATACTTGCGGTATTCATCAACCGTGGTAGCCCCTATTACCTGCAATTCCCCGCGCGCCAGGGAGGGTTTCAACATATTCGCGGCATCTATCGCTCCCTCCGCCGCTCCCGCCCCTACCAAAGTGTGTAATTCATCAATAAATAAGATAATTTGGCGTTTCTTGGCCAGGATCTCATCCAGGATCTTCTTGACCCGGGCCTCGAATTCCCCGCGGTACTTGGTGCCGGCGATCATGCCGCCGAGATCCAAAGCGATCACCTGCTTGCCCTTTAATATCTCTGGCACATCGCCCTTGATGATCCTCTGCGCCAGGCCCTCAACTATCGCGGTCTTGCCCACCCCGGGATCGCCTAACAGAGCGGGATTGTTCTTGGTGCGGCGGGAAAGTATGCGGATGATGCGGTCAATCTCTTTTTCGCGGTCGATCACTGGGTCCAACCGGCCTTCCTTGGCATCGAGGGTGAGGTCACGGCCGTAGGAAGTAAGCGCGGGCTTGCGGGGTGCGGGCGGGGCCATGGTGCCGGGAAAGCCCATCCCGCCGAATCCACCCCCGCCAAAGGCGGGGCCGAACATCTCTTCCGGGCCGCCCTCTTCCGGGCCGAGTTCCGGCGGGAACTCTTCGGGCGGCATCTGCGCCTTCTCCACTTCTTTTAATATCTGGCCGACCGCCCGGTCGAAGGTGACCTTGCGCTTGTGCAGGGCCTGCGCGGCGATCGATTCCCCCTCGCGGATGATGCCCAGCAGTACATGCTCGCTGCCCACGTAATTGAAGCCCAGCTCGCGGGCGGCGTTATAAGCCAGCTCCAGCACTTTCTTGGACCGCGGGGAAAGCGTGATATCTATCGCTTTCCCCTCCCCCCGCCCGATGAGCGATTCGATATCGGAGAAGATCTCCACCAGATTGACCCCCAGGTCTTCGAGTATCTTGGAGGCAACACCCTCCTCCTTGATGATGCCCAACAAAAGATGTTCGGCGGTCAGATGGTCGTGAGAGAGGCGTTTGGCCTCTTCGCTGGCCAGGTGGATCACTTTTTGCGCGGATTCGGAGAAATAATCATAAATGCGGTCCGTCGGCCGCCGCTTAAAGAGCGAGGCGAAGATGTCCGGGATCTCAAAGAACCCCGGGAACCCGCCGAACTCGGTGGGCATAAAACCCAGTTTTTCCGCGCAGTTGGCGCATAGGTGCCGCACCACCTTCTTGCCGTTCACGATGCGGGTAACATGCACCGTGGCGGGATTTAGATGACATTCGTCGCAGATCATAGCCATAATTATAGCCCCACGCGGATAATGTTGCAGACCTTGCGGACCACCGGCATTTTCCTTAAGCGGGCTAAAGCCTTATTAAGTTCGGCCTGTTGGGCCTCGTGGGTCACGATAACTAAATTGGCATTCTTGCCGATAGTTTCCCTTTGGTTGACCACCGCGATAGAGACCCGGGCATCGGCAAAGGCCCGCGAGATCTTGGCCAGCACCCCCGAGCGGTCGGGCACCAGCATCCTGATATAAAATTGCCCGTAGGTTTCAGCGACATCCTTCATCTTAATCGATTTTAATTCCAAATTCGTAATTCGTAATCCGTAATTCGTAATTTTAAGGATATCGCCCACTACTGCCGAGGCAGTCGGACCTCCCCCCGCCCCCTGGCCGTAGAACATCAATTCCCCCACCGGCTCTCCCTTGACGTAGATGGCGTTCATGGGCCCGGGGATGAAAGAAAGCGGGTGGTCGCGGGGAATGAGGGTGGGATGCACCGAAACCTCCACTTCATTGCCCTTTCTTTTGGCCACCGCCAGCAGTTTGACCACATAGCCGATCTCCTTGGCGTAGCGGATATCTTCCTGCTCTATCCTAGCGATGCCCTCAAAGGCGACCTTCTTCCAGTTGATCCTGGCGCGAAAGGCCACCGCCGCTAAAATGGCGGCCTTATAAGAAGCATCGTAACCTTCGATATCCTTTTTCGGATTGGCTTCGGCGTAACCTTTCTCCTTCGCTCTTTTCAGAGCTTCGGAGAACTCCATGCCCTCCTTGGTCATCTTGGAAAGGATATAATTGGTGGTGCCGTTCACAATGCCGTAAACCTCGGATATTTTATTGGCGGCCAGATCGCTCATGAGCGGCCCCAAAATGGGGATGCCCCCGCCTACGGAGGCCTCAAAAAGCAGGGAAACCCGGCTTTTTTTCGCGGCCGCAGAAAGCTCTGGCAGGTTGAGGGCGATCAGCTCTTTATTGGAGGTGACCACATGTTTGCCGGCTTTAAGCGCGGCCAGGACGAACTTTTTGGCGGGATTTATCCCGCCGATGGCTTCCACCACGATCGCTATTTCGGGATCGTTGATGATATCGGCCGCCCGGCGGGTAAGCTTGTGATGTTTGACCTTGGGCGAGACATCGCAGACCCGTTTGACATAAAGCCCCAGCGAGGGATTATGCCTGATCAAGCGGTCCACCGCCGAACCTACCGTCCCGTACCCCAATATGCCGATATAAACTTTTTTCATGTTAATCGAACAGCGAACTTATGGATTGATGCTTATAATTGCGCTGGATGGCTTCCGCCAGGATCTCGGCCACCGAAAGCATCTTAAGCCCCTTGAACTGCTTTTCTTTGGGGATGGGAAGCGAGTCGGTCACCACCACTTCGGCGAAGCCGGCCTGGGTCAACCGCTCGAGGGCTGGCCCGGCAAAGATGCCGTGCGTGGCCATCACGTAGATATCCGGGTTGCAGCCGGCCTTACGCAGGGCCCCCACTCCGGAGGTTATGGTGCCGGCGGTGTCTATCATGTCGTCCGTGATAATGACGGTCTTGCCCTTGACCTCGCCCACCACGTGGGTGACTTCGGACTGATGGTGCTCGGCCCGGACCTTATGTAATATAGCCAGCTGGGCGCCGATGCGGTCGGCCATTTTTTTGGCCACCTTGGCGCGGCCGGTATCGGGCGCCACCACCACCACGTTCTCCAGTTTCTTGGCCTTAATATAATTAACGAACAGGGGCAAAGCCGTGAGCGTATCCACCGGAATATTGAAAAATCCCTGGATCTGGTCGGAGTGCAGGTCCAGGCTCACCACCCTATCGGCGCCCGCGGTCTCGAGCAGGTTGGCCACCAATCTGGCGGAAACCGGCTCCCGGGAAGCGGCTTTCCTATCTTGCCGGGCATAGCCGAAGTAGGGGATCACCGCGTTGATGGAGCGCGCGGAAGCCCGCTTTAGGGCGTCGATGATAATAAAAAGTTCCATTAGATCTTCATTGACTTGGCTCGTGCAGGTTTGGATGATGACGCAATCCTGTCCGCGGATGTTCTCCTTGATGCGGGCATAGATCTCCCCGCCGGCAAAGCGCGAGAGCTGGATCTCACCGGCTTTGATCCCCAAATTCTTCACGATCTTTTCGCCCAGCTCCGGATGCGAGGTGCCGTAGAAGACCTTCAGTTCATCATTGATGGGATTCATTAGATACCCCCTCTGTGGGGTTCATTATAGGGGTTTAAGACCCAGCTAGTCAACTAACTAAGCAATGCGCGGACGGTTTTGATCAGCCGCTGGAGCCGTTCCTGCTTTATTCCTTCCGATAACTGATCCGGCAGGTGGGCAGAGGCAGTGCCGGGGCGGCTGGAATAGGCGAACATATGGACTTCGTTAAAACCTATTTCCTCAACCGCCTTTAGGGTATTTTGGAACTGGGCTTCGCTTTCTCCGGGAAAACCCACCAGGATATCGGTTGATATCCGGGCGATAGGCATTAGAGAGCGGATCTTGCTCACCCTTCCCAGGTAATGGTCGAGGGTGTAACCGCGGTTCATTCTGTTTAGTATCTCGTCATCGCCGGACTGGAGCGGCATCATGAATTCCTTGGCCATATAGGGAAGGTCGGCTACGGCTTCGATGATATCGTCGCTCATATCACGGGGGTGAGAAGTTAAAAATTGGACGCGGAGATCTCGTAATGCGTAATGCGTAAAACGTAATGCGAATTGTTTTAATAAGTTATCCAATCCATATTTGTAGGAATTAACGTTTTGGCCCAGTAAGATAATCTCTTTGGTCCCCTGCCCCACGAGTTTTTCTACTTCATCCAGGACCTCATTGATCGGCCGGCTGACCTCGCGACCGCGCACGTAGGGCACGACGCAGTAGGAGCAAAAGTTATCGCACCCGTGGGTGATAGTCACCAAGCCCTCACCCCTTTTATTCCCCTCTCCCATAGGGAGAGGGGGGACCGCTCGAAGAGCGGTGGGTGAGGGCTTCAGGTATTCCCTCAACTTCCCCACCTCATTCGGCCCGAACACCAGGTCCACGTGGGGGTATCTTTTGAGAATATCCATCCCCGGCTCCACGGGAACGCACCCGCAGACCCCAATGATCATCTTTGGGTTTTTCTTCTTCAATCCTTTAAGCGAGGCAACGTACTGGAGGGCGACATCTTCGGCATTTTGCCGCACACAGCAAGTGTTAACTAGAACGATATCTGCTGCCTGATAACCCTTTCCCTGAATACCTTGATATCCATGCAATTCAAGCACTTCCGCAAGTCGGTCTGAATCACTGAAGTTCATTTTGCATCCAAATGATTTGATGTAGTAGGTCTTAGAGAACATTTGATAAAATCTATAGGGGGATAGAACTATTACTTCTTGACACTTTTACGCTTAGGGGCTTTTTCAACAACTCTGCCGTCAGGCAATAAATATACGATCTTCCCGTCTCGCATATAAACCGCCGGGACACCTTTCCTTTGATGCTCTGCCAGGGCCTTTTTGACCGCTTCTTTCAAGGCCTTCTCAGCCATTAAGCCCATCCTATCGGTTTTTCCGCGGCTTACCATCTATTACTTCCCTCCAACTGATCTAACAAAGAAATCAAAATATTCCTGTTTTACCACTCTAAGATCATTGCTAAGACTATTGGCGACTAAGTCGGGGATCTTGCTGGAATTATCGAATAGATACCAATTATGAGCCATGTCCTTATAATTATACCAGAAATTGCTCCGGGAGCGAAGATATCTCCTGCGAATGGTCTCTTCCGGTATATTATGGCCCCCTGACTCGACCCTGTATCTGACCCGGGATACGGCCAATTCCGCGGAAACTAAATCCAGGAAATAAATAAATACCACATAGCCTGCCTCATGCAGTTCTTTTATCATCTTCATCCATCTCTTGCCGGCTAAAGTAGTTTCAAAACCAAAAGACCCCCCCTTATTTTTGTACTTGTCTATTAGCCCTAACATCAACTTGCCGGAGGTGATGTTCATGGTAGATGAATCCAATGGGGAAAGACCGACTGCAATATCGTCGGCATTTACAAAGTTGCGTACATTTACATAATTTGGCAAGAATTGCTTAACAAAGGTGGTTTTTCCCGAGCCATTTGGACCGCCAACAATATAGACCTCTTTTTGGTCACCCATAAATGATATTTATTATTATATCATGATCGATCTAGGAGATCTTCGATCCGCTGGGCAGGTCGTGATCCAGCATCAGAATGGAAAGATCGGTTTTATCTTCATTAGAAGCCGCTAAAAGCATGCCGAATGAGGTGACTCCTTTTATTACCCGGGGTTCGAGGTTGGCCAGGACCGCGACCTTTTTCCCGATCAGGGATTCTATGCCATAGAACTTCTTGATGCCCGCCACCACTTCCCGCTCCTCCCCGCCAAGGTCCACTTTTATTTTATAGATCTTATCCGCCCCAACTATCTCCTCGGCGGATCTGATCTCACCAACTTTTAACTCGAGCTTCTTGAATACTTCAAAAGTTATATTTTCCATAGATTAAATTATATCACATCCGCCATTCGGCGCGCTCTTCAGGCGGGGGTCATCTTTGAGGAGCTGATTTTAATCGCGCTGGATCAGGCGGTATCTGGTGCTGCGGCCGAGGCCGATCCGTTCGATCTTTTTGAATGAAAGCAGTCTTCCCAAGGCCTGATTAACGGTCGGACGGGCAACGCCTGTCTTCTTCGATATTTCCATAGGAGTCGCCTCGTCAACTGATCTCAGATACTGCCAGATCGCCAATTGTTTTGGCGACAGCAGTTTTTCAATGTTTTCGGCCGACAATAGCTCAACTGCTATCCTGGATTGTTTAAGAAAAACGGATAAAAAGAATTCCAGCCAAGGGACGATGTTTTCCTTCTTACCCTTGAATGTCTTCTGGCTTTTTCGCAGCGCCGCGTAATATTCAAGTTTGTTGTCCTCAACCAGTTTTTCATGCGAAACATACGGTATATACAAATAACCTTCTTTGAGCAGCAGCAGATTGGTCAAGATCCTGGAAAGCCGGCCGTTGCCGTCCTCAAAGGGGTGAACATTCAAGAATTCAACGATAAAACTCCCAACGATCAAAAGCGGATGATATTTATTTTCTTTAAGGGCACTTTGCGCCCATTCGACCAGTTCCAGCATTGCTTTTGGGGTTAAATAAGCGGGGGTGGTGTCAAATAATACTCCTACGGGGTTGCCCGAAGCATCGATCATCATGACCTGGTTCTCTTTCTTTTTGTATTCGCCCCGGTGACCTTCATCTTTCTCGGCATATTTCAGCAGTTCCTGGTGAAAATGCTTGATGGCGCCTTCGGAAAAGCGGATATGCTCCCAGGAGTTAAAGACATTGCGCAGCAGTTCAAAATATCCTTTGACCTCCTGTTTATCTCGATTTGTGAATTTTTGCAGGGAGATGCCATTCATCAGCTTTTCAACATCGGCATCTGACAGGCGAGCTCCCTCAATGCGGGTGGAAGCCCCGGTTGAGGTAATAAGCACAGAGTGTTTAAGCCGGCCCAGGACCTGCGGATTTAGTTTGGCGCCGGCGATCCACTGCCCCTTTAGTTCGTCAATCCGGCTTATATTATTCCAGATTTCAGGCGGCAGGTCCTTTAATCGCCGATCAAAACGTTGGTTTGGCATAAATATTACCTTATACTTTAACTATATAAGATTATATAAGATTATATATTTAAAAACAATAGGCGTTGTGCGTGACCTGCCTGCCGCCCGCCTGCAACGCATGCAATGCGGGCAGGGCAGGCAGGCGCGATACGCATTTCGCGCTTCGCGCTACGAAACGCATCTCGCCACCGCTACCGCGCGATCAATCGTTTTTCCTCAAAAGAAATATCTTATATTTATCCAGTTTCCGTTCAATCGTTGACCATCTTTTGACTTCTCTAAGATCGATCGTGTGTTTTTGGGCGACCATGACCGCCTGTTCGAGCGATTGAGGGTCATTCCAATGATAATAGGCGGCCAGGCGATCTTTCACGCAATCGGTAGGGCTTAATAATCGCAAGAAACCGCCCCGGGTATGAATAATTGAGGTCTTTTTGACCGGTTCTCCGCCGATCGCCAGCGGAGGCGGGATCAACTCTACAATATATGGGCAGTCTTTCCGCATGAAGAATCCCTCTGCCGCCTTTCCAAATCCTAATTTCTTCATAGCGGCAAGGATATTTTTGGCATTATATTCTACGGAAGCAGTAACAAAGTCCAAATCCAGGGACTGGTATTTATTCCCGGAATAGATGGTCACGCAGGCTCCTCCGGTCAGGACCGTCTCAATCCCATGCTTCTTAAGTGCGGAACAGATCAGCCCGGCTAATTCTTTAAGGCTGATCTTCTTGAAGGATCTTTTCACAGAGGCTTGCCGGCGCGGCGGGGGCGGAGGCGGGGCATGTAATATTTTTCTTTTTCTTTTTGGGGCATAAAGGATAAGGCTTTATTTAGTAATTTTTCTAGCTCAGTTTTAAAGGGGTAGCGGGGATTTAAAACATATACTCGTGTTTTCCCTTTAAGTTTGCTGACCAAAACCCCGGCTCTCTCCATATTCCTCAGCTGATTAAGGTAGGAAGTAAGCTGGCCGCCAAAGGCAGCGGCAATTTCCCTGGCGTAGCCTTCTTTCCTGGTAAGCAGGAACAATAAAGCTCTTTCTTTTATTCTATTGCCCAGTATTATTTCTAGCATGGTTTAATTATACGGTCATTGGGCCCGCGAGTCAATGAACAAGTATTTTGTTCATATGAACAAGTATTTTGTTCAATGCCCCCCTTTACTCCCCCATTACTTTAACAACCACCCTCTTCCTCCTCTGCCCTTAGGATAATGGAGGCGGGCATCAAGCGGCACCGGCCAAGGGGGAGGTCGCTTATTCTCACGAATTTGGCCGATCTCCAATAACGCGAAGGATCGGTTTCCCTAATACACCAACGGGCGCGAATGATCGCTTATCCGGAGGGGCCTGGGTAGTTCCTTCGGATTAGTGTTTATTGGGATAAATTAGAGCGGTTCGTGTTATGGAAATTCGGGTCATTGGCGAAGGTTAAATTAGTGAGAATAAGCGTTTTCCCTAAAAAAACACAAAATATTTATTTAAATGAATGTACCAACCCTTCACTCCCCCATCACCTTCACAACCACCCGTTTTCTTCTTTGCCCATCAAATTCGCCATAGAAAATCTGCTGCCAGGGCCGGAAGTCAACAAATTCTAAATTCAAACCAACCGGTCTTTTACCAGATCAACAAATTCGCGGGCGATCTTAACGGCGTACTGCGCTTCCGACTTTGAGATCAGCTCGGGCTCGTCATACATGACGCGATGGCGGTTAACCCTCATCGTATCGATAAAACGGACTTTCTCCTGATACTGCCCACCCAGTGTCTTCCCAATAAAGCGCAAAACCGTTTTGTGCTGTTCCATCCCCCGCGGCCGGTACCCCTTTGAAAACATCAGCGCCCGCCCGGCCTGAAGGATGGCGTTATAAGCGATCGAGAAAGCCCAATCATTATCTTCGGCCAGCGTCTTCAAGGCGACCTTAATATCCCTGGCGGCCAGCTTCAGTTCTTTGGCTATCTGTTCCGGCGGCGCCTTATAGGCGATTATTAAATTATCCTTTTCCAGTTCTTTGTAATTCACGCTCATCCCCTATGATCATTATTTTCTTCCCTTTCAGCGCATTCGTCATA
>Ga0315294_10002835_pt1 | contig 18875 bp, 19 predicted proteins | sample YL17G13_40_MG_FD_203626 | JGI IMG/M metagenome (GOLD analysis project Ga0315294, IMG submission 203626) | Sediment microbial communities from Yellowstone Lake, YNP, Wyoming, USA - YL17G13_40 | ecosystem: Environmental > Aquatic > Freshwater > Lake > Sediment | place: USA: Wyoming | collected...
TCCCACTCCCAGTGGCCGGTCATAATCGAACCTGCCGAGTTAGGATGGACAACCCTGTGCTCCACCCGCATATTTGTAAACAAAGTCCCTTTCGGAACCATCTCGCCCCAGAGCCGGGGAATATAGCAATGCTCGGGGTCATCGATAGATTCGCTCGAACGCGTGCCGCCTCCAAAAAGAATAATGATGAGCTTGCGATTCGCAAGCTCCACAGAGGCAGGCGCTTTCCAGCGACGTGTATCGCTTCCAAACATAGTACCGACGTCACCAAACGCTGCAGCGGCTCCAAGAGCCGCAGCAGCAGACAAAAATTTTCTTCGACTAATCTTAACAACCATTTCAACGACTCACTTTAGCCTCTGGTCATCGGATGACCTGTTGCGCCTTGCTGTTTGGGCTGTCCACTGCTACTTGTTTCTCGGCTTTCTTCCACGTATCTGCATCTACCGCCAGATAAACTTCCCCTGTCTTTTGCTCAAGGATAGTCCGGTAGATATTAAACCGCCCTTTCTCGGAGCCATACAGGCTAACCGTACGTTCTTCGGTTCCTCCATTGTCGCAGGCCACCGATGCGCGAAAATCAATACCCTCAGGCACAGCAACCTCAAGATTTATCGGGCCGAACTCTTTCCACAACGAAGCTGGGTGCACAACGTATGCAAGCTGGTAGCTTGACGGCTCACGGGTGTCTGAATAAGCGTACTGCCTGTAGCTCACCACCAGCGTGTGGACCGACTTAGCAGGGAACTTAACCTGATAATGCAGTATGTTCATCGGGGCAAATGTGAATATAACGGGGAGGTTTTTCAAAATCGTCTCGCAGGATGCCTTCTCTAATTCACTTATGGGCGCCTTTGGGTCGAGGTAATCCACCCTGGCGTATATTGTCGGGTCGCTCACTACCCCAACATCCAAACCTTTGTTCAGCGATTCAGGGTCAACCGTTATCTCACGGGGACGAATCTTCCCTGTCTTGAGGTCCACAGAGCATTCACGTACATCCCCTCCCCAGGCGCTAAAAATCTTCTCGTAGGCAGCAGTTGCCTCCGGGTTGAACCGCGAAGCAAGATGAGCAAAGAATTGGGTAGCTTTTTGTTCTCCAATCGCCGCCAGTATGCCGAGGTACTGGTTTTCCAGTTTTCCTACCTCCTCCCCAGACCATGTCCCACGCAACCAGTTGCGGTCGCGCGGCTGGACTGGGAGAGCATCGGCGAGATGTAAACTGGCGTACTCGACCAAAAGGGCTGCATCGCGTTCGTTCCATTTCATCGGCCCTGTCAGGCGTGCAAAAAGCTTCTGCCGAGCCACAGAACGCTCCTCACCACCACTATTACGCACACCCGCTACGAGATTGGATAGTTGGGCATTTGCCGCTACGGCATCTTCGATGACCGTACAGGCGCGCTGGCGAATAATCCCGTAGATAGCCGAGTTCGAGATGATAATACACCTGACAGGTTTCTGGTCGAGCATTACATGCACATCAGAGGTCGGCGCCATTGCCGCCAAGGAAACATAAATACCGCGGAGGATGGGAAAGCCAAAGTCAACCTCGATTTCCTCATCGGTGGGATTTTCAATCGTGTACTCAGCCGAGACTGCAACAAGAGGCGGACCTGCAACCTTGCCTCTCGACATCCGGTCTTTGCCAAATGTTGCTTTCAGGTCCTCCTTAATAACCTTAAGGCGATTCTCCCGGCCCGGCTTTAAATCCGGGTCAAGACGTGCGAGCACTCCCTTTGCCGCTGGGTCACCGTTTGGATACTTAATCACAAACGGCCCGCCGTTTGCCAACGCCAGGCTCGTCGCCAGAGCAAACCAGGTCAAAAGAGACCCTGACACCAAAACTATGCTTTTCGTACTCATTTCAAAATCTCCTTTCATAACAGTCATTTTTATTACTTTGCTTTACGGTAACTATCTGCCTTTAATATAATGCACAACCGGCGGCGGGTTTCGTAAATAGTTTGTAAAAGATTTGGAAGGAAAATAGGCAGGTGCGTGCGGAAGGCTAAAAGATGTGATTTTAACTTTCCAGACAGGGGTGATAATAACCCCCACACCATATCATTTATTTGACCAGCTTACCATTCTGATCTATATTTATATTGCAAAACCGTAAAAAATTTCTGGACAAAATAGTGAAAGGTGGTTATAATTACTTTTTGAATTATTAGCTCCAGTATTGTGTTAAAAACAGAGGTGACTGACTATGGCACATAAAAAAGGACAAGGCTCTACAAAAAACGGCAGAGACGGCAATCCGAAATACAGAGGCGTGAAGACATTTGGCGGCCAAACGGTAAGGACCGGCTCAATAATCGTCCGGCAGTGCGGAACAAAGTTCTTCCCTGGCTCCAACGTCGGCATTGGCAGGGATTTTACATTATTTGCCACCGCAGACGGGACAGTCCGCTTCCAGGGACGAAAAATCCACGTTGTCTGACAAAAAGAAATAACGCCACTAATAAAAAAGGATGGTATTTTTGCCATCCTTTTTTTATTATATCGAGATACGAAATACGAGCGACGAGATACGAGAAAATGTTTATTGACGAGGCAAAAATCCAGGTCAAAGCCGGAGACGGCGGTAACGGATGTGTCAGCTTCCGCCGGGAAAAGTTCATCCCCAAGGGCGGTCCAGACGGCGGCGACGGCGGGAAGGGGGGCGATGTGTATTTTGTGGCCGACGAAAATCTCGATACTCTGATAGACTTTGTCGGCAAGCATCACTGGCGAGCTAAAAATGGTCAACCCGGCTCAGGAAACAATAAGCACGGAGCAGATGGCCAGGACCTGACAATCAAGGTCCCGCCAGGCACACTCATTTATGATGCCGACCTGGAGTTGCTGCTAAAAGACCTTGACAAACCCGGATTGAAAGCGCGTGTCTGCCGCAGCGGAAGGGGCGGAAAGGGTAATAAGGCCTTTGCAACTTCAACAAATCAGACACCCAGATACGCCGAACCCGGCAAAAAAGGCCAGGAAAGAAACATCCGGCTGGAATTAAAGCTCATCGCCGATGTCGGCATAGTCGGTATGCCTAATGCCGGCAAAAGCACGCTGATTTCTCGCTGCTCAGCCGCCAGGCCGAAAATCGCCGACTACCCCTTCACCACGACCGAGCCGGTGCTCGGCATCGTAGAGTTAAGCGATTACCGCCGGTTTGTTATGGCCGACATACCGGGCCTGATTGAAGGCGCTCACAAAGGGACAGGACTTGGCTACGAATTCCTAAAACATATCGAAAGAACTCGAATAATCGTCCATATTCTTGATGTGATGCCGTTGGATGGCTCCGACCCTGCGGCGAATTACAAAACCATCCGCGGCGAATTAGAGCACTACAGCAAGGTACTTGCCGGCAAACAGGAAGTCATCGTGGTCAACAAAATGGACCTCGACCACAGTGGGAAAAAGGTAAAAGAGCTGAAAAAGAAACTCAAGAAGGACCTTCACCCTATTTCAGCAGTTACCGGCAAAGGAGTAAAAGAACTGACGGAATTCCTGTGGCAAAAGGTCAAGGAAACAAAGGGGCAAGACTATCACTCCGATAGGCCTTAAGAGTCTTGCCAGTGGCATGATTCTTTATTGAACCAAACCCCTTATGGCTTCCAGAAAACTCTCGGCGGCTCGAATGGCTTGTTCTGCTTGCTGGGCAGATACGTGGGCAATGCCCCCGTAATCGCCAACACCGCGCAATTCAAAAAGCCAGTTCAAGTCCTTGCCTTGCTCTTTGCTGAGTTTGCCTGCCTTGACGAACCTCTGGTGGATAGATGCGATGACAGCGCTATGCTTGCTCAGACTAACACCTTCGCTTAGCAAAACAGCAGTTGCCGCGTAAAAAGCTGCATAATACGCCCGTGAAGCAGCAAAATCGTGGTAGTTTTTATCAGCCAGTTCTTTAGCAGCTTGGATGGACTGCTCGGCTCGCTGGAGATTAGCCGTTATTTCCTTTGCATATTCGAGCGTCACACAAGCACTCCTTCTCTTTTAGCATTTCTATAGAGCTGGATGCTTCCCTGCTCAAACTCATCGAATAAAGCAGGCTTGGCAGAAATCAGCCGGTCGGACTCCAATTGGATGGGATAGAGCGCATCTATAACTTGACGAAGTTCGTAGAAGTAATCAAAGGGTTCGCTCAACAAAACGAGTAAATCGACATCGCTTGTTGGGTTAGCCTCGTTGCGTGCTATAGACCCATATAGAATCAGACCCTTAAATTGAGAGCCATAGTGCTTCTCAAGAGCCATCCTGCATTTTTGTACTATTTTGTCTGTTAGCGCCATCTGCATCACCTTGATTTTCGACTTCGCAGCTTATGTGAAAGGTACCCATACTCCGAATTATTACACCTATCGGCTGCGATTTCAATCCTTTTTCAAGATTTTGTGCCGCGTAGCTTTGCTGCCACAGATTTTCTTGTTGACCTTCATTAGCAAATACTCAACCTTATGAGTGTTGAGTAATTTCAAGAACTCTTTGAAGTCGGGTGGCAGATGGGTCGTAGCCATAAATGATTTGCCGCATCAGCTCAACGGCTTCCAGACGTTCGTAAGGGGTCCTGGAAAGCCAATATGATTTTTCATCTGATTGGTCGAAAAGCGATACATATTGCTCACCGTCTCCTGCTATTGTTTTCCTCCATAAGCACGGAGAACCTGTGCCACCCTATCCTTGTCTACTTGTGAAACTCCTGGAAACGGTTTTTCAAGTGCTGCACGCAAAGGAGTTTCCCCGTCTTTAGCCCTGGCATTAACATCAGCTCTATGTTGAATAAGCAATTCTGCAATTTCAGCACGACCTAGATATGCTGCCTCATGTAGCAACGTTCCGCCAAACTTATCCCTAAAATTTACATCCGCACCATGCTTTATCAAAAGCTCTACTGCATCCGAATGGCCAACATGGATTGCTGAACCAAGCGGTGGAGAACCAAAGCTGTCTACCACATTAACTGATGCCCCTGCACTTAACAACAAACTCATAACTTCTTTTCGGTTTGATTTAGCATCAATCGCAAAATATAGCGGAGTTGATCCTGTGTCGTACCTTGCCTCAATATCCGCACCATATTTGATCAGGATTTTGGCCACATCCACGTGACCATTTTGCACGGCCCGATGCAAAGGCGTTCCGTTTAAGGAGTCACGAGCATTAACATTGGCATTGTTGTCTAAAAGCAGTTTAACCGCCTCAGCATAACCCGACCCAGCTGCTATGTGTAATAATGTTTGTCCGTATTGATTTTGCACAGCGTCTATATCGGTTCCCTGCTTAATAATTTCTTCTGCTTTGGCGATTAACTTCTGCTCTGTTCCAATTGTTGTTCGTGATTTTCTTGGGAGGAAATCGGGCTTAAATATGGTGGAAAAGACCATAAAGTAAATAACTAATCCTATTATGATCGCAATCAAGAGTATAAGAAGTGCATATCCTCTGTAAAGGTAATGCAACATCGTGATTGAGTGGGGATTTGACATCGAAATTTGCCCACTAAAATCCTTTTTATAAACTTTATTTTGAAAATCCATATTTATAACTCCTAATGTATATAATCTGTCTGTACAACATAAATGACCGGTACAAATTATCCCAGATGAGATTATTAATACAAGGTTTAAGGTACTTTGCCACACTGTTCAATGCTTTGCCCATAGTTTTTCTCTGCCTGTTGGAGGCATTCGTATGTTGCCATAGTTGTAGCCCCCGTCCAGCTTGCTTCAAAAAGCGGTGGTAGCCCGCGGATAACCATAATAACCGACCGCGTATCCGCCGATTAGCAGATACTCAACCTTATGAGCGGCCAGTAATTTCAAGAACTCTTTGAAGTCGGGTGGCAGATGGGTCGTAGCCATAAATGATTTGCCGCATCAGCTCAACGGCTTCCAGACGTTCGTAAGGGGTCCTGGAAAGCCAATATGATTTTTCATCTGATTGGTCGAAAAGCGATGCTACTGTGAAAGCAGTTTTGTCTATCTTCGGAAAACCAAGCCTGTCCATAACTCAACTATACCAGAAACAAACGGCCGTGTAAACAAAACTTCCGCTCGTATCTTGTCAAGGCGAACCGGCGTGGAACAACAACCAGCGCAAGGGTAACAGAGCCATCGCGGTCAGCCGCGACGGCTTGTCAGGCGGGCTGACCCGCCCTTTGGAGTCTCGTAGAGCGGGTTATGTTTTTACCGCTTTGGTCCTATTTCACTTACCGGGAATAACGGCCGCCACCGCCGCCCATCCTCCGGCCGCCGCCGCCTCTATCTCCGCGGCCTCCGCGACCCTCAGGACGGGGACGCGCCTCGTTGACACTGAGTGTTCGCCCCTTTAGGTCCTTGCCGTCCATCCCTGTGATAGCGGACTGGGCTTCGGCTTTAGAAGGCATCTCCACAAATCCAAATCCCCTTGATTCACCACTGAACTTGTCCTTGATGATGGTTACTGAGGTAACCTGTCCAAAAGGTTGGAATGCTTCCTGTAAGTCTGTTTCGTTAGCTTCGCGCGGTAAATTGCCCACATAGATATTCACTTCGGTTTCCTTCCAGTTATAGATATTTCAACTTTATAATCCTGCCACCCGGTATCATGGCACCGTAACTGTTTCAAGATTCGGCCTCGCCTTGCGGTTCTAAATGCGGCAGCTCCCACTCTTCGAATTAAGATAACGCAACTGAGGTGAGGCACACCTCTACTTATAGTTATTCCGGATTTAGATAATACCAGCCTTTTCGAGCACCTGTCAAATTAAAAACCGGCGTGAAATGGCTGTAAATTGACAATTGGCAAATAATAAGGTAGGCTACAAGGTAAAAGGGCAGACGACAGACGAATTATGAAAGAATAATCACGCACGACGCAATACGCACGACGAACGACAAGAAATGAACATAATCGCGATAGATATCGGCAATACGAATATCAACATTGGGCTTTTTCTCGACGGCGAAGAGCGGTTTATAAAGTCCTTCACGGGGCAGGCCCGCGAAGAACTTGTAGATTGTCTGGTGTCCGCGTGGGAGAAAATCCCCGTCGCCGAAAGCTCAAAAGAAGGAAAGCACGATGGCGTAATTGTCGTCAGCAGCGTTAAACCCGACTGGACCGAGCTAATTACGGGCATAGTAAAAGAAACCCTCGGCGAAAAGGTTCACATCATAGGTAAAGATATACCCCTGCCAATAACCTGCCGGGTGGATGAACCTGCTAAAGTCGGCACCGACAGGGTCGTTGCAGCCGCAGCGGCTTACGCTGTTGTCGAGGATGCAGTAGTCGTTGCCGACCTCGGCACCGCCGTTACCATTGACTTAGTTGACCAGAACGGCGTTTTTCTTGGCGGAGTCATCTGCCCGGGCTTTGAAATAAGCGCAAAGGCCCTGAATGAAAATACCGCCCAACTGCCGCATATCAAGGTTACCAGACCCGAAGCTCCTTTCGGCAAAAATACAGCCGAGGCCATAAATTGCGGACTCTATTACTCTGTTATTGGCACGCTGGAGGAGATTATCAGGCGCTACGCAGAAAAAATCGGCAAATGGCCACAGACAGTCATCACCGGCACCGGCGCCAAGCTTATAAAGGATGATTGCAAATTTATAGATAACTACGTGCCGAACCTGGTTGTAAAAGGCATCGTCCTTGCCTATCAAAAATACATCGAAGAAAAGGCAAGTTCCTCCGACCTATGAGTGTTTTCGCTGCAGTAATGACCGGCAAAGGGACCGCTGCGATATCAACCATTCAGGTATTCGGCGATGCAGCGGTGACTGTCATAAAAAAAATATTCAAACCGGCAGGGTCAAAACCGGCTGAATTCAAACCGGGCAAAATCCTGCTCGGTGCAATCATCGACCCTTCAGGCCAGGAGACCATCGACCAGGTTACAATCGGCTGCGAAGGACCTGAAGCTATCGCAATACACTGTCACGGTAATCCGCTTATCGTTGAAATGATAATGCAACTGCTCCAGCGTAATGGTGTTACACTGCTGACGGCGGAAGAGCTTCTGGCTAAAATCCTGACCGCGCAAAAGAGCGCCAGCACTATCGCGGTCGAAGCCAAATTGACCCAGTTGAAGGCGCAGACAATCCAGGGCACCAAGATAATCGCAAATCAAATTGAGGCTGGCCTAACCAAGAAAGCAAAACAATGGCTGCAGAATACAGACGCAATTTCTCTTGAAGAAATTATATCTGACTCTGAGCAGATACTTCGTGACAGCCAAATAGCAAAATTGATTATCTACGGCTGCACGACCGTCCTCGCAGGCCCGCCGAATACCGGCAAAAGCACCCTCTTAAACTGCCTGGCTGGCCGACAAAAAGCAATTGTAAGCGACCTTAAAGGCACAACGCGGGACTGGGTATCAGCCCGATGCCAAATCGAACCTCTTTCCATAGAGCTAATCGACACCGCAGGATTGAACGAAAGGCTCGAATTAGTCCCCGAAGGTACTATTGAAAAGGCCGCTCAGAAAAAAACCATCGAAATGTTAGACCGGGCAGACCTGATTCTGCTGGTTCTGGATAATAATCAGCCAGAAAACCTTCTCGACAGCCAACTCCTGAAAAAAATCGCTGAAAAAAGAATTTTAACTATCCTGAACAAATCCGATTTGCCGACCGGATTCGACGCCGGCAAACTGCCCGGAATTTTAAGCAACACAGTCCAGATAAGCGCCAAATTCGGCACCGGGATTGAAAATCTGACCCGCAAAATCCTGCAAATCTGCGGCGTCGCCGACTTTGACATTCATACCACTGTTTGTTTCACCACCCGACAGGAAGAACTGCTAAATCAACTAACAAAAACCAAATCAAAACACAAAGCCCTCTCGCTCATAACAGAGTTGTTAAACGGCCAAGTGCAGGGGGCTATGCCCACCAAAAAATAATGGTAGGCAGATCCCGTACCACATGCTAAAATTGTGACATCTGTTCAACATAATAGTTTGCTATTGGAATTATGAGAAAAGAATACGATTTTAGCAAAGGCGTCAGAGGCAAATATGCCAAAAAATACCAAGCAGGGACTAATATCGTTTTGCTGGACCCTGATGTGGCCAGAGTATTTAAAACGCCACGGTCAGTTAATCAGGCATTAAGGTCGCTGACCGAAATTATCAAAGCCCAAAAACAAAAAGCATAATCAGAATAACCGCACCAGCACAAGCCTGTACGAACAAACCTTGATTTATTACAGATTCTTGTAAGTTTTGCAATGAGACGACTACTAAAAGCAGGTGTCCGATCCTATTTGTTATTTTTCTCACACTATGAGGCTTTAATTATTTATTAGCTTAGAGATGCTTGGTTCCGTTAGTCTCTGTTAGCATCCGAATCGAAATATAAGCAGACCCATAATGAATCCAAACACATAATAGATGAGATACAAGTAGTTCTTACCTAATGGGATATAATTAAAAACTCCATTTCTTCTATCAAAAACAATCTTCCACCTTTCTACAAGATAGTAGTTTTTTGGACCTGATATATCCTGTCGCGCATAGTGAAAGCCTCCTTGCTGAGACCGCCAATACTCCACATAAGGCGGATATTTTTCATTGTATATAAGAATCACTTTCTTGTTATAAGAATATTCCTTCCTTAACTGCCTCGCTGACGATGCCTATCTGTTTTTTCTTGGCTTCAAATTCCTCAGGCGTGTAACATAACGGCTCTATCTCAATAGGCCAATGCTGCCAGAAATCGTACATTAAAGCAGAACGCTTGCTAAAGAATATGTCTCTGAAATCATCTGAGACCAGGATTATATCATAGTCACTGTCTTTCAAATGCTCGTCTTTGGCCCTGCTGCCAAAAAATATGGCCTGGCTTATATTGTACTTTTTTCTTGCTTTTTGTAAGAAATCAGCTATTCTTGAATCTGCTTTTTTACCCATTCGACTACCTGTTCAGCGGTCTTAAGGTGGCGGGCTGCGATACTCTCATCATATAACTCAGCAGGAACACCCGCTGCCATATCGGGATAGCGAGTGCTCAAATACTCCGGATTCAAATCTCTTAAAAGCCAAACCACCTCGACGATAACATAGCAAATCCAAAGATTACTATCCTGTTTTATTTTCTCTAATTTCTTCTTGTTGTAAAGAAATAAATATAAAAAGCCTCTTAACTTGTTAAACGGGCCGCTCTGTGTATAATCTCGTGGTATGGCTATCGAGAGTGAAAAGCTAACCCCTGCGATGAAGCAGTTTCACCAGTTCAAGGGAAAATACCCCGACTGCATACTGTTTTTTCGAATGGGAGATTTCTACGAGACCTTCTACGAAGATGCCAAAGTCTGCTCGAAGGTCCTCGGGCTGACTTTAACCAGCCGAAACAAAGGCGACAATCCTATCCCGCTGGCCGGTGTCCCCTACCACGCTGTCGATGGGTATCTTAAAAAAATGTTAGAGGCCGGCTACAAAGTCGCCGTCTGCGAGCAGGTCGAAGACCCCAGAACCGCAAAGGGCGTCGTCAAACGCGATATCATTCGGATTGTCACCCCGGGCACACTCACCGATGACATCCTGCTGGATGCCAAGAAGGACAATTTCCTCTGTGCAATCAGTCTGGGTGTAAAAGACCGGGCTGCCATCAGTTGGGTCGATATCTCAACGGGCCACTTTTTCGTCCAGCAGTTACCTGAAAGAAAGCTGCTCGATGAGCTGCTGCGACTTTCACCGGCTGAGTGTCTGCTGCCCGATAGACGCGGCGAATTGTTTGAAGCCGAGACAAGAAAGCTTGCCAAAGACATCACACAGTTGACCAAGGCCACCGTAACTGAACGTCCGAGCTGGTATTTCGACCCCTATCAGGCAAGGCAGCGTCTGCTAAAGCACTTCGGCACCGCCACCCTCGAAGGCTTCGGCATTAGTAACAATGACGATGGCCTCATCCCGCCCGCCGGTGCCATCATCGAATACCTCAACGAGACACAAAAGACCACGCTCGGCCATATCCGAAACTTGAAGAAAATCGAGCGCCAGAACTTTCTGCAAATCGACCCGGCCTCACTGCGAAGTCTGGAAATCCTGCAAACTATTCGCACCGAAAGCAAAAAGGGAACGCTGCTGGAATGTCTCGATGATACGCTGACCGGTATGGGCGGCAGGATGTTCAGAAACTGGCTGTGTATGCCGCTGTGCGACCTCGGCGCCATCGAGCTGCGTCAGGATGCCACTGAGGAATTAAAAAACGCTGACGCCGGTTTATCCGACATTCGCAAACTGCTTTCAAATATATCCGACACCGAGAGAATCGCAGCCCGCATCAGCACGTTTCGGGCCACTCCGAGGGACCTATTGGCCCTCGCAGCAACGCTTCGCCAGATACCGCTGCTGCGACAAGTCTTGCAACAATTCCACGCCGACCTGCTTATGCGATTGGCCGGCCAATGCGATAGCATGGATGAATTAGCTGACCTGCTCGAAGCTGCAATTGAGCCGGAATGTCCCTCGCATCTTCGTGATGGCGGCGTAATAAGAACAGGCTTCAACGAGGAACTCGACCGGCTGCGCTCGATTTCCAGAGACGGCCAAAGCTGGCTAAAGAACTACCAGAAAGAGCAGGCCCAGCGAACCGGCATCACAAACCTGAGAATCGGCTACAATCAGGTCTTCGGCTATTATATCGAAGTAAGCCGCTCTGCAGCAAACAAAGTCCCCGCCGACTATGTCCGCAAGCAGACAATCAAAAACGCCGAGCGTTACATCACTGAAGAGCTTAAAAAATACGAAACGCAGGTCCTCGGCGCCGAGGAAAAGGCCCTCGAACTTGAGCAGCAAATCTTTGATGACCTTCGCGGGCAGGCCGCTCAATACGTCAGCCGACTACAGACCCTTGCTGATACAATTGCCCAGTGTGATTGTCTGGCGGCTCTTGCGTATCTGGCGAAACGCCGCAACTACGTTCGACCGAAGGTAACTGGCGGCGGCGAACTTATCATTCACGATGGAAAACATCCGGTTCTTGCTGAGATTCTTGGCTCCGAGTTTGTGCCTAATGACATCGAGATAGAAGATGGTGCCGGCGACATCCTCGTTATCACAGGCCCCAATATGAGCGGCAAAAGCACCTACATAAGACAGGTAGCATTACTTATCCTGATGGCACAGACCGGCTCATTTATCCCCGCCAAAGACGCCCAGATAGGACTGGTCGATAGAATCTTCACCCGCGTGGGAGCTTCCGATGAGCTTATCCGGGGCCAATCTACATTTATGGTCGAAATGACCGAAACCGCCAACATCATCAATAACGCCACCGAAAGGTCACTCGTTATTCTCGACGAGGTTGGTCGTGGCACAAGCACTTACGATGGCCTGGCGCTGGCCTGGGCTATTACCGAACACATCGCAAACAAAATTAAATGCAGAACGCTTTTTGCAACCCACTACCACGAGCTGACCGAATTAGCGGAGCTATTTGCGAACGTCAAAAACTGCAACGTAGCCGTGCGGGAATGGATGGATGAGGTCGTCTTTTTGTACAAAATTTTACCCGGCGGGACCGACAAGAGTTACGGCATCCACGTAGCAAAATTAGCCGGCGTCCCTCAATCAATCCTGGAACGCAGCAAAGAAATCCTCGAAGAATTGGAGAGCACTTTCACCAAAGAAGTTACCGGCGACCACCTTGCAAAACACAAAACCAAACAACCCAACAAAGACACCCTCTTTGTGCAAAAGCACAAATCCGTTTTGGAAAAACTCGCCTCTATCGACATTAACAAGCTTACCCCCATTGAAGCAATAAACCTGCTAAGCCAGATAAAAGGAGAAATCAACGAGAAATAAGCACCGAGCAGTTGGTGTGAAGCTATCCGCAAAAGCATTTGAATTTCCGGCCCTTGCAGTTTACAATCGTGTTTATGATTAGCGATGAGGTACTTCAGAAAGTAAAAGACCGGCTGGTAAACGGGTTTCACCCTCAGAGAATCATTCTCTTTGGCTCGCAAGCAAGAGGCACAATCGACCCGCGCAGTGATGTCGATATCCTTGTAATTTGTCCCTTCAAAGGTAAACGCCAACATTTAATGGTCGAAATGGACAGGGCTTTGCGTGGCCTTAACCTGGCAAGAGATATAGTGATTTTGACGCCGGAAGAGTTTGAGCGGGACCGTCGAATCCCAGGCACCGTAAGCAGATACGCTCACAAGGAAGGAAAAGTGGTCTATGAGCAATCCTGATCCGGACATTCTCAGGAACGTTATGCAATGGATGAGCTTCGCCGATTAAAGCAATAAATCTGTTGAATCAAATAAAAAATGAGATTGAGGAAAAATAAAACCAAAAAAATTTGGATGCTGTGCCGAAACTTACACCTATCCTTCTTGTAGAAGCCCGTCTGCCGCTTTATTAATCTTTTCCTTCCCCCTCGGTCTTTTTCTCAGGTGGTACAATCTTTACCTTATACGAATGCGCAAGTTTCTTGACCTTCTCAAGGTCCTCAAATGTCCTTCCAATGCGTTCGCCAACTTTTGCAGCCTCAGACAAGTCAAGCTGTCCAAGTTCCACAAGCGCCTTTCCTTTTTCAAGCAAATCAACAAAAGCACCAGTTAAAGTCTCAACAACAAAACTCAAATCATCCCATTCTAATACTGAATCGAGCAAAATCTTTCTCTTTTTATTCTTGAAACTAATATGAATTGCTGGCGTAAGTTTAGGTGGGGCACCATCCCATTTGCAGTAATAACCGACTCCCGAAATGACCTTATCAGCGAGTGATTCCTCGCTTTCTGGAGGTTCTGCCATTTCCTTTTTTAATGTTGATTTAGCAGCTTTGTTCTCAAACAAGTTCGGGAAGTGTTTGTCAAGAAGATTCTTTGCTTGCTCAACCAAGGAAATTGAGTCTTCCCTTATCTTTTCTAATAAGAAAAGATTATACTGAGGGCCATTTAAAGCTACAGATAGCCTAACTATGCTCTCTGGAACAATTTTGGCGAATTCCTCAGTGGTAATATCCTTATTCGCAATAGCATTCTTAACGGCATCGAGTCTGTTGTTGTCATCACATAATTCAAATAGTCCAATGAGATCCTCATCTAACTGTTCAATGCCGGTTCTTATTTTTTTCTCCACCATTCACTTGCTCCTTTAATTTCTCTGCCTCTTGCTCTCTTACTAAGTAAAATCCGAAATGAACGGCCGCCTTCTCAATAAACCGGTCCACCTTATCTTCCATAATACGCGGATGATAGACATCAAATCGAGTCACTTTATCTATCAAGTGCTCATACTTACTTACGACAACTATTGGAGTACCTATACTCGCATCACTAATCAGATTCCCAATACTCTTGGCGTGCAATACACTCTTTCTCTCCGGCATTGTAATATTCTTAACGTTAGCAATAAACACCTTTCCCGGAATAATACTCCCTATTTCATTTATTGTCACCTCTTTCGGCTCCTTCCTAAGGGGCTGCCCTTTCCTAATCCAAATCTTAGGCCTCAGATAGAAAAACGTCACTGTACCAATGCACCCTGCCAAGATTGACAAAGTTCCAGCCAAAAACGAAATCACACTTTCAGTTCCCATTATTTTCAAACCTCCCCTAAATTATACAACAAACACAACACAAACTTGCTATTACATTGACACCAAATAAAATTGCAGAACCATACGAAACTGCCATTTTGTTGAAGCTCGCATCGCTTTTAGCAACCGAGATATCCGCAAACCAAAACGACGATATTATCACGAGCAAAAGGCACATCGCCATCGCTATCATTTGCACAAACGGATGTGAGCTGTTAATCCCGAAAACCCTACCGAGTGCATTACAACCAATAACAACCGATATAAGTAATAATTCTCCACCCGCGAATAGCCATACAAAAGTCACATGCTCACTCTTCCTATTTAGACCGTAGACCAGTTTAAAAAACACCGGCAGCATAGTGAATGCAACTCCGAATATAAACCAGCGCACTAATTCCACCACAACACCTGTCCTATAGATACCCCTGCGGCATAGCCCAACACCGAGAGATCGTTCCCTCGATATTAGGATTATCTACTATTCTATCGACCTGTCAACCATCAAATCTTAGAAAAAATCCGACCACCATTGGTCATCAGCCCATCCAGAGCCTTTACCCAATTTACCAAAAAACCAACGCATCTCCGATCTGCTTTGCTCCAACGTACGTTCCGTACCTCGTATGATACCCAAGCCTCTAACCTCCGTCAAACCAAATTTACCGCGAACTGAAAATCCGGCACAATCCGTGACTCGTTACTCGCGGCCTGTTTTGATTTTTGGGCTTGAGTCATTCGAATTTGTTTCGAATTTCGTGCTTCGTATTTCGGATTTTCTATCCCCATACCCTATCTTTCTATCCTTGTAATTTGCAGTTTTGTTTATATAATGTCCTTAAATGATTATGGAGACAAGATATGGCTAAAATTACCAAACTTGATGATATCGTATCGCTATGTAAGCGAAGGGGATTTATATTTCAGTCCAGCGAAATCTATGGCGGGCTGGCAAGCTGCTACGATTACGGGCCGCTCGGCGTAGAACTAAAAAACAACGTCAAAAAGACCTGGTGGAAAAACGTAGTCCAGATGCGAGACGATGTAGTAGGTCTTGATTGCAGTATCCTGATGCACCCTTTAGTCTGGAAGGCATCAGGACACGCCGACAAATTCGCAGACCTGGTCGCCGAATGTAAAAAGTGCAATACCAGAACCCGCGTTGACCACTTAACTGACCATAATGAGGAACACACCGAGCATATCGCACTCGATGCAGCTATGGCAAAGACCGGCGATTTGAGCAATAAGGTTTGCCCCAACTGCGGCGCAGTAGGACAATTCACCGAACCGATGCCTTTTCGCCTGATGTTTGAAACCCAGATGGGTGCAAACGTTGATGACTCAATGACGATGTTCCTCCGCCCCGAAACCGCCCAAGGAATCTTTGCCAACTTCAGAAATGTCCTCGACACAACCAGAATCAAAATACCTTTCGGCATCGCTCAAATCGGCAAGAGCTTCCGCAACGAGGTAACCACCAAGGCCTTTATTTTCCGCACACGCGAGTTCGAGCAGGCTGAGCTTGAATTTTTCTGCGAGCCCGGCACCGATGACCAGTGGTTCGAGCACTGGAAAGAGCATCGCTTTAACTGGTACACAAATTTAGGTTTGAAGAAGGAAAACCTTCGCTTTCGCCCACACGCTGCCGATGAGCTTGCGCATTACGCCAAGGCCTGTGTTGACATCGAATACAGGTTCCCCTTTGGCAGCGGCGACTGGCAGGAACTTGAAGGCGTTGCCAACCGCACAGACTTTGACTTAAGACAGCACCAGCGAGGAATGAGAACCATAACCAAATGGTTTGAGAACAACCGCGACCTCTCTAAAGTCGAATTGGCCGGCGAATCCGAAGATTACCAGTCCGGCCCGCTTTCTTATTTTGACGACGAGAAAAAGAGACGCTACATCCCTTACGTCATTGAACCAAGTGCCGGCATCGATAGAAGCACACTCGCATTTTTAGTTGACGCATACGATGAGGAGGAAGTCCGCGGCGAAACGCGAAACCTTCTGCGATTTCATCCGGCACTTTCGCCGATTAAGGTGGGCGTTTTTCCATTAGTCAAAAAAGAAGGTATGCCGGAGGTAGCAATCAACATCTATAACGACCTCAAAAAGTATTTTAATTGTTTCTACGATGAAAAAGGCGCAATCGGCAGACGCTACCGCAGACAGGATGAGGCCGGCACGCCATTCTGTATCACCGTCGATGGCCAGACCCTACAGAACCAAACCGTAACCGTCCGCGAACGCGACTCAATGGAACAGGTAAGGGTAGCAACAGACCAACTACTGAACCATTTGCGAGAAAGACTGGATACATAATGAGCGTAGAGCGGTCAGGGGGTATTCTGAATCAAAATCAGCATGGCGTCCCCAGATTTCCTCTGATCGATCCGATTGGTCTGTATTTAAGAATAACCCTCTGGATATTTCTGGAATACACTCGGAGGGTCTGGCAACATAAACACCCTGCACATTACAAATGAGATTCGGACACTCTGGGGGGCGAGTATGATTTATCAATCTTTTATCATTTGTAAGAAACCATACTGCTCCCAATGCGATTGCTTCAGTTAGGTGCCGTCTGTCTTTATCTTTGAGTTGCAATGGATGAAGTGATTGTTCAATTTGCGTAATCGTTTCCTCATCCGCATCATCAGCCTCTTGTTGTCCTGCTTCCTCCCAAGTTTGCAGCAGAATAGAATAAACTCCTATCTGGTTATGAGTTGGCTTGCAGAACAATTCCTGCATCAAGTGTTTTGTAGCGGGAACATGCCATCCTTCTCCTAATTGTTCCAGTTCGTTTATTTGTTGGAGTGCTTCTAATTCCCTCAGTAACTTGGGTTCATTGACAGGAGGCACATCACTCCCCCCAAAGATAAAATCTTCATAATCGGCACAGTATTGAGCCAAATTAGCATCTAGATAAATTAGCATCGTAATCCTTTGAATGTGATGAATATTTTGCCCAGTCGCATCTGAACTCATTCGTGGCCTAACATTGTATATATGGTTTCAACCTATACCCTTTAGGACGCACAATTGGGGCCTAACACTAACACTCCATTCCTTAACGCTGCATAACCGACTACTAATGAATGACTTACCTTGACTTTTCATTCATTGTTGGGGACAGTCATTATTTTCCGATACCGTGAATATGTTGCTATCAATTCCATATAAGATTTTCCCAAATTCGTCTATATGGTGTTTGAGCGAAGCGAGATCACACATTAGGAATAGGCTGTTTTTTCTCATCAGCCGGTCCGTTTGGCAATCAGTTCCCTGACCTTCGAAACCAGGTCCTTCGGGACTCCCATTAGCGTACAGGAAGTATCCTCGTATGCCGCCTCGTCCTCGGCAAGGGCTTCATCTTCTGACTGGCGCTCATAATGTTCAATCACCCTTCGGACACGCTCCTCATCCCAGCCGGGCGGAAAATTGCTGTTTTTCATCTCTTTCCTTTCCGGCGACGTCGCCGCCGATATGCAAGCAATGGTTTTCCAATAAGTTCGTATCCAGTAATCACGAAAATCCCATCACGTTCAGGATCCAAAACATAGATAATCCGCAGGTACCTTCCATCCCGTGTCTGCCCTATAGCTATCCTTGAACCTTCCGCACCCAGACGGTCTTCGCCGGCATTTCGTAAAATATCCTCAACTTCTGCTTCACTAATGCTGTGATGATATATGTGTGGTTGTCCTGTTTGAGCATCGATGTAATATCGTATTTTCACGACATCTCCTCTATTCTGCGAACGCTTCGGCCGTCTCGATTCAGTTCGTAATTATCAACATTATTCTTCTTTCGCTGGGTTAAAGGTATCACAGCCTCAGGAACTTGTCAAGCCCGGATTTCGCACGGAAATGCAGGAAAACCGAAATCGCTGGCAGTAGAATCTTCAAATATGGGCTTTCCGGGAATCGCTCTGGGATGTATAGTATAAGGCAGGACTAATGTCGCCGACGCTCCAAAGCTATGGCGACGGAGCGTGGCTGCGCATAAGTCCTGCTGACGACTCGGTAATCTGGCCGCCACGCGGCAGAAAGCCCAAAACAGAAGAAGGACCACAAAAATGATTGTCGATTACATTGAAAATGCTTATTTATATATCGGCTTATCTGATGGGCTCAGAAAAGCGTTTGAAATCATAAAAGACAAAGCTCTTTCGCAAAAAGCTGATGGCCGATATGATGTCGATGGCGATAAGCTGTACTATATTGTTCAACACTATACAACTAAACCGCGTGAGGAATGTAAGCTCGAAGCTCACAAAAAATATATCGACGTGCAGTTTGTAGTAACCGGCCAGGAGATAATCTATTATACTCC
>Ga0315294_10002837_pt1 | contig 18870 bp, 32 predicted proteins | sample YL17G13_40_MG_FD_203626 | JGI IMG/M metagenome (GOLD analysis project Ga0315294, IMG submission 203626) | Sediment microbial communities from Yellowstone Lake, YNP, Wyoming, USA - YL17G13_40 | ecosystem: Environmental > Aquatic > Freshwater > Lake > Sediment | place: USA: Wyoming | collected...
TTCTACAAGGATGAGTTTTTCTATCATTAATCCAAGATACGTCACCAGGAGTATAATTATCCCATTTAGATTTATAATCTATTTCCATTTATTTACCTCTATTACTTCTGCTTTTGCTCCACCGAACCACCATTGGCACTCTGTAAAAGCAGAATGCCATGCTATATACATTTTATTAGCTCTGCCCGATAAATACAGTTCAACCATTGTGTCCTGCATACCTTCAACTGTTGAAAAATCTCCCCATTGCGTTCTTTTAGGAAAATATAGTATCCGTTCTTTACCGTATCTCATTTGAAACAATACTAAAGTTTTACCTATATCTGAAGTAAGAAATATTTTTTTATCTTCTGGTTCTTTATCTATCAACGAAAAATATTTATTTATATTGAAATCTCTTTGTAACTTAGTGCCAAAAACATCCGCCCACGTGCGCACGCACACAGAAACAGTATTACTATCTATTTTTTTATTGTAATTTTTTATTGCATCTTCACAATATTTTACTAAATTCAATTTACTTATATGATATAATATGTCTTTTTTAAACGGTGTCTCTGAAAACATATAATCAAAATACTTTGTATTATATTTCAATCTTTCTTCTTTTGTAGAATCCCATTTCCAGGAACAAAAGATATTTGGATACTCCAATTTTTTAACAGATTCTTTTGTTTCTATATTGTTTAAAAACAAATCATTCCAATTACATCTTACATTTTTATTATGGTCAAACTTTATTCTGTATGATTCGCCATTCATAGAGGCCATTCTCATAACAGATAAAAGACATTTTAATCGGCTTCCGATACCTTCTCTATTTGCCGCTATACGCATTACTTTCCATCTTTCTGGCTGCTTGTGGCACTACTATTATTTTTTAAATGTATTATATGTCCTTCAGATTGATTATACATATTATTATACTGTTTACAATCGAATAGTTTTACGTTAAATCCAGTATTGTTCATTATTAAAGCTGATAAAAATACTTGGTCTACCCACCAACGTAAATTAGTTCTTAAATGTGTTTTGTTTTCACGTCTTCCTTTTTCTAATGTTTGCCATATATTATCATATTCGGGTATTTGTCCATCCCCATAGTTTTCTATACATTTTAATGCAAATTTTAACAGCTTAACAGAGCCACTATTGTTCTGAGTAAATATTACCCCGCCGTTTGCCATAGCTCTTAAACATTTTTTATCAATCATTTCCTGTCTATAAGTAATACCAATATCAAATTTATCTTTAAATATATGCGACCATTCTGATAAAAAATATGTGTCAAAATCACAAAATGTTAATCCTTCAATAGCTATATCATTAGTTTCTTTTAAAAGAAATTCATATTTAAGAGATTGCATCCTTGTATCAAACACATTTTTACTTACATACTTAACTTGTATATTATTATCATCTAATATTTTAAATTGTTCTTCTGTCAAATCAGGAGAGTAACAAATAAAATCAGCATCAATCAATTTTCTTGTTTTGATAAATTGTTTTCCAACATTAAAATATTTACTGTCTGTCATTGTGATTACTTTAAACATGATGTTCCTCTATAAAATTAATAATGTCTAATATTTCTTCTGCGCTATCTTCAAATAAATACTTTTCAATATTTTTCTTTAATTCTAAAAACAATTTTTTATAATCAACACCTCTATAATCATAACAATCAATCTGTGTTTTTTCTAAACATATCATTATATTTCTTACAGATAAACAGTTTCCATGTTCACTGATAACATCTTCTTTACCAATAATTTTAAATATTTCATACCACAACTTTTTATAATACATTTGTTTTTCAAAATTGTTTTCAAATGGTATCATTAAAAACCTCTCAATATAGATTCATAACTTTTTTCAAGCGAGTAATGTCCTTTTGCAAACGCTCTACACTTTATACTTAAATCTAATGACCAATCTTTTAAAAATATTTCAGCATGTTTTATAGAATCTGTTATTGGTGCAACATAAATATTAGATATGTCATGGTATCTATGATTTCTAGGTGCGTTAGAATTATACAACACTGGCACACCGCACATAGTCATCTCTAATAACGATTGAGGAAAACCTTCTGTTTTCAGGTCTGTTAATAATATTCCAATCTTTGCCAGAGATATTGTATCTCTTACCTTGTCCATAGGTAAAAATTCGGTCACTACTACTTCATGGTGCGATTTATTTATCTTACTTTCATGTTCTTTCCCACCAATCCATAATATATAACGCTTTTCTTTAACGTCCTTAGTTAATTTGTATATAAAATAAGCCTCGTTTTTGTCTCCACGCCTTCCTATCAACAAATAATCATATATTTTTGTTGTGTGTATAGGTTTCCAGTAGTTAGGGTCTTTCCCCTTTACCCATAACTGAGCATTAGCCATTAATCTATATTCTGTGTCTACAAGACTAACATTGCACCATTCATTTATAGTATTATTAGCACAACAAGAATAATAATAAACCCTGTTTTTAGAAAAATCTATGTGTTTTATTATTTGCTGGTCTTTATTTGGGTCATGTTTAACACTCCACACAATAGCACCTGGATTGTTGTTAATAAATTCAAGCGCCTGCTTCGGTGTAAAACAATGCTCCCAAGATTTTAAAACGTTCTGCTTTGACAAATATATTATATCACCGAACTTTTCAGCATACGGTCTGTACCCGCAAGTTGATAATCCATCAATCATATTCTGTTGCTTTTGATTGAAGCCGTCGCTTATTTTTCCGTATAGTATTATCAGTTTTGGATATGTCATATATTTAACCTTCCATTTTGTCCAAAAGTTTTTTTGCACCATCTTGCAAATCAATAATAAGTTCTCTTAATGACTCTATTTCGCTCATAAAAACTTCCAGAATAATTTATCTTTCTTAATACAGTTTTCTATTATTTCATTATACGCTGTTAATCCGCAGCGCATACATTTTTTAGTATCTATTTGCGAGATTAATTTTTTATGGTGTTGTCCACCCCAGATTCTTTTTATATTATTAGGATCAGGATAATGCGATTCAAGTACGAACCCATTTTCTCCGCGCATGTTAAAACACAGATAAAAATTACCGTCCGCAGAAAATACTCCGCCTATAGGAGTACACTGGCAATCAGAAAATTTTCTTACTGTTTCTAAATTGTCACCAAATTTATACATGATAGAATAAACAGAAAAATTGTCGTCTTCAAGCTCTTTTGTTTTTTCCAATTGTTCTTTTATTTTTTCTATAAGTAATGACAAATCAAAACTTTGTATTCCTTTTACATTTTCAAATGCGACTGGTTTTATGTGAGCACCAGAGCATCCTAATTCTTTGCATAGTTTAACAAAAGAATATATTTCATTATAATTATACTCGTGTATAAGCATTTTTAAATTTACGTCAACAGTAGAATTGTTTTCAATTCTCTTTTTATTTATATATTCAACATTGTCACATACAATATTAAAATTATCAACACCACGTATTTTTTTATATGTTTCAGAACATGCAGAATCAAAACTAATACCGATAAATCTTGCAGTATTAACTATTAAATCTGTATTGCAATTAAGACCAAGCATTGAGCCATTAGTTATAATCCCATATTCAATATCATATTTTGTTAGTTTTTTTATAAAATCGTAAACCTCTGGATTTAAAAGCGGTTCCCCACCTCCCTCTATTATTGTCGATTGAATATTCCAATCTTTATAAAAATCGGCAAGTCTTAATAAATGTCCTTTTGGCATAAGTACATTTTTTGTATTGTTATTAAAACATTTTGAATTACAATAAACACAGTTTTGATTACATTTATTAGATGGGTCTGTACAAACACAATACGGCGGCATAAAATTACCGTCAACAATTTTATCCAAATTAACTTTATGTGCCAAAATTTTCGTCTTACTAAAACTATTGTATTCGTTCACTTTACAGCCTCTAAATTTAAGCTCATTAATGTTCCGTTTTCTTTATCCATGTGTGGAAGATAAGCCTGAGAGCAATCATCAATATGACTATGCTCTGTTTGTCTCCAATCCCATAGTTGTAGTCTTTTAAAACCTACTTTACACAAAATGCTAGACAACTTTTTTTCGTCATAAACACACTTATGATAACATGTTTTATTGTTGTATAATTGCCTGCCAAATAACAATCCAATAAAAACATCCATCTTAGTGCTAAGTCCTCTTTCAAATAAACTATTATACAAACCAGCAATCTTTTCAAAATCAGGAACTGCAAGCCTTAAAATACCACCTGGTTTTAATACCCTTTTCCATTCAGGCAATACTATACCTTCTGCCTCCTGATAATCAAAATATTCAAGTACATGGGAAGAGTATATTATATCTGCTGAATTGTCTTTAAATGGAAGCTTGTCAACACTACAAACATAATCGATGTGCTCATGTTTTACTTGGTCAACATGTACCCATCCTGGTATATATCGAGTTCCACATCCTAAATGTAGTTTCATTTTATCTCTTTTTTTTGTGTAAAAAAATCTAACACATTATAAATTGTAACAACACAAAATATAATTACATATATTATTATCCATAAAAAACTCGCATGTTTAGCACAATCATTTCCTAACAAAAAAATATTAATGTTAGAAAAAATATTACAATTATATTCTGAAAAGAAAACATCTAATAATAATATTGGTATTGATATTATTGTATATATTATTGCACCAATGATAGTTGAATAATAAAAATTGCCAACTATACCAAATATTATAATATTCAAAATATTCCCTGCTCCGTTAAATCGGTATAGTGATTAAAATCCATGCAATCCGGCCATTCAGAATTGTGCCCAAGCATCTCGAAAAGTTGAACCCCGCGCGCTGCATCTTCAGGACACATATACATATTCCAGCCTAAAAATTTTATCTTATCCTCAGTATATGGCTTCTTTATATCCCTTCCCTCGTATCTTGCCTTTCTAAGCCACTTGGCAGCCTTTATATCATTGGTAAGTATCATTCCACCCTTACCTATAGGCAAACGCTTTTTAATCTGAAATGAAAGGCATTGTAATACATCAGAACCAACATACATATTTTTTGTGAATCTTGCAGCGCTATCAATAATATTTAATGGCTTTAAATAGTAATATCCGTCCCACTTTAAATCTTCAAATTGAACATTAAAACCAGCTTGTATTATAGTTTGTGGTACTGATATATAAGTTCTTTTCGGAATATATATACTATCGAATTTATATATTCTGTTTATATCTCTTGACCCTAACTTTTCATATAAATAATACTTCAAGCACAAAAACAACGCATCCGTACAGTTATCAACAGCTACAGCATATTCACTGCCAGCATATTCAGCAATCTGAGACTCAAACAGTTCAACCACTTCCCAGGGGTCTGACAACTTATACTTTTCCATAACCTGAGTAAGTTCTGGTCTAACAAATTCAGGCGGTAGTTTTTCCAAAGGCCATGATTTATACATATTACCCTTTCTCTAAAATCTCAATAAACCGTTTCATATTTTTTTCTCTTGAACCTATTTTATTTATCAAAACATCCTGCATTTTTTCAACTTTTGAGAAATCAGGCTTTTCTATCGCCTCCAGCAATTTCTCATACGTATTAAATCGCATTGCAGTTTCATCCGTTGCATAATCCCCCATTCCATTACTTGGCATTTTGTTACAGCATACTAAAGCTCCGCACAAATTCGCTTCCGCTGGGCAATTGTGAAAACCTTCTAACTCTGTAGGTGCTATCCAAATGTTACATCTTCCATAAAACGTTCCTAGTTGATATTCTCCACATAAATTTTCTCCGAGTTCGTGCCAAATAACCTTTTCTTTAAAAACACTGTGTAACTGTTGACAAATATCATAGCGTTTAATTTTATGCTTTCTTGGCCCCAAATGACCAATGTGAATATATCCGTCTTTTATTTCATTCACGCTATTACTACTATATCGTGACGAATGATAACTATACATATAACCAGAAGTATAATGATAATAAGAACCAAAATCTAACCCTGCATAGCACAAACAAGCATCAACATCACACTTTTCTTTTAATTGTTTGACCAGCCAAGAACTGTTGACAATTATTTTATTCCCACTATCAACATAGTTTTTTATTTTTTCTATTAATGCCTTTTCACCATATACCCAAGTTTCCCATCCACGCATCCACCAAACACGAAAATAATAATTGTATACAAAAGCAGTTATATCAATATCCCATACAGAAACATCTATTAAACAATCAATATCGTTTCTGATACCTGGCTTTTTTAATATATCATCCCAAGTATAATTGTTTGTTCTGTAATCAATATAAATCTTATGCCCTAATAATTCAAGCGCTTTAGCCGATTGTACTATAGTATTAGTACCCCCGTTATTACCAAGCCCGCAACCTAATGCGTTAAATATTATTTTCATTTAAATATTGTCTATACAGTTTTAAAGTTATGTATAATTTAGCATATTCATATTCTTTTTTGCTTAACATTTTTTTAGCCCAAGCAAGAAATTCTTTTTCTTCTAATTCTTCATGGTTTGAACATTTTTTCCTCATTTAAACGTCTTTCCCAAAGCCCATATAACAGCAGCAAATGCTAATATCATGCCGATAGCTCCTATTGCTGTAGACCAATCCATATACTACTCCTTTGAAATAATAGCTATTATTATTGACGAAGCAATAAATCAACAAATCAAAAATATTATAAAAAAAACTAATAATGACATACTATCTCCTTATATCAGGGTAAGGGAGCGGTTGGCCATCTCCCCATAACGCAGGCGCGTTATTTCACCCATATATACTAAAACATCAATCAACAAAGAAGTATTAGCCAACCATTAAAACAAATATAATAAATGTTTTATTCGGTGTCAACACTTTTCTTTTTTTCTTCTGGTATTTCTTCTTTATTTTTGAACGAATCAACCATATCGGTTATTTGTTTTTCATCAAATCCTTCTGAAAAATCAGCATCTTCTATTTCACTATTTATTAAATCCAATATTTCGGGCTTATTTACTATTTCAGGAGCTATTAACTTTAACATTTCCTTGTATAATGTGGGTACAACCTTTTCAGCTTTAATTTCTAACGCCATTTTTAACTGTGCAAATTTTTGATCCAATGTCTTCATATCAAACTCTCTACCAAAATCAAAACTTAAATCATTTTCAACGCTTAACAAAACAGAAACCATATCAAATATTTTTGTAGTGTATTCCACAAGATAATCTGCAAATGAATTTAAATTAGCTGTGAGAGGTTCTTTGTCCAATGCTTTAGCAATACCGCTCTGCTGTACCTCCATATCAGTATTACCTTTTTTAATTACTGATTTCATATCCCTTTCATTTTCTATAGCACATTGAATATAAAATAACGCACATTCTTTTAATTCCGCAACTGCTAATTCCATCATTAAATATTTTGGTTCTTTGCTATCATTAGGATATGTCAATACAGAATCGTTATCATGTTTTTTTAATTCTACAAACCCATCTATATTTGTTTTAGAATTACTTGATATAAATGAATCATCAGTCATCAATAAAATCGTTATGCCATGTTTATACAACTCGTGTACCATTAAATTAAACAAATTGTTTGCAGTCCATATTAAATTAGATGTAGAAGACATTGTACAGTTACCTATAAAATCATCTGGCCTTGTTATGAATGCAGGTTGAAACACAACTGGAACTACCCCATAATTATGGATAAAACTTAAATCATTTCTAATTGTTCCATCTGCCTTCCTTACTTGAAATTCTGTAGTTGTCCACAAACACTGTTGATATTCAGCTTGTGGCTGTTCTTGTGTAAAAGGATTTTCCCAAATATCTCTATATATTCTTTGATATGAAAACCATAATAATTTTCCATCTTTTAATTGCCAGTCTAAAACATCTTCGGGATTTATCCTACTTAGATATGGCATACCAACCTTACGCTCTTCATACTTACTTTTTACTATATTCTTGGGCTTGTCAACAACAGTGAAAACATTGCCATAAGCACGTAAATCTATGCCAACATACTCTCTTAACCATTCAATATATGTGATATTTTCAGACGCAATAGCCACATTTTCTGAAAACGTTGATAGCATAGAATTTTCGTTTTTATATTCTGTCTTTATTGGCTGTTGAAACAATGCGTTTATAGGTGCGGTTAATAAATCATTTGTCATGTTTATAAAGGTTTGCGCATAATATTCCATGCGTTTTTTATATCCTTTATCTGATTCATTAGGAAGCTTAATACAAAAATTTGTTTTAATATCTTCGTCGTATCCCTCCATCAACATCTTTATTCTATTCCACACTGGTAATCTCTTAACTATGTTTTCATTCTGTTCTATTTTGCTTATCATAAAACCTCCATTAAATTATATTGCTATAGTCTCTTATAGTATCTACTTTTATAGGGTATCTACGCTCTATCATATATCCCATAGCATCAGAAATATGTCCTATCATCGGATCTTTAAAATTAGCGTTAAGATATTCTTCCATAGTAGCTTTTCTTAAATCGTTTATTAAGTTTTTACAGCTTTTAGTTATAAGTAATCTTATAACTCCCTTCGCATTTTTAAACATTTTATTTGCAGAATTTAACCTGTCTTTTCTTTTAGGATGCGCACATCTTGGCGGCACAATATATCCATCAGAACTTATCCCGTATCTCTCAAACGCATTCCGTATTAATTTTACATCGCTCTTTGCGCTACCATGAGCGCTGTCATTATAACATGCAGGGTCAGGATAAAGCATATATTGATAATTCTTTCCGTATTTTTCCAATAATCTTTCAACGCTTGCGTCCGTATCGCAATTCTTTAAATATAATTCATCAAATACAACAACATACCATTTATTATCAATATACATTTCTTGCGCTATAATTGTACACATCGGAGTATAGTTAAAATCCATCCCGATTAATAACGGCCTTGATGAGTCTGGGACTACTTCATACTGTAAAATATTAGCGTCTGAGAATGAATAATATGCGCTTCCAGATGCTAAATTAACAAATTCACCCTTAATATACGCTTTTACTAATTGCTCATCATACTGGTCATATAAATTATCAATAAAAACTTGTGGTAGATGCGTGTTATCAGTTGATTCGCCTCTAACCAATTCGAAATCTTTTGGTTTTTTTTCAGTGCATAAATCTGATAACCAGTTTAATCCCTCCGGAGTACCGTATAACCCAAGCTGCAAAAATTTTGCTTTGGGATGCCTTATTCGCGCTATCATGTTTTCATAAACTTGAACATTCATCAACCCTGGTTCATCTAAGCCTGCAAATCCTAAATTCGGGCCTTTCAAACTGTTAGGCGTATCACCCGAACCTATCCAAATTTTACCACCCCATGGTTTTATATAAAACATGTGGTCTGATTGATTATATTTAAAATCTTTTCCTGACCTTAATGCAGGTTCATAATGCTCTTCTAACACCTCATAAATTGATGGAATAATAGTTTTTTTTGCCATGCTGTATGATGGGCTTACCGCCATGTGGGGTATTCCAGAATCTATTATAGAATGTTTTATTATATCATGTGCAAGAGTTATGGTTTTACCGCCACCATATCCCGTAATCAAGGCCTTTATAAAAGCCTTTGATTTTATTATAGCTTTTTGATGTGGTAATCTTTTGAAGTTTATTTTGTAGTTCATTCATCTATAAATTCTGCGGTTACATTCTTGTCTTCTGGTTCAATCTCTTTATTCAATGCAAATTCATTCCCAAATCTACGTTCTAACATCCATGCAGCGGCTTGCCAAATAGGTTTTTCGGTATACTTTCCATCTTCCCCTTTAGTACCAGAAGCCGCTCTTATTATTATATTTACACAGGTTTCTTTTATCTTTTGAAGCCCTTCAAATTCAGCTTTTTTTATTGCTTCGAAAAATACTACATCATGGTTTCTATGTTCTGAATTCATCCAATTTAAAAAAGTTTGATAATCAATACCCGCAGCTTTAACAGCGTACAGTCTGCCAAGCCCCTTCTGAAGAGCCTCGACTACTTTATTTCTTATGTCTGGATTACCTTTTTTCATACAACTTCTTGATTTATATTATTTTTTCTAAATTCATTTCTTGCCATTTGAGCTTTAATAAAAGGAAAAACACATTCTATTTTTTCCATATCTTCAGGAAATATTTCATTTATTTTTTCCAGGTGTCTGTAAGATGGAAGCCCTGCTAATGTTCTGTTAGATAATAAATAATCCTTTGGTAATTTTATGTTGTATTTATTAATATAATCAATTATTTGTTTTTTTTTCCAATTATAACAAGGATAAAATGATTTTCTACTATCTATTTTACCTTTGTATTTATTAACATATATATGTCGGTCAATACTATCGCTTGCATTTATTCCAAAAGCCGTCCATGTATCTAATGGTAAGTTATATTTTCTTTTTATTAATTCTACAACTTTATGAGTATCATAAGCCCATAAATTTAATTGGTCTATATTATCTTCATCTTCAATAGGTTGATAAATTAATGTTCCTATTGCTTTTGTTATTTCCCCGTTAACGCATCTTTCTATTTTTGTTTCTAATATTTTTTCGTAATAATTTAAGGAATCGTCGACAAAAGATAAATGTGGCACGGAACATAGATGAAAAGGAATAATGGTTTTAAAATAGTATTTTAGTCTTATATATGCAGCAATAGAATCTTTTCCCCTCGAAAAACCAAGAAGACATACCCCTTTTGAAATTTCTGCAATTTCTTCACATAGTTTATGAGATATGTCTTCTATAAAATCAGAGTCGTAATAATTTTTCAATTATCCGCCTCCACCGCCTCCACCGCCTCCACCTTTTTTAAATGCGGCGGCTCTTTTTGCTTTTCCGGCAGAATTTCTTGCAAATCCTTTACCAGTATTTTTTTTAGCCATTTAAACCTCCAGTTTAAAGTTTTTATCAAAATTCCACAAAGATAATTTTCCTTTGCAGGATATAAATTTTATTTTACGAGGATTTTCTAATACCCAACATAACGAACCTGATATATATTCTTTTTGTTCGGGGAACATTTTTAATGCGGTTTTATAATCAACAACATCTACAACATTAACAATGCCAATAATACCCCCGCCTTTACCGCCTTGATGTATTAAAATATCACCACGTACATTTTTCCCCCAGCTTCGGTTCTCTATTTTTTTAACACCATTTATTATTAAATTTGCCCAAAATGGCTTTATAGTTAATGCTTTCATATACTTAATTATACCATTTAACCATATAAAAGTCAATCTTTTTAATCATTTAATACCATTTCTTTTAATTTTTCTTCAATGATATTTTTATGCGGTTTTTGAGTGTTTTTTGACACTTTTATATCAAATTTTTGTGAAAAAGTCTCACCATCTACATACATTTTATACAAATTTGGAATACTTTTATCTTCAATTGCTTCAAAAAATTCTTGTTTTTGCTTAAAAGATTGGAACACTAAACATACCCAAAAATTGTTCTCGTTTTTATCTTTTCCGCGCTCTCTTGATATATTTCTTGCTTCTATAAATTCTTTAAGTTTTTGACTGTCTTCTTTTACATCATCAAACTCAATCTCGTCTTTTATTTCTACATCAATCCAATTTTCAAACGTTGTTTCATCTTTAATTTGTTCAAAATCGGAATCTATCCATCCTCCTGTGAATTCATCAAAACCTTCTTTAGTAACATTTCCATAGTCTGAGGATATTGCAAGTATTTCTTTTTTGGCTTCTTTTTTATTTTTAGCGTAAACCTCGATATAAGGCAACATAGTATCATCCCCATATTCCCGGCCTATTACTCTATGCCGCTGCTTCCCATCAACGGTGTACGGGATTTTATTTTCAAACCAAATATAAAGAGGATATTTAAACCCATATTTTTCAATACGTTCGTGGAGTTTTTTATAATTTATTTCTGATAAATCTTTGAGATTGCCCTGTAAATCCTGAATGTCACCGATTCTTACCAATGGAAGTTTTTCTAATTCTTTTGCTATTTTTATCATAATATATAATAGTGTGTAATTTATGCCTTCCAACACAACGAATGGCTGGACATCATAATCGTTAATTATTCTTTAGTTTTATTAAACTAAAGTCGAATTCAACGAGCAAAAGCCCTCCTCCGACAATCACATTTATTTTTTTAATTACACACATATAATAATATACATAAAAACATGGATAAAATACTATTTATAATTTTTGTTTTAATCTCTTCCAAGCCTCTAATATTTCTACAGGTGGATTTTCTTCACAAAAAAAATTTTCAATCATTTTTACATCATCATCCAATTCATTTTCAAATTTTTGGTAATCTCCGCACCAAGTTGACCAATTGTTTACGACTCCTGGAAAAATAGCTTTAGCATTTTCACCACAAGTCGGGGAATGTCTATAACACTGTTGACTGTTGCCTCCGAATTTACAAGTTTTACATGAAATATCCATATCAACTCCTATTTATTTAACGGTTTAACACCTAAAGCTTTAGCAACTTGGCAGATTCTTTGCCTGGAACATACAACCTGCCTTGCAATTTCAGAAAAACTTCTGTATAATTTTAGCCACATTATAAATGCTTCTCTATCAAATATCATATCTCTGACTTTATGCTTTTTCTTCTTAGTATTTATCACATATTCCTCGCAATTCATCTAAAAATTTTTTATATCCTTCTTCATCCTGGTCTTCCAAATACCACTCGGCAAATATTTTAAATCTATTCATAGGTACAGTTATTTTTTCATCATACCTATCACTTTTCAATACAACATAATCACCCTCTAATTTCATCGAATAATCACTATACTTAACCCCTACCTCTCTAAGTTTTAATTTGTCGGCTTTATTTTTACAGTCACATGGTTTCACTTTACACCTCCAATTGGCCAAGATATTTCTCCTTTAGGTTTCATTACAGAATACCCATCATCGTCTTTGTGGCACTCACAAATTTCAACACTATGTTCTTTTGGTATTTTAAGACAATGATTTTTACGTTTTCCTCTGTAATATACACAGCCTTTATTTATACATTTTTTCTTTTCCAGCGAAGTTGCCTGTTGTGATTTTAACACCTCCTTTTTAAATTTTACATCCAAACTAATCATAGCAATTCTAGCCCGTGCCCGTCCGCACTTAAGTAAATTACCAACCGCCGCATAGCTTCCCAGCCGTGCAAAAATCTCGAACTGCTCTTTTGTATACTGGATTCCGTTTATTGTTACTGTTTTCATTTTATTGTTTTGTTAAACTAATGGCGACCAATCACATTTTTTATTAACGCATGTAGCAACAAGTTTGCCACCACAATTTTCGCAGTACAATTTACCGCAGGAACATTTTTTATCCATAACATATTTTTTAAGAAAACGCCACGCTTCATCCAGCCTAAAATCCGGTTTTAATGGTATAAAAGTACTAATTATTTCTATAGCGATTACAATATCCATTTCGCAGCTTTCATCATCACTTTTAATTATTACTGTTTTCATAGTTTAATCCTTTGCATGTTTAATCACTGGCTTTTCTTCGATTGTTTTATATGTCATTTTATTTCCCTTCACATGCTGGAATTATACCAAGACAGCAATACCCTTTCTCTATGCCATGTTGACCGCCCTCCAGCTTATAAACAATTTTAAATTTTATATGCGATCCAGTATATGAGATTTTCGAGATAACATTGTAGCTCCTGAATTCTTCTGATATCCATTTCATTCATATAGATTTCTTGAGACATTGAACAAACTCCTTTGTTTTAAGTTCCTCACGTTATTTTTCCCAATAGTTATTTAAAATAAATTTTAGAGCTGCGTTAAACCCTACTATATGTTGGCTCATATCTGGTGTTATAGTTTTATCCATGTGGTCAAAAATTAATTGCCTTAACGCTTGCTTTTCTTCACGCATTTGATTCAGTTCATTTTGCAGCAATTTTATTTTCTCTTTTAAAGCTTCTTGCATTGTTTCGTCTGCACCTGTTACCATAAAAACTCCTTTACTTTTTATTAGAGATAATCTTTAACTGCGGTTCGTCGAATGCTTGGGCTTCAGGAAGCTTTCCATCCTTACTAATTTTAGGCTGTATAGTAATTATGGTACATCCGTTAAGATAATGGTGTGATGAAATGGCCACACCTTTGAAACCACTAACAGTATCAATAACTTCGTCACCAAGATTAATCATAAAAAACTCCTTATTGTAAAATTGTCTTGTTGTGTAAAAATTTTATTCCTTAATATTGCAAACCAACACTGCTTGATATGAAGTACAAAACTCATACTTTTCTGACTGAACAAAGCCACAAGATGTTGAACTGATAACGTACCCTTTTGATAACCACGAATTTACTTCAGCTTCAAACTTCGCTGAATCACAGAGGTCTATTACTTTAATGGTTTGCATACAATATATTCCTTTCAAAAATTTTTATTGACGCTAACTGTCCAAAGGACGCCACTGTTTATTATTAAAAATACTATTAACAATTAACATTGTCAATAGTTATTTTTTTTATTTCTGGTTTTTCTTTAACGTCTATATAAAAAGTTCTAATGGTTTCTGAACTATACTCTAATATTGCACCACAATTACCACACTCGTAGTTGTCGTCTTCACTGTCACGTTCCCAAGAATCTTGGTCTTCATTTCCGCAAACGGGACATTTAATACGGTTGTCATTTACTTCTGAGAAAAATGCAGCCGCAGATTCTTCGGATTCCAAGTTGATGTTGATTTGTTTAACTAATAAAAAATTATGTTCTTTTGAATGAATACAGCCTCTATAAATAGTTCCTTTATACTCAAACAAATCACCTAAAAATATTTCTTCACTCTCAAACAATGTTGGTACGTTAGAAAAATCTAAGTCAAAACAATAATTTTCTGGCTTAATTCCTATTCTCATTGTTTTTCTCCTTTTGGAGTAATCTCTACAATTGATTCCTCAAATTCCTTTTTTATATCCAGCAAATTTGTTATCAATACCGTTAATCCAGTAATATCTGTTACAAATTCATCACAGATGTATTCTTCATGTGATGTTATTGGAATTTTTGCGTCTTTGCTGGTGTCTTTTTTAAAATATTGTTCAGCAGATATTATTTTAATACTTACCAAGGGCAACCAGCCATTATCATCTTTTTTTGCTGCAATAATTTGTTTTGAACATCCAGAAAATTTTTTCATAATATGTCCTTTTTGTTCGCTGTAAAATTAGGTTCCATTATAAAATTTATTTCATAGCATCCAATATAAGTTCCATCTTCTTCAAACAAATAAAAATCGGCTGGAAATAAATTTGCAATATCTTCTTCTGGAAAAAATTCTTCGTAATAATCTTCCGCGCACTCCGCTGCTATAATGCTATAATAAAAATCCTCTTTTGGCAAATCAGTTGTAATGTAATACGAGTCATTAAATTCTTTTTTGTTTACTGAATAATTAATCGTTCTCATTTTTATTGCTCCTTTTTAACATGATTCACTCATTCCACAATCTAATCCGCATTTTTTACATATATAATCAGTACCCATATAATTTAAACATCCAGGTTCGTGTTTGCATGGTTTTTCTTTTTTGTTGCTATCCGCCTTAGTGTCTGCGGCACATTCTGCCTCGTGCCACGAATCGCGCTCATTTTCGTAAGAAATATTACTTACCAGGTTATCGACAATCTTTATATCGTCATCAAGCATAAAAGCCTCCAATATGGTTCAACAAATTTTTTGTACAACTATCCAAAGTACGCCACTGTTTCTATTAAAATATATAATTCAATTAACATTGTCAACAGTTATTTTAATTCTTTTATTATAAGTTTTGCATAATCAACAACAGCCGCCACAAATTTTTTTTGGTTTCTTTTTTCTTCCATCAATGGCAAAAGATTACCTAAAGAGTATTGATGTTTTGTGTATCCGCTAATTTCATAATCACAACTCGGCATGGCATCTAACATGCTTTTTACTTCAAAGGCCGTTGCTGGATCTATCAGGTCTTTTTTTGTAATAGAGTTTTCTTTGTGATGTTTAAATTCATCATCTATCCAGGTTAAAAATTCATTTAATGGCCTCCCACAAATATTACACCGTTCAATTTTATCATGATCCCCGTCATTGGTGTAACAAATCGTTTCTACTCTGGTGTATTTACCATATTCTTCTCTAATATTTTTAAGCGTTTTTTTAATACATTTTTTATCGTCGCAGCAATCAGTATCTAAAACACCTTCATCCTTGATTTTAAAATAATACGTAGAATACGAGATTTTTGTTTGTTCGTTCTGAGCGTAAGGCTCCAGCAATTTTATAGCTCTATCTATTGTTTTTTGCTGTGTTTTATTTAGTTGTATTCGAATATCCATATTATTTTCTCCTTAAACTTTTATGTTTTTTACATTTAATTTCAATAAAGCAACTTTTTTCATGGGAAAAATTAGCCCTTATACAAGTCTTTTTTATTTCACATTTTCTACATAATATTTTTTTTGCTGGTACGCACTCATCTAGGTTTATATAATCACATACCCCTATATCATCACATCCCCCTACATCATCAATACCACAGCCACACAAACCAGGACTTACCAATCCATCTGCACCAATACTTTTTAGATAATCAACTATAATCGTCCTTACTGTTTTACTCATTATTAGGTACTCCTTCCTTAAAGTTATATTTTTTCATTATCTTTTTGTTTTCCTGATTAAACCGTTCTATTTTCGCCTTTACGGCTTTTAGCTTTTTGAAATCTTCCGGGGTTGCTCTGGGAACATTCTCAATCGAAAAATCTCTCATAGCAATCCTAAGTTTATTTAAATCAACCCTGTGAGCAAGGCTATTTATTTTAAGCTTTTCTTCCCTACGTTTCAAATTTTTCCACTCAGGGCACAGCTCAAGTTTACATTTTTTAAAATTTTGCAGGCCATTATAACATTCCCATTCATCTCCAGCATATCCGCAAATATTTCTAAACGATTTAAAATTTATCAATACATAATTTTTAATATTCATAATTCTATTCCTTAGTTAATATTTTAAAATCTTCTATAGTCGCCCGCTGTAAATCTTCCGCTTGCAATCGAATTCGTTCTGCTTTTTCTGCCTTATCCATAAAAAAACCTTTCTCTTAAACCTATCTACAAGCCTCTACAATCAATTTTAATTTAAAACATACTTTGACTGGTTAAAGTGTGTTTAAATTAAAAATAGACATTGTTCTGTTGTTTTTATCAACACAACTACTCCTTTGTTTTAATACTATTTCCGTTTTTATCACACTCACACAAAACAGTTGCTGCTCTGAATCCTATTTTCATCGGATATTGTGGATTTCTTGGCCAAACATAACAATCTGATTTCAAAACTTTTATAGCAATATATTTATCTCCATATATTGACCTAAACAAATCGCAATCGGCTGGTTTTGCACATGCATGATATTTTCCCTCACCGCACTCTCTTTTTGTAGGTTTATAATTTTCTATAATTATTTTTTTTCCTATAGTCCACAGCGTCTCATTTTCAGTTTTTTCTTGTGTTTTAAAATCACTAGAAACCCTTTTAAACAATAAAACATATTTACCTGTAGTTTTTGCATTATTTAATTCTATCCATCGATTCAAGTTAATATCTTTAATATTTTTTGATTTCCTTTTTATAATGTTGACATTTTCTGTTTTTTTAATTTTAACACAACAATCGTTTAAAATTATTACCGATATGCCTTCTGCTTTTTTAATCTTTACGTTTTTTGAATGAACATTTATCGTGGCTGAGTCGGAAACAAAATTTATCGTGGCTGAGTCGTAAACATTTTTTATCGTGGCTGAGTCGGAAACAAAATTTATCGTGGCTGAGTCGGAAACAAAATTTATCGTGGCTGAGTCGGAAACATTTTTTATCGTGGCTGAGCCGTAAACATTTTTTATCGTGGCTGAGTCGTAAACATTTTTTATCGTGGCTGATTCGGAAACAAAATTTATCGTGGCTGAGCCGTAAACATTTTTTATCGTGGCTGAGTCGTAAACAGAATTTATCGTGGCTGAGTCGGAAACAGAATTTATCGTGGCTGAGCCGTAAACATTTTTTATCGTGGCTGAGCCGTAAACATTTTTTATCGTGGCTGAGTCGTAAACAGAATTTATCGTGGCTGAGCCGAAAACATTTTTTATCGTGGCTGAGCCGTAAACATTTTTTATCGTGGCTGAGCCGTAAACAGAATTTATCGTGGCTGAGTCGGAAACAAAATTTATCGTGGCTGAGCCGTAAACATTTTTTATCGTGGCTGAGCCGTAAACAGAATTTATCGTGGCTGAGTCGGAAACAAAATTTATCGTGGCTGAGCCGTAAACATTTTTTATCGTGGCTGAGCCGTAAACAGAATTTATCGTGGCTGAGTCGGAAACAAAATTTATCGTGGCTGAGCCGTAAACATTTTTTATCGTGGCTGAGTCGGAAACAAAATTTATCGTGGCTGAGCCGTAAACATTTTTTATCGTGGCTGAGTCGTAAACAAAATTTATCGTGGCTGAGTCGGAAACAAAATTTATCGTGGCTGAGCCGTAAACATTTTTTATCGTGGCTGAGCCGTAAACAGAATTTATCGTGGCTGAGTCGTAAACAGAATTTATCGTGGCTGAGCCGTAAACAATTTTTATCGTGGCTGAGCCGAAAACATTTTTTATCGTGGCTGAGTCGTAAACAGAATTTATCGTGGCTGAGCCGGAAACAGAAAATAATCCCTTTTTAATATTTATATCAAAATTATAATTTTTATTTATTGCCAGACAATCGCTTG
>Ga0315294_10002838_pt1 | contig 18865 bp, 18 predicted proteins | sample YL17G13_40_MG_FD_203626 | JGI IMG/M metagenome (GOLD analysis project Ga0315294, IMG submission 203626) | Sediment microbial communities from Yellowstone Lake, YNP, Wyoming, USA - YL17G13_40 | ecosystem: Environmental > Aquatic > Freshwater > Lake > Sediment | place: USA: Wyoming | collected...
AGCAGGCCCACGACCTCGCCGCCCGCCATCGAGAAAGTGACCTCGCGGACGGCGTGCTTTCGACCGAAGTCCTTCACGAGTCCTTCCACAGAGAGGGTGCCCTTATTGCCCACTGGCGCCGCCTTCTGCTTTCTGGCCTGTTCCCGCAGGCTCCCCCGCTCCCGCGTTCTGGTCGGTCTCGGTCTTCTGGTCCCCCGACCGAAGGGTGCCTTTCACGTCGCCCTCGAAGGTCATCTGCTCGGTGTCCAGGTCGACGACGATGCGCGTCGCCTGGTACTCGTCGCCCTTGCGGGTCACGAACGGCATGCCGGAAAGCTCCAGGACCTTCCTGTCGCGCCAGTACTTGGCGAACTCCGACCTGCACACGAGGTCCTTCTTGAGGATGCGGACGCCGATCTGCACGATGGTGAGCTGCTCGCTCTCCCTGTCCTCGATGAATCCGCCCTTCACCACCATCTCGTTCTTCAAATCCGTCATCACGGCGTTGCCCTTGATGCGGGCGATTTTCTCCTTGCGGTTGTAGAACAACTCGCGGCTGGAAAGCTCGATGCCCCTCTTCGCGTCCACGACTCGCACATTGCCCCGGCACTGCACGTAGATGAAGTCCTTGCCGAACAGGTCGATCTCGTCCGCCGTGATCTTCATGTCCTCGGTGTCGACCCTCGCGTTGCCCTTGAGCAGGGCGCGCTCGCTGCCCTCGGCGAGGGACGTGCTCATCGAGTCACCCGAGTAGGTAAAGGTCTCGGCAGAGAGGGGAGAGGCGAGCAGCAGGGTGAGGGCGAGAAAGGGAATAGCAGGGACGGCCGGGCTGGACCGACCCGGGGCTGCCGCCGGCCTACTCCTCCTTTTCGGTCCAGACATACCTGCCCTCCACGGGGCCGCTGAAGCTCACCTCACGGGTCCTGAAATCGCCCGTGAATCCCCTGCCGGTAATGGAGGAGCCGTCGTCCTTCGTGATGACCACCTTGGCGAGAGGAAGGGCGGTGAGCATTTTCCGCTTGTTCTCCCAGGAGAGGGATTCGGTGGCGATGTCCGCTTTCTCGGACTCCGAGCGCACGCGCACAGATCCGGAGACCTCCGCGTTCTCCGTGTCTGTGTGGTACACGACATGCCGGGCCTCGCCGCTCGTGGCGGGCGCGCTGTCCGCGCCGTATTCGACGAAGCGCACGTCGGAGAGGATCATTTTCTTGAGGGCGCCGTAGGTTTCTGCCCGCCCCGCCTCGAAGGAGAGCGCGAGCTGGCCGTCCTGGTGGACCTTGTGCGTCACCTCGATCGCCACCGTGTCGGGAATGGTCTCGGCGATCTTCTCCGCGGCCGTCACCGCGCCGTAGTCGAGGCTGCACCCCAGCGCGAAGGAGAGCAGGGCGGCGAGAATGAGCGCGGCGAGGGAGGTGGAAATGCCGGCCGAGATGGCGGGAGACCGTTCTGAGCGCGCCATCATGTCCGAGCCGCGCCTTTTTTCTTCTTCGATTCCCGACACGCGGCGATGAAGCGGGAGAACAGGGGGCTGGGCGCCACGGGTTTGGACTTGAACTCGGGGTGAAACTGCACGCCGACTCCCCAGGGGTGACCAGGCCACTCCACGGATTCCACGAGGGAGCCGTCCGGAGTGAGCCCGCTCATGACCAGTCCCGCCGCTTCGAGGCGTTTCCTGTAGCGGTTTGAGACCTCGTACCTGTGCCGATGGCGCTCGGAAATGACCGCAGTGCCGTAGGCCGCCGCGATCTTCGTGCCGGGAGCGAGATGGGAATCGCTCTTGCCCAGGCGCATGGTTCCGCCGAATGCCTTGATGTCGACCTGCTCCTCGAGCAGGCTCACGACGGGGTGCTCGGTCTCGGGTGAGAACTCGCTCGAGTGCGCGCCCGTCAGGCCGAGGACATGGCGCGCGTACTCGATGACCATGATCTGCAGCCCGAGGCAGATGCCGAGGTAGGGGACCTTCTTCTCGCGCGCCCAGCGGGCCGACCGGATCATGCCCTCGATCCCCCGCATGCCGAAGCCGCCGGGCACGAGCACGCCGTCGCATCCTCCCAGGGCCTCATCCAGGTCGCGGCCGTCCTCGAGGTCCTCGCCCTCGAACTTCGCCAGTTCCACCCGCACGCCGCTGGCGATCCCGCCGTGGTACAGGGCCTCGAAGATGGAGATGTAGGAGTCGTGCAGGCCCGTGTACTTGCCGACGATCGCCACGCGGACCGTCTCGGTCACGTTCCTGAAATGGTCGACGACCTTCTTCCATCCGTCGCGCAGGGGGCCCTTCCCCGCGAGGCCGAGCTTCCTCATGATGATGTCGTCGAGGTCCTGCTCGGCGAAGGTGGGCGGGATCTCGTAGATCGTGGCCCCCACGTCGTGGGCGGAGATCACGGCCTCCTCCTCGACGTTGGTGAAGAGGGAGATTTTCCGCCTCATCTCCTCGTCGGTGGGGGTGTGCGAGCGCAGCAGGAGGATGTCGGGCTGGATGCCGATCTCGCGCAGCTCGCGCACGGAGTGCTGGGTCGGCTTGGTCTTCGGCTCTCCCATGTACACGACGGGCACGAGGGTGAGGTGGATGAAGATGACGTTCTGCCTGCCCAGGTCGTGGATGAACTGCCGCGCGGCCTCCAGGAACGGGATGGACTCGATGTCGCCCACCGTGCCGCCGATCTCGACGATGGTGATCTCCACGCCGGGCTGCTCGCCCACGCGGAAGATCCGCGCCTTGATCTCGTCGGTGATGTGGGGGATCACCTGCACGGTTTTCCCGAGGAAACGGCCCTCGCGTTCCTTGGTGATGACGGCTTGATAGATCTGGCCCGTGGTGATGGAGTTGTCTCTGCCCAGCGGCGAGGAGGTGAAGCGATTGTAGTTTCCAAGGTCGAGGTCCGTCTCCGCCCCGTCGTCCGTGACGTAGACCTCGCCGTGCTGGTAGGGGTTCATCGTGCCGGCATCGACGTTGATGTAGGGATCGATCTTGATCATCCGGATCGCGAACCCACGGCTCTCCAGCAGGCTCCCGATCGATCCGGCCGCCACTCCCTTGCCCAGCCCCGAGCAGACGCCACCCGTGATGAAGATGTACTTGCTCATGGGGACCGTATTATAGAGCAAAAGGGGGCGAGGCTCAACGGCGCAGGCTCGGCTGCGCGAGACTCGGCCGCAGGGGGCCGTCAGTCCTCCATGACCACGAGGGTCTTGTTGACGTCCCAGCGCACGTAGGCGCGCAGCGCCTCGATCTGCGCCCTGCTCACGTAGTAGATCCGCCCGTCGTACTTCACGAGGCCTCCGTCGTAGCTGGCGAAGGGCAGACGGTAGATGACCCGGCCGAGGAAACTGGCCAGGTCCCAGCGAGGGCAGTCCTTGAGCTGGGGGATCCTCCGCAGGGCGGACAAACGGATCGAGTCACCCTTGACCGCGTCGCGCAGGATCTCCTGCCACTTCTCCATCGCGCGCTCCTGCCGTCCCCGCCGTCAGGCGCTTGAGGCGCCGAGGGCGCTTAAGGCGCCGAGGGCGCTTAAGGCGCCGAGGGCGCTTGAGGCGCCGAGGGCTTTCAGCTGGGGGTCAGCCTCCACCTGAGCCTGCGACGGTGCCTTGCACCCCTCCCGGATGCGCTTGATGGACAGCGCCTTGCCGTCATCGCCGATCTCGATCACTACACCCTGCATCTCTAGCTTCCCCCACGCCTCCTTCGAGTACTCGTGAATGAGCGAGGTGAGCTTGCGGATCTCGATTTCGGGGTCCAGGCCCCCCACGCTCTCGATGCTGCCCGTGCGGCCCGCGTCCGTGATGACAGCAGTGCCACCGGGGAGGATCCTCTCGTCGGCCGTGGGCGCCTTCGTGTGGGTGCCGATCACGGCCGAGAGCTTCCCGTCGGCGATGTAGAACATGGTCCCTTTCTCGGCCGTGGTGACGGCGTGGAAGTCGAGGAGGATCGCATTGGTCTGGGGCGCGATGCTCTCCAGGAGCCTCGGCAGGAGGCTGAAGGGGTTTTTAAGGTGCACGCGACGGAAGCTCGCGATGCCGAGGAGGCTCACGACGGCGATCTTTCTGCCGTTTTTCTCGAACACCATGAATCCCCGCCCGGGGTTCTTGGGCGGGTAGTTGGCGGGGCGCAGCATGTAGGGAGCCTTGGCCATGTGCTCGACCATGTCCTTCTTGTAATAGGCGCACTCTCCCGTCGTGATGGCGTCGATGCCGAGCTTGTGCAGGTAGATCGCGTGGTTTTTTCCGATGCCGAACCCTCCCGTGGCGCCTTCCCCGTCGGCGATGACGAAGTCGATCGAGTGCTCCTCGCGGACCTTCGGCAGGAGCTCCTTCACGCACCAGATGCCGGACTTGCCGACGATCTCGCCGAGGAACAGCACGCGAAACGGCGTCACCTGGATGCCGCCGGGGTGGGAAGTCTCATCCTCAAAGGATAGCGGCAGAAAGCGTTCTTGACAAGGCGAGCCGCTTTTTGCTACTTTTCCCTTGCGCCCGGATGGTGAAATTTGGTAGACACGCTAGATTCAGGGTCTAGTGCCAGCAATGGTGTGGAGGTTCAAGTCCTCTTCCGGGCAATCCCACTCTTGTGCACTGTGATCGCTGTATTCAACCCTCTGCGCCAGCACGCGGCATGTGCCCAGCCCTTCCCACACAGTCATGTGCGCTCTCCCCGCTGCTCTCCGGGCCGGACTCCAGTCTGGGCTCCTGCGAAGCCCCCGTCAGCAGCACCCATTGTTCACTACCCTTCGGGCGCGAACGGGGCTACGCTGACCAGGGTCCGTTTCGAGCGGCTGCAGGGAGACAACGACACACCGACGGCCTGCGAGAGCAGCTATCTCATCAGGGCCAGGTCGACGTTGCAAGGGATCCATGAAGCCATGTGCAATGCCGGCTTCGGCAAGAATGGCATGCAGTTTCAACCAGGTGAGGTGTGTGCTACTCTTGATTGATGTCCCTGCCTATTCTGGCGACGAAACTGTATATTCCCCCGCTTCAGCCAAACATTGTCCGCCGCCCCCGACTGGTCGAGCGGCTGAACGAGGATCTGCACCGAAAGCTGACCCTCATCTCCGCTCCCGCCGGCTTCGGGAAAACCACGCTGGTCAGCGAGTGGCTCGCCGGCTGCGGGCAACTGGTCGCCTGGCTGTCGCTGGATGAAGGAGATAACGATCCCGCGTACTTCCTGGCATACCTCGTCGCTGCTTTGCAGACGATTTCAAAGCATATCGGCGATGGGGTGTTGGGCGTGCTTCAATCCCCCGGACCGCCGCCGGTCGAATCGATTCTGACGGCCCTGCTCAATGAAATCACCACCATCCCGGACGATTTCATCCTCGTCCTGGACGACTACCACGTGATTGACGCCAAACCGGTTAACCAAGCCCTCACCTTTCTGCTCGAGCACCTGCCACCGCAGATGCGCCTGGTCATCGCCACCCGTGAGGATCCTCAACTCCCCCTGGCCCGCCTGCGCGCCCGAGCCCAACTCACCGAACTGCGCGCCGCCGACCTGCGTTTTGCCCCCGCCGAAGCCGCCGATTTTCTCAACCAGGTGATGGGCCTGAACCTCGCGGTGGAAGACATCGCCGCACTCGAAGCCCGGACCGAAGGCTGGATTGCCGGTTTGCAGCTGGCCGCGATTTCAATGCGGGGACATCAAGACGCCGCCAGCTTCATCAAATCGTTCACCGGCAGCAACCGTTTCGTGCTGGACTATCTGGTGGAAGAAGTCCTGCAACGGCAGTCCGAAAGCATCCAGACTTTTCTGCTGCGCACTTCAATCCTTGACCGCCTGTGCGGCCCGCTGTGTGACGCTGTTTTGGGTTCTCCTGCTGCTTCCGGGCAGGAAACCCTGGGATATCTCGAACGCGCCAACCTGTTCATTGTCCCTTTGGATAACGAGCGGCGCTGGTACCGCTATCACCATCTCTTTGCCGAATTGCTGCGGCAGCGGCTGCACCAAAGCGCATCTTCAGGGAATGAAGAGGGAGGCGTGGCCGAATACCACATCCGTGCCAGCCGGTGGTACGAAGACCATGGCCTGGAGATGGAAGCGTTTCAGCATGCGGCTGCGGGCAACGATATTGAGCGCGCCGAGCGGATCATTGAAGGGAAGGGCATCCCTCTGCACTTTCGTGGTGCGGTGGCCGCCATACTGGACTGGCTGGCGTCGCTGCCCAGGACAGTACTGGACGCCAGGCCCTCTTTATGCGTGAGGTATGCCACGTTGTCGCTGGTGGCCGGACAAGCGACCGGCGTAGAAGAGAAACTGCAAGCGGCAGAGGCAGCTCTGGCTTCCGACCTGCAAGGCGCCGAGCCGGACAACAAGACCCGCGACCTGATTGGACAAATTGCCGCCGCAAGGGCCACTTTAGCTCTCACCCGCTACCAGCCAGAAGCCATGATCACCCAGGCGCGCCGTGCCCTGGAGTATCTGCCCCCCGACAGCCTGTTTTCCCGCATTAGAGCCATCTTTACGCTGGGGTTTGCCTACCAGGTCCAGGGGGACCGTGCCGCGGCCGGTCAGGCCTATACCGAAGCCATAGCTATCAGCCAGGCGTCCGGGAATATCCGTATGACCATAGTGGCTACCATCAGCCTGGGCGCAATACAGGAATTTGAAAATCACCTGTATCAGGCGGCCGAGACCTTTCGGACCGGCCTGCAACTGGCAGGTGATCATCCGCAGCCGTTCGAAAACGAAGCGCATCTTGGTCTGGCCCGCATATTCTACGAATGGAACGACCTTGAGGCCGCTGAGCAGCACGGGCAGCAGGCCTTGCAACTGGCGCGACAGTTTGACCGCGTGATCGACAGATACATTCTCTCCGAGGTATTTCTCGCCCGCTTGAAACTGGCTCGTGGCGATGTGGCCGGCGCGGCCGCTATGGTGGCGGAGACCGAGCAGTCCGTGCGCCAGAATAACTTTGTGCATCGGATATCCGAGGTCGCTGCCGCACAAGTGCTTGTCCTGCTCCGACAGGGCGATCTGGCGGCAGCCGCTCAGTTGGCCAAGACCCACGAACTCCCCATCAGCCAGGCCAGGGTACTCCTGGCCCAGGGAGACCCGTCCGCGGCCCTGGCTTTGCTTTCGCCATTGCGCCAGCAGACGGAAGCAAAGGGTTGGCAGGACGAACGGCTCAAGGTGATGGTTCTCCAGGCGGTCGCTCACCATGCGCACGGGGAAAAGGACAAGGCTGTGCACCTGTTGCGTGACACACTGGCCCTGGCAGAGCCGGGCGGCTTTATCCGTATCTTTGTTGACGAAGGCGAGCCAATGCGAATGGCGATTTCTAAATTTCGATTGTCGATTGAAAAGCAACCGCACGGCCAAGATCCTAAACTGCTCGGTTACGTAGATAAAATCCTGGCCGCTTTTGCACAACCGGCGGCCATGCCGCAATTGAAAATCGAAACCCCAAAAGCCAAGATGCCTGAGCCATTGAGCCAACGCGAGTTGGAAGTACTGCAGCTTGTTGCCCAGGGACTCTCGAACCATGAGATTGGTGAGCGGCTTTTTCTCGCCTTGGACACGGTCAAAGGGCACAACCGCAGTATCTATGCCAAACTACAGGTTCAACGGCGTACCGAAGCTATAGCCCGAGCCCGCGAGTTGGGTTTGTTGTAAGCGGACGTTGTGGTTTTCCTCGCGCAATGCTCGCGATTGAGCGGGGTTCCGCTGGGGCGTGTGGTCTTCCGTGGAATTCCTCCTTTCGTTCAGGTGCCGCGATCTCGCGAGTTCATTCTACATAGTGATGACTATCTTCCCCCGCGCGTGGTCCTTCTCGTAAAGCCAGAAGGCATCCGCCGCTCTCTCCAAGGTGAAGCTCGCGTCGATCAGGGGAAGGACCTTCCCCTCCTCGAGCAATCCCTTCATGAAAAGCAGGTCTTCCTTGCTTTGCTCCAGCGAGAGGGTCTCGATCCTCTTCCCGCCCGATCCTTGCATCGCTTTCTTCCGTGAAGCCGCCTGGATGACGAGCCTGATGGCTCCTCCCGAGACGACAAGGCGTCCATCCGGCTCGAGGGCCCGCAGGTAATCGTCTATATGATGGTAGCCGTTCACCGCGAGGATCAGGTCGTAGGTCCTTCCTTCCCGGGAGAAATCGGTCTTCCGGTAGTCGATCGCCCGGCGCGCGCCGAGGCAGAGGGCCGCCTCCATGTTCCGCTCGCTGCAGGCCGCGGTGACCTCGCCTCCCAGGGCCTTCGCGATCTGCACCGCGAAGCTTCCCACCCCGCCCGAGGCTCCCTGGATCAGGACCTTCTCCCCCGGCCGAAGCTTCCCCTTGTCCCGCAGGGCTTGAAGCGCGGTGAGCGCCGCGAGGGGGACGGCGGCAGCCTGCTCGAACGAGAGCTTTGCGGGCTTGAGGACGATCTCCTCCTCGCCCGCGAGGGCGTACTCGGCGAAGCATCGGCCTCGATGCCGCTTCAGGTAGCCGAAGACCTCGTCGCCGACCTTGAAGCTTTTCACGCTCGCGCCGATCTCCGCGACGGTCCCGGCAGCGTCGGCCCCGAGTATCCGCGTCCTGGGCCGGAAGAACCCGCCTGCCCTGAAGCGGATGAAGAAAGGGTTCGCCCTCATCATGCGATCGTCCCTCGAGTTGATCGAGGAAGCGCGGACCCTGATCAGGACCTCGTCCTCCGCGGGGGCGGGTTTATCGACGTCCCTCAAAACGAGGACCGACGGCGATCCGTAGCGGTCACACACTATCGCTTTCAAGTTCGCTGCCTCCCTTTGTCCATCATCTCATTATCCCTTCGGACCTCGTCCGTGGGATTCACCGATATCAAGGAGACGCCGAGGTCGCTCAGCTTCTTGAAAAGGCCATGCAGGGCGGCTTGATCGGGGAGGGATCCCGTCAGCACGGTTTCCCCCTCGCCGACCGGCTGGATATCGAAGCCTTCGAACCAATCAGCCTGGCGGCGATCGAATCGGCCCTCAACCCTGATCCGGAATACCCTGCCCTCGGCTTTCCGCGCCATCTCCCCGAGATCTTCCATGCCTTGGAATATAGGGCAAGCTCTGCGCTCGGACGTACACACTTAAGTGTGGTTTCGAGTGTGTTTTTTCGATCGGTTACGGATCAGGCTCGCGGAAGGCGGGGGATTCATCCGCATCTTTCTGGACGAGGGTGCCCCGATGGCCAGGCTCCTCTCCGTGGCGGCTGCCCGAGGAATCATGCCGGGGTGAGCTCGAGGTCAAGCGGCGCACCGAAGCCATCGCCCGCGTACCTGAAAACAACACTCCGAACGACACTTTCGTGTCTACGCGCCGCGGGGCGGAATGGACATGCTTGCACTATCAAACGATCACAGGAGGCATTTCATGGACACGTATCGACGATCGGGAATTGTGACGGGGATCTTGTTCATCGCAGCGACGGCAGCCGGTATGCTGGCATTGTTCGCGCAACCGATTCTCGACGCCCCGGACTACCTGACGAAGATCTCCGCGAATGAACCGACGGTCCTCGCAGCGGCATTCCTGGTCTTCATCATGGGCTGGGCGGGCGCCGGCATCGGGATTTCGATGTATCCGATTCTGCGGAGGCACAACGAAGGCCTCGCCCTGGGCGCTGCCGGATTCAGGATCATCGAAGGGGCCCTCACGTGCATCAACGCCGTTCTCATCCTCCTGCTGGTGACCTTGAGCCGGGAGTTCATCAAGGCAGGACCAGCCGATCTGGCGCAGTTCCAGAACCTTGGCACGCTGCTGGCAGAAGGGCGCATCTGGGTGCGCGATGTAGCGGTTCTCCTCGCCTGGTGCATCGGCGCGTTCCTGTACTACGCGCTGTTCTTCAAGACGCGGCTGGTCCCTCGCTGGCTGTCCGTCTGGGGGCTCGTCGGGATCACCCTGACGGTGGCTGCCAGCATCCTTGTGCTGTTCCGTCAGATCGCTCCCCTGTCGACCGTCCACCTGCTCATGAACCTCCCCATCTTCCCACAAGAGATGGTCCTTGCGATCTGGCTCATCGTCAAGGGATTCAATCCATCCGCGACCGCCTCGCCGCAGTAAAGAGCCTCATGAAGTATCAGATACGGGTCGAGGGTGAGCTGGGGCCGGAATGGGCGGACTGGTTCGGAGGCCCTGCCATCTCTCGAGAGGGAGACGGCGTCACGCTCCTGACCTGCGCCGTAGCCGACCAGGCTGCGCTGGATGGCCTGCTCAGGAAATTGCGCGATCTGGGCCTGCCCTTGCTATCGGTCAATCGCATCGACGACAGGAGGTAACAATGAAATCCAGGGATATTTTCAGGGTGGCAGGGCCCGCGGCTGTGCTCATCGCCGTAGCGCTCCTGTGCTCGTGCACCACGACCAATCTGGCGAGCAACAGGACCGGGTGGTCGGATTACGCAACCGTCGCGATCAAAGACTACACCGTCGTCGGAATCGTACGCGTCGTGAGCGAAGAGGTCACTCGGCGCGGCTTTCTCGGCATCGCCAAATCACACAAGGGTTCGCAGGTCACGTACGACTTGCTCGTCAGTGAGGCGAAGAAGATCGGGGCCGACGACATCATCAACGTCAGGATCGATCGCACGGACAAGAGCCTTCACGGAATCTTCGATTGGCTTGTCGGGTACACCGAGAAGTACGCATACACCGCCAACGCGCTGGCGATCAAGTACACACAGGCCGTTGCAGGATCCTTCACCGACGGTGCCGGCGGTCCCTCCGGCATGGGCGGAGGGCCCGGGCTCACCGAGGTCGCCACTCTCCAGGGGCCTGCTGAAGCAGATGCCACTCCCGCGACTCCGCAGCACCAGAGCAGGGACGGCCAGAACAGGAGGCAAAAGACCATGGCCACGGCACAATAGCCATGGTTGGGTTTCATGGAAGACATACATCCGCGGACCATGGCCCGCAACGTTTCAAGGAGGAGACCTGAGATGAACAGCTACAGAAAGACAGCAATAAGTGTGGGGGTATTATTCATCATTGCAACGGCTCTGAGCGTGCTGGGCAAAATTGTTTTTATAGATCCAATTCTGAATGCTCCGGATTATCTTGGTAAAATTTCCGCAAATGAAAACCAGCTGATTCTAGGGGGCCTCTTGACTTTGCTCTCGGCTTTTGCATCTGCCAGTATAGCGATTTGGCTGTATCCAGTCCTGAAGAAGCATCATGAAGCGTTCGCCCTTGGTTCTGTTGGGCTCAGGGTAATGGAGAGTATGCTCTATATTGTCGGTGTGGTTGGCCTGCTGTCACTGCTCACATTGAGTCAGGAATATGTAAAGGCAGGGGCCTCAAATGCTTCCATAATTCAAGTGTCAGGCACTACGCTGCTGGCGATCAAAAAATGGGCCGGCGAGTTGTCGGTGATTGCTTTTACTCTGGGTGCTTTGATGTACTACTATGTATTCTATCAATCAAAGCTCGTTCCTCGATGGTTATCCGGCTGGGGTTTTCTGGCAGCTGCAGCATCGCTTGCAGCCGTGTTGTTATCTATATCTGGCCAGATAGTTCCTTTTTCAACGATTTTCATTTTGTTACAGCTCCCAATAGGCTTGCAGGAATATACTCTAGCGGTATGGCTGATCGTTAAAGGATTCAATCCATCTGCAGTCGCTTCTCTGTCTTCGAAAACAGCGACGAACTAGCTTCGAGCGCGTCATAGATTTGCCATAAAGGGGCGAGGGAGAGCCCAAGGCCCTCCCTCAAACCTTAAGAAGCGGGCACCGCACATCACAAGGAGAAAGCAAAATGTTGAAAAGAGGTTCGACCATCCTCTCAATCGGGACCACCGAGTATCTGGCTGCCTCAGTAGTACTGGTACGGCATGGGTCCACGATGTTTGTTCTCAATGCGGGGATTCTTTAGCCGCATAAAAAAGTAAGGAGTTCTAGATGAATACAAGCAAACGGTTCGCAAGACAGGACACAAGACCCGTTGGCGCAACGGCCGGAGGTGCCCAATGAGTAACCAGATCGTCGAAAGATCGCCCCGCGCGTCGGCCAGAATCATAGAAGACATACATCCGCGGACCATGGCACGCATCGCCGGGATCCTGTACCTCAGTTTCATCATTTTCATGGCAATCGCCAACGCGGTTGGCCGCACAGGCATCATCGTAGACGGCGACGCGGCGGCGACGGCCGCGAAAATTGCCGCGAAGGGATTGCTTTTCCGTATCGGCTTCGTGAGCGATCTCGTATCAGCCCTGCTTTTCCTCTTGACCGCGTGGGCGCTCTACGCGCTCCTGAAACAGGTGAACAGGACTTTGGCCTTATTGTTCCTGCTGCTCAACGCATGCGGGGTCGCAATTCAATGCTTCAGCATGATTCTCCTGTACGCGGCCCTTCCTCTCCTGAGCGGAGGAGGATACCTCGAAGCGTTCACCACCGATCAACTCAACGCCCAGGCCATGTTCTTCCTTGGTCTCTACAAGGCGGGATTCACAAGCGCCCAACTCTTTTTCGGCGCATGAACCTTGCCTTTGGGGTACCTCGTGTTCAGATCCGGATTCCTCCCCAAAGTCCTCGGCGTCATGCTCATGCTTGATTGCGTGGCCGTACTCGTCTGGTTCCTCCAGTTTTTCATTCTGCCCGGCTCTCTGGCCATAAGCTACCCTTGCTCTATCGTCGGCTTTCTCGTGGAAGTCTCGCTCACCCTCTGGTTGCTCATCAAAGGCATCGAGGAGGAAAGGCGTACATGAGAGTCTTCATCGCTCCGCAGCGCTTGAGTCTTGATTCTGAGGAAATTGCGCGATCTGGGCTTGCCCCTGCTCTCGATCAATCGCATTGACGACTAGGGAGGCAGAGAATGATTTCCCTCTCTTGCGGAAGTGTTGAGGATCACAAACAGAAAAGGAGAAGAACAGGATGACCCAATCAAAAGGAATCTGGAGAAAGGCGTCAGTACTGGCTATTGCGGGAGGATTGGGATTCTGGGCAGCGAACTTCGCAATTTCCCTGACTCCCATCGCAGCGGAGTATAGAGCCGCCCTTTCCATTCCCTATCTTCCAATGCTGCTCGCGTCTTTGCTTGGTGGTCTGATTATCGGATTCTGCGTCAGCTATTTCTTGCTTCGTTTCTTCGATAGGATTCCAACAAAGAGTCCGATTCTAAAATCCGTACTACTGAGCCTCATCGTCCTCATCATTGTCACAATCCTCATCGAAGGTCCCTCCAGTCTTCTCACGACAACGAATGATGCCCTGCGCTACTTCCTCATCGGCGCGGTGTTTAACGTACTCAGGATTCTCGCTCTTGGAGTAGTTGTTGGCCATCTCTACGGCAAGCTGAATGAGGGCGGGTGAAAATGAAAGCGATTGTGTGCACAAGATACGGACCGCCGAAGGTCCTTCAGCTCAAAGAGGTGGCACAACCTGCTCCCAAGGATGATGAAGTCCGGATCAGAGTTCATGCAGCATCCGTTAATGCACGTGACTGGCGTATGATGAGAGCCCATCTCTTCATCATCCGCATGGTGCCGGACTGCTTTCTGCAACCCAAGAACAAGATACTCGGGGCTGATGTGGCCGGACGACTTGAGACGATTGGCTGTAATGTCAAGCAGTTCAGACCAGCCGATGAAGTCTTTGGGTACTTACCTAGTGCAACCGGTCGCGGCACTTTTGCCGAGTATGTTTGCGCCGAGGAAAATGCAATCACGCTGAAACCGGCCAATCTATCGTTTGATCAGGCTGCGGCCGTGCCGCTGGCGGCCTTCACTGTCCTGCAGGGCCTGAGAGACAAGGGAAATATCCGGGCGGCGCAGAAGGTGCTGGTCCAGAATGCGTCGGGCGGCGTGGGCACGTTCGCGGTGCAGATCGCCAAGGCCTTCGGGGCGGAAGCCACCGGGGTGTGCAGTACGAGAAACCTGGAGGTGGAGCGCTCCATCGGGGCAGACCACGTCATCGACTCTTCAAGAGAGGATTTCACACGAAGGGGGCAGCAGTACGACCTGATCCTGGCTGCAAATGGATACCATCCGGTTTCGGATTATCTGCGCGCCCTGACTCCCGGAGGAATCTGTGTCGTCGCCGGAGGTTCCCTGCGTCAGCTGTTTCAGGCCGCCGTCAAGGCACGGCGACGCTCCGGGGGCGGGAGCCCGAGGACGCGTGGCGTCTCCCTGGTGCATAGACATGAGGATTTGATGTTCCTGAGGGGATTCCTGGAATCAGGGCAGGTCAACCCTGTGATCGATGGATGCTACCCACTGCGCAGAAAGGATGAAGCCATAAAGGATGAAGCCATGCGGTATTTAGAGGAGACCCACGCCAAAGGGAAAGTCGTCATCACCGTAGAGCACAGAGGAGGCAGAGAATGATTTCCGAGAAGAATGCGCCGCGACTCCTGGGCGCTTTGTTTCTGATCGTCATCGTGACAAGTGCGCTCGGAACCTTTTCCTGCGCCTCCCCTGCCGCTGATGCGATCTCCTCGGCTACGACGGCTCTCTCGATCCCTGCGGAGTCCGTGCCGGCAGGAGAGACGAAGGTGCTCATGATCATCGCCGCCTCCCCCGCGGGCTCAACAGCCAAGGTGGCGAGGGTTATCGCGGACGAACTTGGCGCTCGGGTAGTAGGCCCCGATCAGGCCGACGTGGCGAGATCCGGCGATTTCACGCTCATAGGATTCGGATCAGGCATTTTCCACGGGGAGCACCATGCCTCTCTCCTCGCACTCGCAGACGAATTGCCGCCGGCCCCACACGCGAAGGCCTTTCTCTTCTCGAGCTGCGGCATCCCCGCGCGCTTCGCGCGTCCGGAGGAGCTTGCGGACTATTCCAGCAGGAACCACGCGGCGCTTCGAGAAAAACTCCGTGCGAAAGGCTACGAGATTGTCGGTGAGTTCGGGTGCCCCGGCTTCAATGACAATAAATTCCTGAAACTCTTCGGTGGTTTGAACCGGGGACGTCCGAATGCGGCAGATCTCGCGAGCGCGAGATCTTTCGCGAAGGGACTCAAGCAGTATCTGTCGTTGCCCTGAGGTTGACGAAGCCGAACAGGCGAGGCGGCTCGTGGCTCGGCTGGGAAAACAATAAACGAGGCCGAGCTCACGTGCGCACGCGATGGCCTCTGTTTGACGCGTCACGGAGAGCGTATCGAAGAAGCGTAGGCCGATGAACACCGCGTTGTGCCCGAGGGTGTTCCTGGTGATGCGCCATCCGTCCCGGGACTGGAAGAAGAATCAGGAGATGCCGAAGATCACCCAGAGGCTCGCGGAAGAACCCCAAATCACGTCGAGGGGTAGGTCGGCGAATAGGCGCTGGTCTTGGCGCAGAAATACCCTCAGAGCCTTGGGCAAGGTGAAGACGAACTGGCGGTGGGGAAGGGTAAGGAGCAACTGCTCATCGAAGTACTCGTCGAGCAGAAGGGTCTGCTTCTGTTCACAGGAAGAGGAGAGGAGGTAACTCTTGCAGGAGAAAGGACGGAACCGGTCGGAACTGAACGCAGAGCACCTAGTACGGACGATGCCCTGGTTCCAGTCGCCACAAAGGCGTAAGGCCGAGACGGCTGAGGAATGTAAGTGTGAGGAAAGTCTAGTAGCTTGTCTGTAGGATAAATGTAGCACACCGAGTGCCACCCGCCGCTACAGAGTGACATGGTGTGCTCCTATGCCATGTACACAATCGCCACACTGAGCTACAAATAGACACGCATGGCCACGGAGAGCCATGGAATGGGAAGTGCCGGAGACCCGTTTCTGGGTCTAGTGCCAGCAATGGTGTGGAGGTTCAAGTCCTCTTCCGGGCAACGTAGGGAATTGTAGGGAAAGGAATTAGAGAGCTATTTGATGATGGGTAGCCAAAGTTCCTTTCTAACAGTTCCAAAAGTGACCTAAAAGTGACTGATTCCCCGCCCACTCCAAGCCTACTAATACGGCATGGAGGAGTCAGTCATGAAAGTGCAAAAACCGTTTACGCTTCTTAAAAGACCCCCGCAAGGGGTCTGGTACTATAAGCTCTCCGGAGAAAAAACTCGGCACTCAACAGGTCTTACTGCTAGAAACCAAGCTGAACGATTCGTTGTTAGCATACTCAAAGGGGAAGCAAATCAGGAAAGATGCCAGCGACTAGGTGAGTTCACAAAGCATCTCTTTGTACGCGGAGAATGCGATTGGATTCATCGTTCGGAACAGAGGGGTTGAGATCACCCGGGAAATGGCTCAAATGAGGAGGGGCCATTTGACCAACCATATCCTCCCCCAGTTCAAGGATCGGGAGGTCAATAGTATTGCATCGGCTGAGATTGACGATTGGTTACCTTCCTTGAATGCCGCTAATGCCACAAAGAATTATATTATGGATACTTTCCGCATAATTTTAGATGAAGCTAAACGGGCAGGATTAGTCAAGGAGAATGCCGCGAGGCAAATCAAGCTGTTTGCACGCAAACAAAAAGATCGAGACATACTTACCCCTTAGGAGATCAAGAAGCTGTTTCCGTACGAAACGGAGAAGGCAACAACCATCTGGCGGGGACCGATGGTCGGTTTGGTCGAACAGCGCGGTTCAGGCGCAGGCCTGGTTCCCCGCTGATCCTTCCTCCAACATGAGCTGCACATGGTCGGCGACCTTCTGCGCGATCAGCCGGCACTTGGCGATCCCGCTGCCCTGGAGATACGCCTCGACCTCTGCGGTCGAGGAGAAATCCGCTCCCGTGATCGCCCTGCACTGCGTGCTGCTGAACTGCGCGGCGAACCACGCCACCAGCTCGCCGCCGCGGTTCATGGATCTGTTGAACTTGTTGACGCTGTCGTCGAAAGCGGGCCCACCTGTCAGAAGAAGAAAAACCATCCGAAGAACCCGCCACCAGCTGCCCTCGATTTCCCCGATGCGCAGACCCAGGGCCATGACTCCGGCGGTGAGCGCGCTGCAGGTCATCCCCGCGAACAACGTCCCGCCAAGAAACGCGCTGCCGGCATCCAGCAGGCGCGGTTGCGCGGACAGCGGCCCATCAAGTTTCCGCAGCACCGTCTGCGCGCAGTGGAAGCCGCAGCGGGCGAACTCGGCGTACAGCCGGCAGTACGCCTCGCGCGCTTCGCAAGGAATGACTTTGCGGCTTTCGCCGCAAAGGGTGTCGGCACAGAGCCCCCCCGAATCCACGATGGTCCGGATGCAGGGCAGGATGCTCCGCGGCGTCCTGCGGATCTCCCGGCAGAGCAGCGTCCCGCGATGGCGGTGAAAAACCTCTATGTGGGCATGGCCACGCTCGAAGACGAGTGGAAGCCCTCCTTCGATGCTGCCGAGGCCGTGTCGTAGGCCCAGAAGCATCAGTGGTGAGGTGATCCCGCCGCATTCACCTCCTGTGTTGCCGATGCCTCCCGGTAGGGCGGACGCCAGTCTCACAAACCAGTCTGCCTTTCGTCGGCCGCAGACATGGAGGAAGCTGCTCATGATCGTCGGGGCGCAGTGGCCCATCCCGAGCAGCGTCCACAACGCCTGCATTCGACCGCGGACGGCAAGAGGCACTGTCATATAGCGTCCGACGCGTTCCCGATAACGCTCGTATTCCTCCCCGTACGTTGTGAGCAGCCAGCGCTCCTCGACGAGGATGATCCAGTGGTGAAGCGCGATGACAAACACCCCCGCGGCAAGGATCGCGGGATTGCCGGTGGAGAGGATCGCGGCGATCATCGTTGCGTCAATGCCTGTGTACATCGGGTTTCTGGTGAATCGGTACGCGCCGTTGCGATGGAAGCGGGTGGCCTCGTTGGGGAGGCCCATCCTGAAATGACCGCCCAGGTTGATTCGACCGAGGAACAGAAGGCCGAACCCGAAGACCCAGAGGCCGCCGGATAGACTGCGCGGCACCCGGACACCCGGGAACGGCTGCCATCCGATGCCCCAGCTCTGCAGCAAAACTGCAAACCAGATCCCGATCGCCAGGTACTTGGAAGCGGTGAACAACCACCGATCGATCGACGGCTGTCCGCCGAGTGCGACGCCCCGCCTGGCGAAGGAGGCTTCGCTCCACAGATGTTGGACCACGAAAGCAAGGGGTAAAGCCGTCGCGATGATCAGTTCGAACCACTTTTCTTTCAAAGCTTTTTTCCCTCCTGGCGTTCATGGTGTCCACAGTACGCCGGGCCAGGGCCACTGACATCGCTCAAAAGCTTCATTCTCCGGCCAAAATGCCTACACCATTGAGCAGAGCAAAGAATCGAACTTTTGTGTGAGTTGCGGAGGGAAACGGAAGTGCTATAATTCACCCGAAACCAGCCTCCTGGGGCAACGGTATGGCCAAGCAGAAGCGAAACTACGGATCGCCAGGGCGCGCCGCACGGGGTGGAACCCCATCGGGCGACGGGCAGCGAACGCGGCACCGCCGCGAGCGCGAATACCTTGCTGCACTGCACGAGACCACTCTCGGTATCGTGTGCAACCTCGATCTGGAGGCGCTTCTGGTGACTCTGATCGAACGTGCCCAGGGGCTGGCGAGCGGCAACTCCGCCTTCATCTACCTTCCCCGGCCGGGCGGTGAGGTGATCGAGCGCAGGTACTACACCTCGACCTTTCCGGGCTTGCAGAGCTCGGTGCTGCACCGCGGCGAAGGGCTTGCAGGCAAGGTCTGGCAGGCAGCAGAGCCGATGATGGTGGAGGACTACCGCAGCTGGAATGGGCGCGCGGTGGATTTCGCGGATCACCCGCTGGGCCCCGTCTTGGGGGTTCCCCTCAAGTCGGGAAGCGAGGTCACGGGCATCATCGGCGTGACCCGCCCCCCCGGTTCCCCGCCCTTCCAACAGGAGGAGCTGGACCAGATGATCCGCTTTGCCCAGCTGGCTTCCATTGCCCTGGACAACGCCCGGCTGCACACCTCCCTCCAGCAAGAGCTGGCGGAGAGGCGCCGGGCCGAGGCGGAGCTGCAGAAGGCCTACCAGACGCTGGAGAGGCGCGTGAGCGAACGTACGCGCGAGCTGGAAATCCTGAACTCCATTGCCGCAGCGGTGAACCGCTCGCTCAACC
>Ga0315294_10002840_pt1 | contig 18863 bp, 16 predicted proteins | sample YL17G13_40_MG_FD_203626 | JGI IMG/M metagenome (GOLD analysis project Ga0315294, IMG submission 203626) | Sediment microbial communities from Yellowstone Lake, YNP, Wyoming, USA - YL17G13_40 | ecosystem: Environmental > Aquatic > Freshwater > Lake > Sediment | place: USA: Wyoming | collected...
GTGACCACGTACTTGTTCACGAACAACTTGATTTTGTCGGCAATCCCTGCCTCCTTCATGTCCTTGATGGCGCTCCACGGCTCCACGGATTTGCTCTTGAGCTGGTGCGCGATGCAGGCCACGTAGCGGATGCCGCTCATGTCCTCTTCACCCATGAGCGGATACCCTATGAACGACCGCACGCACCCGGGCTGCGTCTTGCTGGTTTTCAGCGACGGAATGGAGGTTTGAATGGCCACCGTCAGAAATGTCAACGCGTACAACAGCAACGACTGGTGCAGCGACTCCTTGAACGAGGGCAGGCGTTTTTTCTCCTTCTCGAAATAAGCAGCGGCTGCCCGATTGTATTGGTCCTCCGACTTGAGGGATGCATTGAGCGTGGCCATGGTTTTCTCCACCACGAATTCGCGCACGGGGTTCAGGTCCACGCTCAAATAGTTGCCCATGGATGTGATCACATTGGAAATCATGACGGCGCGCGGGTTGTCGTATTTTTTGGGCACGGTTGTTTTGACGGATGCTAAACCAAATGCCGCCTCTGCTTCCTGGTCTTCGGGTCCCAGCAGCGTGTCTCGGAACTCGCTGCCCTCCTCCGTGGCAGATTCCAGCATCATGATGATGTAGCCGCTGTGCTTGTCCACGATGGCATTGCCCTCGTCGCTGATCTCGCCCTGCTCTCTGCAAATGGTGCGCAGCACGGACTGATAGGATGGAACGGAGCTCGAAGCCATGAGCGAAGCGGAGGAAGCCATGAGCGAAGCGGAGGAAGCCATGAGCGAAGCGGAACTCGACACGAAAGCCGCCGCCAGTCGGCGAAAGAAGGACGGCAGCAGCCGCACGTCGGTCTTCACGCAATACAGCCAGTGCGGGTCTTCGTCCGAACGCTCGTTGGCGCCGCGCGTGTAGCGCTCCACGAAATTCAGGATATCCGCGCTGCGCTTGGCCAAATCCGACTGCCCCAAAATAATCGTTTTCAGGCGCTCGTATGGGGATTGCACAATGTCCTGCAGCTCGTCGGCGCTGACTTGATGCCGCAGCTGCGCGTCGTTGTACTTCGTCATTCGCGCGTATTTCATGTGCCTCAGGCGCGGCAGCACGGTGTCGTAGTAATTGAATTTGCCGTCAATGCGCTGCACGGTGCGTTCGCGGCTGTCTTCCACATTGGCCTTGAACTCCGCGTTCATTTCGTCGAGGAGGCTCTCTTTCACGGCATCCGCGGCCAGGTCGTAGTCCATGCACGTATGTTCCACGGTGAAGCACTTTTCCTGCACGTTGCAGAAGAAGGCGGGGTCGTGCATGCTGACCCCCGTGGGAATGTTGGTGTCGCGAATCCACTTCTTGTGCTTGCGCACGTAATACAGGTAGCGATTGGTTCCATCCGCATTGTCCAGTTCAATGACGGCGTATTGCCCATCTTGGACGGGACGCTCCCCCAGCATCATGGCCTCCGCCTCCACTCCTGCCTGGCGGTCATCCGGCACCTTGAGGTCGCGTTTGATTTCCTCCTTCAAAAACAGGATGAAATCCTCGCGAGGCATGGCCGCCTGCTGGGACTCGTACTTCTTCAGGAACTCGTAATTGGTGCGGTCAAACTTGCGGTCAAACGCGATGTCCACGTCGTTGTCGTCCTCCAGGTCGTCGGAATCCGCCAGGTACTGCTTTGCAATCACGATGTTGGCGCACGTATTCTTGCCCTCCTCTTCCGCCTTGCGCTGCTTGTACTTGCTGGTTTGCTGGTTCAGCAGCGTGCCGAAATCAAAGGACGTCAGCAGGTCCAAATTCAGCTTGGCAACCGCGCACATGTAGAGTCGAGCGTTGTCGGCCACGAGCATGCGGTGCATCAACTCGGAGGGCGTCAATGACCGGCGCAAACGCACCTCCGCATCGGCCGCATCCGCGCGACGAAACGCCGTGTCGCCGCCAATGTTGTACTGCTCCTTGGAGAAGCCGTAGGTCTCAAACACGGCGCTTGGGTCGCCCGCGGCCGCCTCCTCCTCGTGCGCCTTTCCGCTGACCAGCAAATTGTACAGCAACGACGTTCCCAAATGAAGGACGCCGTAATTGTGGGTGCGCACCTTGTCGCACTGGGTCTTCAGCAGCGCGTAGTTGCGCTTGTGCTCGCGAATGCGGTCGCGCAAGAAGCCCACCATGTCGGTGTATTGGCGGTAGGTCAGGTCGCGGTGATACACCATGAAGGGTTCCAGGTAGTCCACAATTTCGGAGAGCGACAGACTGCCGACGAGGTGTTTCTTGACGAGGTCAAACAGCACGCGGGTGCGCGGCACAATGATTCGGAGGTATTCGGCGTATCGGTCGGCATCCGTGATTTCGCTGTTGAGCACGTACTCTTTAATGTCGCTCAAAAATTCGCGCGAATTGAACGCAATGTGCTCGTCCAGGTCGTCGATGGTGCGCGTGCTGATGCGGGTGGTTTTGCGCAGCAGTTGCCAGTAATTCAGGTTGTGCTGGTTCAGCTGCGACTTGTCCAGGATGTTGATGGTGTGCAGGTTGATGCGCGAGTACGCCACGGTGGGTTCAGGCAGCATGACAAACGACTTCAGCGTGAGCGTGTCGGCCGGGGTCATGGGCACCACGTCCGCCGTCATTCGCCTCTCAGTGATGGAGGTCGCGTGCAGGCGCGACAGTCCGAGATTGTAGCGCTGCATCACGAAGCGCCGGGTTTTCAACTCGGCGCCCGCAACCACCGACGATTTCAGTTCTCCCAGATTGTCGATGACGGCGGCCAAGTTGTCGCGCACGGCTTCGCTGATTAAGAAATCATCCTCGTATTCGGGGGGAGCAAACGGGGTGCATTGGTCCGCGCTCAGCTTGTTCATGTAGGCGGAATACGTGTCGCCGCCGTTTTTGTATGCGGCATACAGCTCGGATTGGACTGTCAGCGTGTTCGCCATGGTGTCTTGCATCACGTCTTCTTTGGGAGATATCGATAACTCCTCCGAGGTGACTGCCTCATTCACGTAGACCTTCTTGCGACAGGCCGCCACTGGCAGAATCCAATACAGGCGCTGGTTCAGTTTGCGCAGGGTGTCAATGAGCGGGCGATGGTCGGGGCCGTGTGTCAGAGGCACGTGTGCATTTCCGCTGCGGTCAAACGTGGAAAACTTCTCGCGCAGCTGTTTGAACCGGGTGATCAGCGTGTGGATGCCATTCAACACGGTGTCCGTGCGGTGAGTTGCAGGTATTTCGGACAGCAGCGCATTCAACAAGTCATTGGTTTGCGATTCCAGGCTGTATCGCTTGCGCTCGGCGGGCACGTCCACCATGAAGGAGAACTCCTGCACGGCTTGCGAGGCCATGATTTCGTCGGCATCGTGCAGCATCTCTGAGATGGCATTGCGCACTTCTTTGGCAACCGTGACAGTGGGTGGCGCAAGCGCGTCATCGAACGGCTCTCCTATGAGCGCAGCGTCAGCAGCGCTTTCTGCAACGTATTCTTCAGCGCTTTTTCCAGTGTTTGCAGTCGCTCCGCTTGGCGCCGGCCTTATGTTGATGCGGTCAATCGGCAGGTTTTCCGGCAGGCCCTTGAACCCGAAATCAATGTAGATGACTTCGTTGTCGGGGGCGGTGGTCAGCTCAATCATGTCTTCGCCCTCTTCTAAATTGGAGATGCGGCCAGTGATGACGGTGGGGTGCTCGCCGCCGAAATAAATGTCGACCCACGTGTTGGGCAGCAACCCGTTCTGCCGCGCGTATCCCGGCTCGGGGGCGTGGTCCAGTATGTTGATGCTGGATATGGATTCGTCCGAAAAGGACCCCGTTTCCGCATTGATGGTCAAAGTGCGCGTCAACATCGTGTCGGCATCAATGAGCCGCAGCTTCTCATCATCCAAATAGTCAATGACAAACACGTGGTTGTTTAAGTCCTGGTTTTTGGCCTCAATTTGAATGATATCACCCAATTTTAGACGAGACATTTATTTATTGTGTTGTGTCTGCAGAATATATATACTCTAACATAAGCTTCTATTATATTTTTATTAAAATAAAATATCATTATAAATTACAACCAACACACACCATGTCGAGATACGCGCGACCTGAATTACCATTAGTGGCAATGGGGGCACACAGTGCAGCTGAAGAGGCAAAATCGAAACGTCAAGCCGGGTTGAAGGGTGCCACAGAAATGGTTCCCATAAAACGGAAAGGTGGCAAATCTCATCGCAAGGCTTCTCGCAAAGCTTATCGCAAGGCTTCTCGCAAAGCTTGTCGCAAGGCTTCTCGTAAGGCTTCTCACCGTAAGACTTCTCGCAAAGCTTGTCGCAAATCTTGTCGTTGTGGACATTAATTATAACCCAAAATGTTTAGCATTAAAAAATAACACACATGTATATAACTATCTTATACACATGTCAGACAAGGTCAAAAAAAAGATTGCACCCACTCTGGTCAGTGAATCAATTGTTTCGACCAACAAAGCATTCGAGGTGGCTCAAAAAAAAAAGAATCCCATTGAAAATGCGGTAGACTTGATTGCGATGCGGTACGGTGTTTCTGCCGAAGCGCCGCAAATCGATGAGGACATCTTTCAAAAGAATCGCAACATTGGAAAGAAGGTGGTTCCTTTGAAAGAATACTTCCAACAAACTGCAAATGAATTTGTGAAAAAAGAAGCCGAGAAAAAGGAGGTTGCAATTCAGAAGAAAAAGGAAAATGCTAAATTGACTCCGTGTGAACGCAAAATGAACACACTGCAGAGAAACATTGACGGCTACATCAATGGATGCGACCGCGATTTTTCAAACGAAAGTTTCATTGCCATGGTTGACAAGGCACGCAGCAAGGCTTCGGCCAAACCAAAGGCAACCAGGACCAGGGCACCCAGAGCAACCAAGGAATCAAGAGGTTCCAGGGCTTCCAAAGGCGGCCGCCGCACGAGGCGTAAGTTTCGTAAATAAATGCGAAATGAAGTTAAAGACATGCGCATAAGAATGGGTATCTCAGGAGCCAGAACAAACACACAGTATGACACCCTCATGGACCTACGATTTGAAGCGTGCCAGACCCGACATTTTGCGCGCATTCAGTCTCATGTTTCATGACCCCGACAGCGATGAGCTGCAGTCGCTGCTGAAAAAAATGAATCTAACCAACAAAAAATGGAAGGTCGGCGCGAACGTGCATTCCATTCTGAAATACAACACCGGCGAAATCAAGTGCGACGAATTGCAGACGCTGGGCCTGCTGCGTTCGATTGTTTTAGACAAGTATGGAAAAATCATGGCATATTCGCCACCCAAATGCGTGGTTCCCTCCGCGGACGAGCTGAACAGCCGCTTTTCGGACACCAACATCATCGTGGAAGAGTTCGTGGAGGGCACGATGGTCAATGTGTTTTACCACAAACCCAACGGTCAGGATGAGGGGGCGGAATGGGAGCTGGCCACCAAGAGCTGCGTCGGTGGCAACATCGTGTTCCACTCAGTTGCAAATAAGCCAGTGGTATCAGCCACAGCGGCCACAACAGAACCAGTGGCAGCGGCCACAACAGAAACAGCACCAGCCACAGCGGCAGTACCCGTCGACGAAAAGAAAACATTTCGCCGCATGTTTCTGGAATGCATGAATCACGTCGGGTTAGACTTTGATGCGCTGCAAAAGGACTGCAGCTACAGTTTTGTGATGCAGCACCCGAACAATCACATTGTGCGCAACATTGTCGCCCCCGCGCTTTGCCTGATTGCCGTTTACAAGGTCGACAACGAGAACCTCGTCATTGAGGAACAGTGTCGGGACGAGCACTTGGCCCGAATCAATGCCCACCACAGCACCTTGGTGCAGCTGCCCCACCGGTTCACCGACGGTCTCGGAGTGCTCCAGGAGCAGTATGTGTCGCTGAATGCGCCGTACGACTTCCCGGGACTGGTGTGCCGCGAGAAAAGCACGGGCGCGCGCTTCAAGTTTCGCAACCCGAACTACGAGCGCGTGAAGAACCTGCACGGCAGCGAGCCCAAGCTGCAGTTTCAGTACCTGTCGTTGCGGCAGCAGGGGAAGGTCAAGGAGTATTTGAAGCTGCATCCCGAGCACCGTGCGGCGTTTCAGAAATCAAAGGACCAGCTGCATGCTTACACGAACCAGCTGTTTTCGAACTACATCGGGTGTTACGTCAAGAAGGAGCGCCCTTTTGCCGAGTATCCCGCCGAATTCAAAACGCACATGTTCAAGCTGCACGAGCGGTATTTGAAGGAGCTGCGCGAAAAGAAGGAGCACATCACGCTGGGGCAAACGATTGCCTACATGAACGGGCTCTTTCCATCACACCAGATATACGCGCTGAATTACGGGGTGCGAAAAGCTTGTGAAAAAGTAAAGAGCGCGTGAGTGTCCTGGCAATATTGAGTTAAAAAATTTAATTTTTGGTTGGCATCAAATATTAAAATACTATAATGGCCACATGTCAAAGCGTAGCGACCGAAGCGTAGCGACCGAAGCGTAGCGACCGAAGCGTAGCGACCGGAGCGTAGCGACCGAAGCGTAGCGACCGAAGCGTAGCGACCGAAGCGTAGCGACCGGAGCGTAGCGACCGTGTAAGGAAGGCTTACGGGACACAAGGCTACTGCGCTGACCCAGGTTCCCCGTCAATGGTGAATCTGCGAAATCAGGGACTGAAACACGGCGGCCGAATCACTCGCGGCCGCAATCAAATACGCGTGCACAATGTCGATGTCGGTGGGCGCGTGGAATGCAATGCGCACCATGCTGTGCTTGTCGTGCGGATGATTTTTGCGAAAGCCGCAGAATGAAACGGTGCGACTGCCCATGTAGTGATTCTTGTGCAAGAAGTATTCGATGCATTTGCCGAGAGTGTAGTCCTCATTTTGCAGCGTGATGTCGAACCCGTTGCTGAGCGTGGTGTCGGACGGCACGATGTCCACATCGCCGCTGGCATTCTCAATGTCTGCAATCATTTTATTGCATTTTTCAATCATGATAAGGCACGCCTTGGTCACGATTTCGGGATTGGAATACACCCCAATCGTTTCGATGAGGAACTCAAAACTGTCGGGCACAATGTATCGCTGTGCCTCCAGGGCGTACCAGTTTTTCTTTTCAAATGCAATTGCCGCGGCGTCATTGCCGTCGTGTTCCAGCAGCTTTGCGCGTTCCGCCCACACGCGGTCCGCTTCTTCCACATGCGGGGTTGACTTGTACGCACATGTGCTGACCACATTGTACATGCCGTCCATGCGCGCGGTGCCCACCCCGATTTCGGCGGTCAGCGCGAGGCGCTCGCCTTCCACGAATTGCGTGAGTCTCGGAATCAATCGGGCGATGAGAATGTAGCCACCCGTGATTGCATCAGGCGGAAAGATGCTGCGAACGACGGACTCGCTCAGCTCTTTGCTCGTTTTTACATTGACCATGCGGAAGTCTTTCGTGGTCACATACTGGTTTGCGGTTCCCGTGTTTTGAACGTCGAGCACAATTCGATAGTCCTCCACATTGAAGTTCTCAAACGAGGGGTCGTTGGCTTTGAGATGGATGGGAATGCAGCCCATGCGCTGCTTAATGATTTCATTGTTGAGGCGCGTCGTATTGGCCGTGATTTGCACCCGGTTCTCCGCGTGAGGCAGTGTGCGGAAACAGTAAGTGGGAATGTCGGCTAGGATGGTGCGCCGAACGGCATTGGCCAAACTCACGTTGATGTTTTTGACTGCGAAGCGGAGCGTGCCGTCATGGTCGGTGAATGATTCGATAATAGGATTCTGATTCTGTTTTTGAGGAGCAGCAGCAGCCATTGTTGGATTTGTCTATAATACATTAGATGTGCATTATTTATAAATCAATTTTTCGGAAAACATTATGTTTTATGGAAAATAAATAAAATGCATGCTACCCGTTTGCAATGGTTTGAAACATGTTCGAGAGATATTACATTAATGCAATAAAATTAATGTATTACAAACCGGGTTTAAGGGTCTTAAAGGGAAGGGAGGGGTTTAAGGGGCGAAACGCAGTGCCTTGTGAACCGTGGGTTCCCCTATTAGTTGGACGAGGGCAGCGGCGCCAGACACAGCTTAATCTCTCCCAGGCTGGCAACGTAATACTTGACGACCAGCGGCAGGTCGTTCTCCAGATACATCTCAATCTGGCTGCACAGGTTGGTGCACTTGATGAAATAGCCCAGATTCTTCAACGAGAACTCGCCCTGGATGATTTTATTGGAGTCCTGCTTTTGAATGAACTCCATGCTGCCGTCGGTTTCCACGCGTCGAATCTCCGCAGTGGCAAACTGTCCCGAACACCGGAAAATGAGCTCGTTCCCCACCGACTTGATTTCCAGCTTTTCCGAGATGCACGACATGTCGCGAATAATCTTCTGGAAATCGGAGGACGGCAGGTTGATGACCGACGAAAACACCACGTTCGGCTCAATGAACTCTTCGGGGTCGGGCTCAATCAGCCGCAGCTTCTGCGTCTTGCACTGCTTGATGTCACCGTTCTCAAACTTCAGACCCAGAAACGACACAATTCCATCATTGTAATCCTTCTTCTCAATGTAGAGCGTGAGCGTGTCGTCATTGTCTATGGAATTAATGAGCTTGAACAAGTGGAACATGTTGACGCCAATGATGATTTTGTCCATGTGGCACTCGTAGTGCTCGAAATTCTCCGCGCCCAGAAGCAGGTGCGCCAACATGGTGTGCGACTTGTCCATGTTCACGATGCGAATGCCGTCCTTTTTAAACGTGATGTTGGTTTCCAACAGGATGTCCTTTAGCGCAGTCATGAGCGTGCGAAACGGCGCAATTTGCACGGTCTTAATTGTAAGCACATTGTCGGCATAGGGGTTTGCTGCGTTCATTTTCCAAAGTAGGCGGGGTGGTGTATACACATTTTAAATAACAATCTTTAAATACTTATGCCATAATTGATTGATTGATTGATTGATATTTAATGGTTAATGGTTAATGCAAATGGTTAAAACCAATGATATTAGGATATTAGCCCATCAAGTGGTACTTTGAAAGGACCATGGCGCCCAAGATGAGGACCATGGCGGCATAGTCGTCCAGAGTGGTGGGCAACTTCAGCCAGAACGCGTTGGACAGCACCTGACCCAAGAAATCAAACACGTAGGAAGAGAGAGACACTTGAGCGGCCGACAGGAACCAGTTGCCAATGCGGTTGGACGGGATGACGAACATCCATTCGATGGTGGCCCAAAACTCGGCAGTCAAAATCTTCTTAATTGTGCTGGCGTCTTTCATGCCCGGAGTGGTTTGCATGAAAAGCGCTAAATCCATGGTGACCATGATGGCCAGATTTAGAAAAATCCAGAACAACAACAGACCGATGGAAAATTGATGCTTCATTTGCAATTTATTATTTTGTATATATTTTGTTTATACTATATATATTATATATTATATATTATATATCAAAATATAGTCCATATTTTAGTAATAGTAGTCGATGTCTAGTCCCAGTCCTTCGCCTTCTGCTTCATCCAGTCCCTCTGCTTCGCCTTCTGCTTCGCCTTCTGCTTCGCCTTCTGCTTCGCCTTCTGCTTCATCCAGTCCCACTGCAGTATCAACTGCGGGACAAACTCCATTGAACTATTTTCTTTGGCTCATCTCGTTTGTTTGCGCACAGGCGTCGTCCATGTGGGGGCAGTATGTCACCCTGAAATACCCCAACATGGGCATGTTTGCCGCTTACAAAATGGCCATCCCGTTCGCATGGCTGGACTGGGTGTTCATGTCCATTGCCGTGAAGCTGGGCGATCAGTACAAGCTGGTCACCCCCACGCAGGACACCTTCACGCTCATCACTCTGCAGTTCACCGCCATTCTCATCATCAACCACTTTTATTTGCACCAGCCGTTGTTTAGGAGCGACATCATTGCGTTCTTCATCATCCTGTTTGGCTTCGCCGTCAGCTTCAACAACCTGCTGTCTAAAGTGCTTAAGCGCCCGGTTCCCAGCGCTACACCTGCTCCCCCTGCAGGTGGAGCCAGCCCTGGTCCTTCCGCTTCTCCTGCTCCCGCACCCCTCATTGCACTCAAGGGCGACCGCAAGAAGGTCAAGCTGCTGAAGAAGATTTGGGGCATTCAGCCCACCAACGACTACTCGGCTCTAACGCAGAACTGAAAGGCGCAGAACTGAAAGGCGCAGAACTGATGACGCGGAACTGAAAGACGCGGAACTGATAATTCATCACATTGCAAAATAATATGTTTGTCATATAATATATTACTTCACTTCATCATGCCAAATTTAAAAAAAAACATGTTGGCAAGTGTGAACCCTGCAAATTCCGCAATTAAATTCTTCATTGCATTGGTCATCGTTCAAATCATTGCAACAATGACCATGACAAATGCTAAAAAGCTGTCAATTGCAGGAATGTTGAGAAACGTGTATGCCGGAGTCTTTTTCTATTTTTTCCATAAAACTCACATGAATGTGGTGCTCAATGTGTTCCTCAGTCTGGTTTTAGCGCACGTTGCGTGTTTCATCACATCCATCATTGAGGTCAAGCTAACGACGCTCCCACTGATTGATGACCACGTCACCACCGCGTATTTGTATGACGACGTTGTGAATGACCACCTTGTCAAATCCGCCAACCAATCCACTGCCACAACAAACATACTAAAAAATTATTCGGAATGGTGTTTTGACCCCCATGACATGGGCATTGATTTCGATGACACCTCCCTCAAAAATGCAAATGCGGTTTATACCATTGGCAAACAAATATTCGTGTCCAAGCACGATGCGGGATTGATTTACACAATAAATGGAAAGGAGGTTGACCTGGGTGCACTTGAACACGATAGCGAATGTCGAAAATACGACTGGTTTTTGTCCCATGTCGGCATCAATGAACACACGCGCATATTGGAAATCGGGTTTGGGAACACGGCATTCATGCAGTACGCCCGGTCAAAAAATATACCGCACATTGAAGGCATAAATATCTCGTCCGTGCAGTGCAAACTGGCGGAGGCAGAGGGGTTTAAAGTTTACCACTCGGATGTCAACCACATCGATAAGTTGGACATCGGAAAATACGACATGATTCTGAATAACGGCATGGTGGAACATCTCGTCACGAAGAGCACGCGCACAATCTTCAATCCGAACGGAAGCGAAGAAGAAGTTTACACCGCATTCATGCACAAAATAAACAATTGTCTGAAACCGGGCGGCACATTCGTCAACACGATCATCACTTCCGATGACACGGTGGAATACAATCCCACGCTTATGACCGTGTGGTACGGGAACAACGGGCTGTATCCCGATGAACGCGTGTTCATTCAGTCGGCCAAGAATGCAGGGCTGCACATGAAAGTGAATCATGACAAAACGCTGCATTACTACATGAGCGCACTGTTGCGAGGAACCGTGCAACTGAACACCATCGGCCAGAGCAGTTTTTTGAAACACCTGTTTAAGAGCATCGCTCATCCAAACGTGATCGCGTCCCACGTCTGCTACAACGGGCTGCCCGATGCATGCTTCTCGCGTGAAGCGGTGTATAATTCGTATTCATGGATTCATCATTTCGTGCCAAATCGCACGGATGATGGAAGATACTTGTATGGAACTCAGTTGACCAAACACCGCTGGATAGTTTTCAAAAAATGAACTAGCGCCTTCGGGATTTATCACTGCGTTTACCACTTCTTGTTATTGCTTCGCTTCTTATTGCTGCGCTTCTTATTGCTGCGCTTCTTATTGCTGCGCTTCTTATCGCTTCGCTTATGCCTCCTGGTTCGCCTGCCGCCTTCAACAGAAATTGTATTGGCACCAAACACAGATTGGCTAGCATTGTCAGATGCTTCAAATTGTTTGTCTGCAACTAAACTTTTAACTTGTGGCAGAATTGATGCCACATTAAATTTTGAAGTGGCCATTAATTGTTCTCTTTGTTTTTGTCTATCGGCTTTCATTTGGTCTTCGGCCTCTATCTGGTTATACAAGTTTCGTTTCTCATTTTGTCTCTTTTCCATCTCTATCTGTTTCTTTCTTCTTTCTTCTTCATGGTGCTGAAGCATCCGGAAAAAATCGACCCTTTTCGGTTCAGTGCCTCTTTTTTCCATCTCATTCAACATCTTGTGATATGAGTCATATGACATTGACATTATTGTTATTATTGGTTATACCATTACCAAACATTTTTTTTTTAATTTTATGTATTTTTGCATTTTAAGCATACAATTTCGTGGACGTCTCTTGTCCCGTCACGCGCTTAATGAACGTGTCGCCGTCCAGCAGCTCCTTCAAATTGTCCATGTGCTTGTCCCGGTGCCGGAACAAGAAGTTCACGATGGCCGACATGGGCAGCTGCTTGTCCTTGATCGCCGCATAAAACGCCTTGAACGCATCCGTGGTTGCTTCCGCCGTGGCATAGTACTTGGAACCCAGCATGTCGCGGAACAGCTTCTCAATCTCGGTCCGACTAGGGTAGTTCAACTCTATAATCAGGTCGGTGCGGCCCTGGCGCAGCAGCGCATGGTCCAGCTTCTCGGGGTGATTCGTCGTGATGAACACGATGAGCCCGTGCTTGAACAGCACGCCGTCCAGAATGTTGAGCAGGTTGCTGAACGTGAAGCTCTGCGTCTCCACCGACGTGCGCTTCTCAAACAAGCAGTCAATGTCTTCTAGAAGCAGCACGGTCTTGGGGTCCAAGCTGCGGAACGACCCCTGGACCGTGGCGTTGTCCATGTCGCGGCTCATGCTCATGATGCCCAAATTGTAGTGGATCTCGTTGCACAGCGCTTTAATTAAGCTCGTCTTGCCGCTTCCGGGCACCCCCGTCAACAGGTACGTCTTTTTGTACGGAATGCCGAAGGCGTCGTACTCCGACTCGCTCTTCAAGAAGTCGGTGATGTCGTCCATGACGCGCTGCTTGACGCGCTCGTCCATGTAAACCGTGTTCAGCCGGCGCACGGGAATGCGACTGTACGTGGTCCAGTCGCTGTACTTGTTGGTGACGGAGATGCGCAGCTTCTCGTCGCTGGTGTTATCAATCTCGCTGGCCAGCTTGTAGAACTCCACGAAGGCAGCGGGGGTCGGCGTGCGCACCAGCAGCCGGCGAAAGTACACCATGCCGTCGCAGCTGGTTGGTTTGGGATTCTTCTCCTCGTGGAAGTCAATCTCAAATGCATGGACCTGCTTTTCTGCGTCCGTGAACATGAACTCGTATTCGCCGCATCCAATGGTCATGAAGAGGGAATTGAGCGGGTCATGCAACATGGACCCGGCTGCCTTTTCGAATGGGTCCTTTTCTTTTGCTTCAATGGCGCTTTTCACTGCATTGTATGCTCGCAGGTTGAAGTATTCGTGCACCTCCATGCGCGCCGGCAGGTCGGGGGTGGACCGTGTCTTCAAATGTTTCGAATTCCGGAATAAATACAACAGAATGCGGGTCTGATAATACTTCGGGATTTCATGTTCGCAAAGGGATGAAGCAATGGCGGGAGCAGGAGACTCGGCCTCAATGGTATCGGTCATGGTGGTCATAAGATGACGCGGGTTATCATACATCTGTCCTAAATCTTTAAATGCATTTGAAATAACATTTTGGGTTCATTTTTTTGTTTGTATATTTGTATATCATAATCCAACCATGTCAGAAGATGGCGAGGTAATGAGTCAATCTCTCGAATATCTTATGCGACGAACTGGCGAAGAATGCGAAGCGTGGTCAAAGCTGCATTTAATGTCGCACAAAAAGTTCAAACACAGAGAAACCATGTTTAATTTGCCGATTATCACAATCACTGCCTGCATCGGATTCGTTTCGGGGCTCAAGTTGGATTATGAATACATCCACCTCATTCTCGGAGGGATGAGTTTGTACGCCAGTTTGATGAAAAGCTATTTTTCGTACTTGAAAATCAGCCAAAAGAGCGAGAACCACCGCATTGCCTACATTCAATACGGGCAGATTGCAAATGAGATTCGCCTGGAAATGGCGCTGGAACCGTCCATTCGCAAACCGGTGAGCATGTTGCTGGACCTCATACGCATCAAAATGAAGAACTTGAACGAAGTGTCGGAAATCATAGACAATCACATCATTCACGAATATCTCTCGAAACTGGACAATGATGCCGAGCGAAACATGATGCAGTCATTCATGAGAGAAAAAAGAGCTGAACCCGAACAAATACATGATTTTGGGCGACCCAACATTCTGAAACTGGCCAATCGGTTTGAATCCTACGTGGACATTGAAAACAAGGTCATGAATACGCCGTATGTCAGACGCAGCGCGTCGATGTCGTCGCCACATGTCGCGCATTGGACCGACGAAACAAATGCATCAAATGCCTCGGATGCCACTGACGAAACAAATGACACTGCCTCTGGCGTATCTGGGATAATGGTGTAAATGCAAATGAATAAGTTTGTTGAATTTCTCTCTGATTTGAAATTCAAGAAACTGGTTTATCACGTCCACCCTTCTTCAAGGGGGTTTGAGGGGGGACGCATGTCCCCCTTCTTTAGTACTCGGGCGTGTGCTTTTTGAACAGGCACCCGTGCGGGGCAATGCCCACCACCTCGTTGATGACGGCCGCGTTCTGGAACTTGCAGTTCGCCAACCAAATCTTAACAATGCAGAAATTCTTTTTGGGTGAAATGGTTATGCCATTCACCACTGGAAGCAACGCCTTGTTGGACGAAATGCTGTTGCCCACCAACGCGTATGTCAGCTGGCGCCAGCAATCCTGCACGTCCTTGTTGCTGACCTTGTATGAGAAACACCCGCCATTCCGGTTTCTAACATCTTCCCATATGGGCGTGATGCCCTCCCTCATTAAAAACAACATGCAGTTCATCACCAATTTAGGCGGAAGCATTTCAGTCACGCTGATGGTTTGTTCCACCGTGTTAAAATCATAAAGCTTAATGTAGCTTTTCAAAGACCAATCGGTGTCGTGCGGCAAATGACCCCACAGTGTCCATCCGCTTGAAAGCTCGTGATGAGCCTTGGTTGCGTTGATTGCGTTGATTTCGCTGGTTTCGATGGCTGTTGCGTCCGAGGTAGAGGAAGATGAAGATTCCTTCATGTTGTTCTCAATACACATAAAGTAACTCTACTTTTTAAATTGATTTGAATTATAAATCTTTTTGCACGCATCGTTGCACAGGTGCAAAATTGCATAATTATTTAATGCCGGCCTTAGTGCCTAAAAAATGTCATTGTCATTTTCTGGTGGGCGCTAAGGGCGCTAGACCCACCGCTGAGGCCTCTGGACCCTCGTTGCAATTGTAATATGTACACCTGCAACCATTGTGGCACTGGAATGCGGAGTCGTTGCAACTGCTGCAAATGTGCCTGCAACCATTGTGGCAGGGGATTGGGTTTGGGTGGTTGGGGTTTGGGTGGCGCAGGAGCAGGAGCAGGAGCAGGAGCAGGAGCAGCAGCAGGAGCAGGAGCAGGGGCAGGGGCAGGAGCAGGAGCAGGAGCCGCAAGAAACACACTGTCTTCTAGGTTCAATGAGGTTCCTGAGGTTATGCTCGTGCGCTGCGCGAATCGTCCAATGCGCTCTCCACAACAGATGTCCTTCAGCAGATGCTTCCATTTATAAGCACTGTAAGTTGAAGGGGCGTTGGCCTTGAGTGCCTGCAACATGCAGTATGTGAGCGCGCCGGCAGCTTGCCCGGCAATGTAAGCATCCGCACTGGTTTGCGAGTCCTGGCATCCGCTAATGCAGTACACTTCGCCCGCCGTTTTCGCATAGTTTTTGAATTCGTAGCTGGTTTGGCGCAGAGCCCATGCATTGGGGTCATAGGTGGATGGCAGCGGGGCATTGACGTTGCTCAAGTAGCTGGTGTCATCGTATTTGTGGCGCAGGTCGCAACCGGTTCCGCTGTGGCACATGTCCAGAACCATGTATAGCCGGGCTCCAGCCGGAACCTTGGCGGCCAGTGCCGACCGTACGATATCATCGGTGATAAACCCCGACTGGGCATAATCCAGCGGGCAAATGCACGAGTCAGCGCCGCTCTCTTCATCGCCATTGGTGTCGCGCTGCAGTGCACCGTGCCCCGAATAATGGAACCACAGCTCGTCCCCCGCACGCGCGCCTTGAAGCAGTTCGTTGAATGCAGCCAATATGTTGGCCCGCGTTGGTTTGCGCGCCGTTGCGTCGCTCATCACGATGCACGAATTGCAGCCTCGCGCGCTCTGCAAATACGCAGCAACATTGTTAATGTCGTTGATGCACCCGCGCAGCTCGTCGCGAGTGCCAACATAGTTTATGCCGACCAAAAGTGCGCGTTTCATTTATTTTGTTTATGGATTATGATATGTCGTGATATTTTATTTTTGTGCAGGCAAAGGTTATTATATATATAAGGCAAAGGCAATGCCACTTACTTCTAATCCCACTTGATTCGAATGCAGTAATCGTCGTCTTGCTCAAATCCATCCGCCACAATTGAATAATCAGTCATTTTATACGCAACCATGTTCGCAAATCGGTAGCCACCGGGGAGCGGCCGCGAGTACAGGTTGGTTTTTGATATGTAAAACACGGACACCTGCTTTATTTTGTTAGCGTGTTCAACATTCTGCGAATCACGGCGCAATATGTAAGTGTCGTTTCCGCGCACATGATGCGCATAATCCAACACCATCAATTCCATCATGTGAATGTTCAAAATTTCCTTATATTCTTTTCTCAACAATATGGCATACATTTCATTAATGCCATGAGGAGAAGAAGAAAACTGTTTCATGTTTGTAATATTCAAATTCATATTATTAAAATATGTATTTGACATATCTTTAATAATATTCGTAAAAAAATGATGTTTTGGTGGGTTGCATTTGTGCGTCATTTGCATTTGTGCGTCATTTGCATTTGTGCATTTATACCAGTCCTGAATCGTGGACCTCAAACCCGTTTTCGGACACATGGAGGTAATTGCAAGGGAGCAACGTGTGCAGGGTGGCGTTGTGGTCAATGCATTTGAGGGTGTATGAAACCGGTTCATCATTTGTTGAAAGGCTGATGCCGTGGTTTTTGCGCATGAACCACTTCAGGAACGCGGGGTCCAATAACTTGTTGCCTGCCACGTAAAAATTGTCTGGACTGGATAGGTCCAGCTCGTACTCTGCACCCGCATGTTGCAGCACAACCTCCAGCATGCGATGCTGAACCGGCACAAACTTTCTTTCGCAAAACCTGACACCATCTGTGTCGCGCGGAAATCCGTCGTATTTGATGACATGCATGCACTTCGGCGTGGAACTCGTGGCTGTTTGCATGGTGGGAACCTGGCACATCACAAAATCGAACTTCATGGTGTGGTTTTCAATGCGGGCAAGCTGTGCTTCAATGTCCTCGTCCTCGTCCTCGTCCTCGTCCTCGTCCTCGTCCTCGTCGCATGACCCATTATCGCCTTGCTCTTCCGGAACGTCTGTTTCTGGTGCCTTGTCGTCCTCTTGGGTCTTGCTGCATTGGGTCGTCTCGTTGACACTCACATCAACGACGTCATCGGAATCCTCATCCGCAGAATGCTCATCCAGGTGCTTGATGAGACCAAATATGGACGTGTAGCTGTGCATTTCCGCGCCATCTTTTATCAGGTGCACGTAGCAATGGGTGTCCTCCTCTTCGTCAACCTCCGACTCGTCGTAGGCAATTGCATTTGGTTTCAAATACTCAAAAAGAATAGAACCCGCGTTGCAAATGCCGGGAACAACATATCGCGTTGCAAACCGCTTGGTGCGCGTGAATGCCGACACGCAGCCCCATCCAATTTGAACGGCAATGTCCACCCAGTTTTCTGCAGTCAGGGATTTGTAAACATACAATCCAGTTCCAACTGCAAACACGGTATACAGCTGCACTGAAATGATTGCATTTAAATCCTCTTCGGTGCAACCCACCAATTTGCCAGATGAATTATAGGAACTTGCCACGCAGTTCATTTGGATTATGTGGATTATTGGTTAGATAATGACTATTGAAAAAACATTTTTATATTGTTTCAATATGATAATAATAATTATGCATGTGTTCATATGACAATTCAATCATTGAATTCAATCATTGATACACAATCACATTGCATTTTGAATGTTTTTTGCATAGGGGCGGAACTTCACCGGACTGCACTGCGGACAATGCGCATTGCTTGCCCTTGTTTTTCCCGGTTTGAATCTCGGCGGCGCATTGTATTAGTTGCTGCGTTTTTGTTTCTGCCTTGGCCTTCTTGGCTCGGGTGGATGCTGCCTTTTTGTGATGCCGCAAACAGTATGGTCTTGAATCGTGCTCATAGAATGCGACCGCTGCACAGGACCCCCCATTGTGATTGTGACAGCACTCGACTCCAGGCATGCACATGGATGCCGGCGCATTCACTCCGTTTATTCGTTTAATGACGGGATGCGGGCCGATGTACGGTAAAAGTTGATTTGACAAGGTGCGACAATAAGGGCATTTGATTTGATGCATCCCTATTTTTTCGTAATAATTGTGCATTCCAAGTCGCCCCTTTTGGCGCAGCACCTCTTGGTACAGTGGCTCATAGTTAAATTTGTGTCCGCATTCCAGCTTTATGTGAAACGCATTCAACGGCTCGTTTGTGATTAAGCACGTGTTCTCATGCTGTTCTAGCTCTGGCTCTGGCTCTGGCGCTTCCGACAATTGCTGCAGTGCCGCAAAAAAATCGACATCCAGGCCGTCTTCCACTTCGTATTTTTTCAAAGTGGGTTGTGCTTCATTGACCTGAACGGGGGGGGGGATGTGCATTGTATTTGTATTATTGAAAATAAAATGTCTTTATACTTATATATTTCATTTTTTATTTTGCACCCACCCAATACATGGCAAGTAAAGACACATGGGGTCCTGCAACATGGACGC
>Ga0315294_10002843_pt1 | contig 18844 bp, 15 predicted proteins | sample YL17G13_40_MG_FD_203626 | JGI IMG/M metagenome (GOLD analysis project Ga0315294, IMG submission 203626) | Sediment microbial communities from Yellowstone Lake, YNP, Wyoming, USA - YL17G13_40 | ecosystem: Environmental > Aquatic > Freshwater > Lake > Sediment | place: USA: Wyoming | collected...
ATTAATTCTTTCAGAACTGTGATGAAAAATACTTCTTCGCTAGCTAGAGTATTTAACGAAGAAGGAACATCCTCTTTAGATCTTGCCTCCATAAGCTCAAGAACAAAATATTATGCTGATTTTTATTCTGCTATTGGCGATACTATGTCAAGTTACAATAAGCAAATAGATATAGTTAAAAAAATGAAACAAGATACTGCAGCCCCTCTTAACATGGGAGAAGATGCAAGTGGAACTGGTAGGGGGCTTTTTGGCAGAGCATTTTTTTCTGGCATGGATTGGACAGAGGCTTACAAAAGAATTACCATGGATTCAGAAGGAGCCGATAAGTACAAAAAAGAAGTTCTTGAAGGATTTAAAAAAAAAGAAGAAACTTTATCTGCGACTAATCCAGATAATGTTAAAGACTCTCTTAGAAAATCATTTGGTGTAATTAAAGCTATGACAGAGGTTACCAAAGATACAAGCATTTTACCTTCTGCTAGTGATCTAACAGCTACCCGTGGAGCATTACTTGGATTAATTTCTGGCATGAAAACAATTGCAGAATTCTCAAACTTGTTCGATACAAGCATTGTAGATTCAACAATTAAACTTATAACCAAACTTAATAATGCAGATATTGATATGGGCACTGGAGCTAGAGGCTTTGCTAAATTAGGCCTAGCCATGACTGGCATGATTTCAACCTTGCAACTTATGGTTACAAATTCAAAACCATTTGTTGATGCTGGATCAAAAGACTTTGTTAAAATGTCAGAAGTTTTTTCTGATTTAAAAGAACCTTTAGAAAAACTTAATGATGTTTTTGGTGAGTTAAGTAAATTGACAAGCATTCAAAAAACTCCTGATTTTTGGAAAAACTTTATTGATTCATTCCCAAATACTGATTCAGCAGAATTAAGTAAAAGAATGGGATTTTTGAAAAGTTATATAGTTGAAATGAATAAACTTGTCGAACCTTCTTTTATGTCTGCAATAATGTCTTTAGGAAAAATACAAGGATTAAGTATAGATTCAAAAACTTCATCTGCAATTGAATTATTGAGTAACTTAAATAACTTTATGAATGCATTGAAAACACAAGTTGGCAATGCTACAGTACCAAATTCAGGAGAGAAAAAATTAGTTTCATTTGACATTTCTGGTATGACTAAGTTTTTAACAGAAAACGCAATACCTGTTTTAAATAGTGTAAAAGAAGTTGCAGAAAAATTAAATAATTTACCGTTAAACAAAACTCAACTTGAACAAGCTAGTGCAAAGATGAATCTTCTAGGACAACTAGGCAGTGGTTTAAAAGATTTCTCTATGAGTTTTTATACATCAGCAGAACACTTTACTCAATCAGTAGATAAAACAAGAGATGGTAAAGTATTAACAGAATTTAAAGACAATACTGCTGGAAGAAATGATTTTATTAATAAATTAGGTAAATCCATGGAAAAAGAACGGGATGCAGCAGGCGATGCAAGTGTAGAATTAGAAAAGATTATGGCAGCTAATTATAAAGATAGTAATAATAGTACCACAGCTTATCAAAAATATAAAGCTGCAGAAGCTGCTAATCAGATTCAAATTAATAAATATAATAATATAAACAAAAAAATGGGAGAAATGACTGCTGATATAAATAAAGGAGTTCTTGATAACATACCTGGTCTTCCAGCTTCTACAATAGAAGCAAATATAAAAGAAACTAATGCTGATAAACTAAAAGATATGTTTGAAAATCCAAAATTAAAAGAAGGATTTTCTATTGTTGGAAAATTGCCAAAGTTCTTCAAGGAAAATATTTTAGATCCATTTATTGCTGGTGGCGGTGCTCAGTTAAGAGCTAGTAATATTCAATTTATATCAGGTGCTTTAACTGGAATTAAAGATATTATTGCAATTATTTCTGGAGAGGCTACTGGTGGTGGTGGTTTAATGGAGCTTATTAATGTTAATCTTAAAAACTTAACAAAGAATGTAGATGGCAGCGAAGGATCATTAAAGAAAGCAACTGATGTTCTTAATGAAATAGGAAAAAATGATGCATTTTCTAGTTTCTTAAATTCATTATTGGTAAATATAATTCTACCTATGCGATTTGCAGCTAAAATTTCTGGGGGATCAAGAAATCTAGAAGAAGCAGCGAAAAGTTTTATACAAATGACTGGTCTTATTAAAAATTTACCAGACTTCTTTAAATTAATTAATACTGAACTTCCAAAGATGGGAAAAGAAAAAAGTGGCAGCAATTTAAACGCAGCAATCTCTAATATAAACAGCATAAAAGATACTTTACCAAAATTCTTAGAAGCATTAAGCTATGGAATTATATTACCAGCAGTTACAAAATTACCACCAATAGCATTCATTGCACAAGCAAGCAAAAGATTAAAACTAGCAACTGACTTAGGAGATGCATTAGCACCATTTATTAACAAATTCGCTGCGATAAACGCAATAATTGGTGGTAATTTTGAAAAAATCAATTTAGTTGATAGTCTTGGCAGCTTAATAACAAAATTAAATCCAGCAGACGAAGCATTATCAACCCTAGCCGATAAATTAATTACAGTTAAGGAATCTTTACAATCAATCGCAGATAGCATGACTACTATTATGAGTATCAATGATCAATCTGGGATTGTTAATGTTTTAAGTAGTCTTTCTTCATTACCTAATAATATAGCTGAAAAAGCAAAGAATGCAATAAATTTAACTAGTGTTGATAGTGTGAAAACTAAAGTTGAATTAAGCAATGTTCAAAATCAAAAAACACAATCAGATCCAGCAACAGAAACAACTGCAGAAAATACTGAAAAAATGAAAGAGCTACTAAGAAATATGGTTACTACCTCACAAGGAATTCTTGCTGCCTTAATGACTCCAGCTAAACCAAGCAACAATAATGTAAATACCTCAACATCAAATACTGGAGCAATTAATTTAAATAATGGAACAGGAAGCGGACAAGGAGGCGGAAATGCTTTTGCTTCTGCTGCATTCGCAACAAATAACATGAACACGCCAGCTTATTATGGATAAAATAAAAGATTATATATAAAATAAAATTTAAATAATAAATACATTATGATATTTAAAAAATGGTTAAAGGAAGAAGAAGAAAAAATATTAGAAGGTGCAACTGCTGGAAAGACTCTTCTGTATCCATGTGGATATGGTGGATTATGTCTGCTGCCACCAGCTTATTTTATTCCAGCTTCTGCTGATGCAATTTTATACATAAGCAAAGATGATCGTTTATGGAATAATATTGGCGAAAAAAATCCTTTTAAAATAAATCATTTAAAACCAAAACAACCAAATAACAACAATGAGATACATAATAAAGCAGGAGAAAAACAACCTTTTAAAATAACTCACATAAAAGGAAACGGCAAACCAACTGATAATTGGAAACACAATGCTTCTGGAGATGACGGTCTTTTTAATATAAGTCATTTAAAGCCAACTCAACCAAGAAACAATAATGAAAAACACAATAATGCTATGGATGATAAGCCTTTTAGCATAAAACATATTAAAGGTAGAAAAGATAAACCAGATAATGAAAAGCATAATGATGCTATGGATGATAAGCCTTTTAGCATAAAACATATTAAAGGTAGAAAAGATAAACCAGATAATGAAAAATTTAATAATGCAGGAAAAAAAGCTCCATTTAAATTAAGTGATTAATAATCACAAGGTTTAAAATATTCTTTATCTTCAATAAAATACATTACTTGAAACAAACTGTTGCCACCATAAGATTTATATTTTTTAATATTTTTTATTTCTTCACAATGTACTTTTCTATGGCAATTCGCACAAATAACTAAAACATTTTCGTGACAATACTCCCCGCCTTTGCAACCCTCATAAATCCTATGAACATCAAGTAAATTTAAATTACTTTCATTACAAAAAAAACAAAATTTAATATATTTCTTAAAGTTTTTCTTATTATTTATTCTCATTAATAATTATATTCATGTTTTTCACAAAAACTAACTATGTCTTCTTTTATTTTTTTGTCTTTGATATATTTTATGTTAAATTTATTAATATTTTTTGTAATATTATTATCTAACATTAAAAATTCTTTTGGTATGTCAAAATTCAAGAAATTTTCTAAATCTTTTTTAATTCCAACTTCTTCGATTTTAATTTTAATTTTATTTTTATTTTTAAGCTTTTTTTCTATTTGATCATTCCAATAAAGATAAAAACAAGCTGCTTTTTCATATGGATTTTTATATTTTTTAATATCTGGTACATGTTTATAAATAAAATTTATATATTTTCTGTTAAATTCATCAAGGCTAGAATAAGGGTCATCGTAAAAATAATGCATATTGTGACAAAATGAATTTATAACATCTATTGGATTTCTTATAACATGAACAAAAAAACAATCGTTGAAAATATTCATATCTAAGTATGGCATTGCCATATAGCTTGAATCGCCAACAATAATGTTATCTTTTAAATAATCTCCATAATTTTTTTTAGCAATTTTACTTAGATTTAATTCTTCGTTTCCATAAATTCTTTGCAATATTTGATTCCAAGAAGAACAATCAAATATAGTTTCATGGCCACAAAATATATTACAAAAAGAAAGAAGCTTTGATATATATAAAGTACCACATCTTCCAGTACCAGTAATAATAATTTTTATTTTTGTTTGAGTGAAAGACATAATATATATTATATTATATCAACGAGAGGTAAAAAATTGAAAGCAACAAACATAAATGGAACCTTGCAACCACTAGATGATTGTTATATAGCAGCAAATATATCTGGCAAAGAATACACAGTAAATATGTATATTTTGCCAGATATTTCAGATTCAAAACAAGCAAATTATTCAGATGAAACAGGAATTGGAAGATCGGCTCCTATAAAAGTTTTTTCTCATGGTGAAACTAGATCAATAAGCTGGACAGCACACTTTTTTTCTGCGACAAAAGACATTGCAACAGAAAATTTACAAAATTTAAGAATTTTAGAATCTTTAGTTTATCCAGATAACAATAGAAACTCAATTGTCAGTCCACCTCCTATTGCAAGAATAAGATGTGGAGATTTATTAAGTTCTGATGAATTATGTGTTGTTTTAAAAAGCTACACAGTCAAATTTCCAACTGATGTTGCTTGGCAAAATGTTAAAGCTACTGGAGGCATAAGTGGCTCATATATGCCTATTAAATTTGATGTTGATATGACTTTTGAAGTAGTTTATCAAACAGTAAAACTTCCTGGCACACAAAGAATTTTAAATTTTGGAGGCTAATTGGCAAATAAAATAACTTATCAATCTATTTCCGCTAAAAGATTTGTTGACTTTTCTAGCAGGTATATTAAATCAAAAGTTTTATACTATGGAGATAATAATAAAGTAACATTTGAGACTTATAAAAGAAGCGGTATTGTTTTTTCAGAAAACGATAAATTTATTCAAATTAATTCTTCTACTGAATATAGACCAGATATAGTTTCTTATGTTGCTTATGGATTGCCAGAGCTTTGGTGGTATGTAATGGAAGCAAATGGCATAAAAGACATTTATGACTTTAAATCAGGAATTACTTTAAGAATTCCTAGAAATATTTAATATGGCATGTAATTACAGTAACTTATGTGGTCCAACTTCAAGTACTACAAATAATAATGAGTATGTTAAAAATGGTGGAAGTGCTCATTCTACTTTTAACTTTGAAAAAAACAATGTATACATGCCCTATGTAGAAGTTAGAATTAATAATGATTTGTATGTAACTGGAGATGCTGGAGAAACTTGGGAAGTCGAAAAGGCATTTTGTGATACACCATATTTTATTGAAACCGAAAAAGTTGATGTAAGTACAACAAAAAGTTATATTCAAAGTTTTGAAATGACAGTAGGTAAATCATATGAGGGAAGCGTAGTTATTGTTACTTGTGATTACAGTAAGGTTGAAAAATTATTATCAATAACTCCACCAGAAACATGTGGATGGGATGAATATGAAATAGGTGAAACTGACTCAGCTGTTATTGGACATATTGATATCGGATGGCTAATAAAAAGTTGTGATGGTAGTATTAAAAAATTTACTATGAAAGAAATGAATAATCAGAATTCTAACATGTACCAAACAGAAGAAGGATATGAAAAATTATCTGGTCCGTATATTTATGGCATTTTCAAAAAAGTAGATGTTAGTTCAGAAAATGGCATTTACAAAGTTACAATGACTTTTGTAGATGGATTTGCATTTAACGAAGAAACTAAATTAGACAAAATTTGGGGTGATGAAAGAATGAAATTAAGTTTCAAAGATGCTATCATAGCAGCTTCTAAATTTAATTGTAACACAAGAAAAGACGATGGGACACAAGTAGTATCTAGAATAAGCTTTAGAATTAATTTACCTTGGACATTTGATACAAAATATGGTGGAGAAAATGGTCCAAAATCTGTTTGGAACGGATGGAGACAATCATTATTTCCATTTTTAAGAGAAATAAGCAATTATCTACTTTCAGTCTCCAATAAAGGATGGTGGTTTGCATATGATAATGGAAGTTGTGGAGCACCATCTATTTTACTTGTAGAAGATAGAAATCCAAGTCTTTGTATTAACGAAAAAGACATAGTTTTTAATGGAAAGAGTATAACTTACATTGCCAATGGTGGAGATTGTAGTCCTGTTATTAAATTTTCACCATCATTTAATTCAGTTGCAGTACAAAACAATACCAAAGGGACAGACAAACCTTCTGAAAAAATTGCTCTTGGTGCTGGCGGTCCTTCTGGTCTTGATGGAAAACCAATCGAAATACTTGATTGTTCAAAAAAATTTGATGCAAAAACTGGCGAATCCAAGATTACAGCTACTCCAAAAAATACTAATTCAGCAAATGGTCCTATGGCTACTATCAGCGGGATAATGGAAGTTTTAAATTTTAAAAGTCCAATAAATATAACAGAAGAAACTGCTAAAGCAGTTTATAATCAAGCCAAAGCAGAAGCTGGTGATGGAAATGCAATGAATTTATTTGCACCTGTAAAGGCAACATTAGAAATTCACGGTGATCCATTTTGGGCAAATAGTATAAACTTATTTAAATATTGCTTTATAAAAATTATTTTTCTTAATCCATACTGTATAGAAAATAAATCTTCTGGTCTTGGATGTGAATTTCTTCAAAAGCCAAAATGTAATTCAAAATTTTCTGGTATTTATAAAGTTGGATCAGCAAAACATTCAATAAGTTCTGGCTCTTATGTTACCACATTAGATTTATTCGCAATAACAATGAATGGTGATAATAATAATAATTTCGGTCTATAATAAAGTTAAACTTTCAAGAAAGCAGATAAAACAATGACTCTTCCAGCAGTGCAAGAATTACAAGAAGAAGTAGGACAACTTAAAAAGTTTATAACTGAGCTAAACTCAAACTTAGGAACTATAGTAAAAACCTCTTTTGCTAGAAATTTTAGTTTTATTTCACAAGATAATACTTTGACAGGAATGTATACTGCATTAGTTGTAGATACTTTTGATGTTTTTAAACAAAATAGAATTAGATATTTTAATCCAATATTAATTAATCCATTGCAATCTAGTGATCTACAGCAATCTGTAAGCATTACAAGTTTACCTTGGGCTTTTCCAATAAGCACTTTTGGTGGTTTTGATGATTCTGGATCTAATTGGATTCCACCAGCAGGTTCTACAGTATGTTTAATTTTTGAAAATGGAAATAGGAGATCAGCTTATTATATTGGAACCACATGGTCTAGAAACAGAGGAAAAGACGGTTCTAGTCTTGGAATTCCAGTTCCTGAATTTAATTTATTATATCACGGCAGAGGGGAAAACTATTTAGTTGGTGCCACAGATGGATCTCAAGTTTTTCCTCCTTGGAACACTGAAAGTTATAATGGCTATGATATTACTTCAATAAGCGATGTTGAAAATAATTTAGATTACCTTAAAAGAGCAACTTTTCCAAATATTTATGGAATGAAAACACCTGAAAAACACATGATAAAAATGGTTGATGGTGATGGAAAATGTAATAGAAAATGGAAGAGAATGGAATTAATGTCTGGTTGTGGTAATTGGATGATATTTAAAGATGATCATTTACATTATTGCGGTCAATGGTCACATCCTGATTGTGGTGCAAGAGAAGGAGATTCAAATTGCTATACGGATGTTACAGATGTTACAGATCAAACAGATGTAACAGAAGAGGCTTCCCAAACAAATAGTTTTAATGTTGGACAACCAATACCAAATGAAAATATAAATACTGCCTTGTATGATTATGAAAGAGATATAATAGAGCCTAATTTTCCAAATTCAAAAGAGACTCCTACAAAATTTCCCAAGCCAGTAGAGTGCCCAGACGGTAAGAATTATACAGGTGGAAAAAATGTTATTGGAGGAGCACCAGACACTCCCTATACTAAATCGCAAAAAGGATCAAATCCATTTTTCAAAGCAAAAAATGAATGTAGGCCTATAAGAGGACCAGAAACACCTCAAAATAATAAATGTGATTTGCCACAATCTGGAATTCAACTTCTTTCTATTTCTGGTCATACTTTTGTTATGGATGATAGTGTTGAACAACCTAGGGGAACACCAAATTGGCAAAGGTCACTTAATCCTTTTGATTTTGGTTGTAGTGATTTATATTTAGGTAGAACATATTGGAAAAGTTGCACTGGTCATATAATTTCAATGAATGATGTTGAACAACCTTCAACTGTAAGAACAGCTGAAAATGGAATTAAATTTAAAACTGCCCTTGGTAATGAAATTTCATTATGTGATGAAACAATGTCAAGTTGTCCAGGCATTGGCGGTCCAACTCGTGGCATAAGTATGAATTCTACAAGTAATCATGTGTTTAAGATGATTGACGAAGGTGTTTTTCAGCAAAGTATGCAATGTAGAAAAGATGGCAATGTTCCTGAAAGCAATGCAGATAAAGCCTATATTCAATTAAGAAGCGGTTATGGTCTTGAGCTTTATATGAGTGATAGAGATAGTCAAAAAGAAACAAAGTCTCAGTTTATTAGAATAAATGCACCACAGACAGACAATAAGGAAAGAGGGCCACACACATTAGAAATGCAAGAAACCCCAGTTGGAAGAGGGTATGTGTTTTTAAGGGCTGGAGGCAATTATCTTACATATAGTTATGATAGTCACTATGAGATCGTAGGAGATTCTAAAAATAATCCAGCAGACAAGCTAAGCATGGTTACTAAAGATAGAGTTTCAATTACTAGTAATTACGATTACAGAGTAAACGACTATTTCTTTAATGCTTCAAAGAAAAGAGCATATTTATTAGGTGGACTAGGAGATTGTCAAGATAATAACGGAGGAGATACTTATTGTATATATCCAATAATAGTTTATGATAAAAAAAATAATAAATTAAGAATAAGTGACAGAATTTTTGGGTCTTGTTCAGATAAAGCTGAAATACCTACATTAGCTAGTATAGATCCAATTTCAGAAGGCAATCAAAATGGACAATCTAATCAAAATAATCAAAATCTAGTAATTTAAAAAAAACTAAAATTACTACATAATATTATGAGTTTTATTTTAAAAGGTGCTCCTTATCCAATCAGTAAGTCTCCATTAGGATATTTATTTACACAAGAAGGAATAAATGCCTTAAAATCAGATTTGGTACAATTATTAATGACTAATCCATACGAAAGAGTCATGCTTCCATCATATGGAACTCCTTTGCGTAAGCTTTTATTTTCGCCAAATGACACAGCTGTTGTAGAACAAACAAAAAAAATGATAGCAGCTTCAATTGAAACTTGGGAACCTAGAATAGTCATATCAAGTATTGAAGTGTTTAATGGTTACGATAATACTTTAAATCCATCAAATAATAATCCAAGTGTTTTAAATGATAACGATCATGTTTTAACAATTAAAATTAAATTTTTTGATCCACAAAGAATTGATTTTGTAGAAGTTTTAACATTACAATTACCTGTAGGAGAATGATAGAAAATGCAAGAAAAATGTGATATTATTTCGCCTTATGATATAGGTTCTACGCCAAAACAAACAAACATTGTTTCTTTGAATTATACCAATCAAGACTTTTATTCGATGAAGAGTAGATTAGTAAGTTTCATTAAAGAAAAATTTGATGATGATTTTAATGATTTTGTTGAATCTAGTCTTGCAATCATGTTAATTGAAAATTTTGCTTTTTTGGCAGACACCCTTTCTTTTAAAATGGATCAAATTGCAAATGAAGTTTTTATTGATACTGTAACGGAATTAGATAATGCTTTTAGGTTGGCAAAATTAACTGGATTAAAGCCACAGCCTCCAATTGGATCTAAAGCTTTATTTTCTGCTAAAATTAATGCAGTTCAAACATTTGATATAAAAATTAACACTCCTTTTGAAATTGATATAGTTTCAAATCAGGAGCCTTTTTCTTTTGAATTATATGCAGCAGATCCTTTAAACAGACCAATATTTGGTGAGCCTATTATTATTAGGGCAGGACAATTAATTAATTCAAATATTGTTGGTGTAGCTGGCAGAACTAGAAATATCGCATTTACTTCAACAGGAGCAATTAATTTAATTCTTTCAATACCAAGTTTTTCTATTATAAGTGATTCAATAAGAGTTGTTGTAAATGGACAAGAATGGGAACAAGTAGATTATTTTACTTCTGGATTAGCTAACAAAGAATATTTAGTAGAATATAACCCAGATTATAGTGCAAGTGTTATTTTTGGTAATGGAAAAGGAGGATTAGTTCCTTCAACAGGAAGTCAAATTGAAATCTTATATAGAGTAGGTGGTGGTCCAAATGGAGATATAGTTACAAACTTTGCAAGCACAGAAACTTTAATTCCAATAGAAGGTGTTCCAGCAAGCGTAAGCGTATTTTTATCAAATTATACAAAAGGAGAATTTGGATACTCTGGAGATACTGTAGAAGAAATTCGTCAGAAGATACCTTTATATTTAAGAACTCAAAATAGAACTGTTTCTGGAGAAGATTACAAGACTTTTTCGAATCAATTTGCAACAACATATAATGGTATTATGGGTAAATCTACAGCTGCTTTAAGAAGTTATGGTTGTGCTGCTAATATCATTGATTTGTTTGTTTTAGTAAGAAGCGGTGCAAATGGCTTGGCAAAAGCAAATTCTCAATTTAAAGAAGAACTAACAAATTCTATTGATGAAATAAAAATGCTTACTGATGTTATTTGTTTAAGAGATGGAGAAATCGTTGATGTTAATATTTTAATTGATGTTGGAATGGACAAGTATTATAAAAAGTTTGAAGATGACATTAGATCAAACATTGAAAACAGCGTTGAATTATTTTTCAATTTAAACAATTGGGATTACGGTCAAAGCTTGCAGGAAACTGATGTAATTCAATCTATGTCAAATGTAAAACAAATAAAAAATATTGATGTTACATTTAATACTGTAGAAGTGTCTTCGTCAAAAATTATTACTACAAAATATTATGAAATCATTAGACCAGAAAGTATTACAATAAATTTCTTGTATAATTAATTATGGCAGAAAAATATTATTATCAAAATCCAAAAGTATCAGACACGGTAGTATTCGACTTATATACTCCCGATGCAAATTGTTGTTTTTTTGAAGATCCTTTTGAAGTTGTATCAATTAAAATAAATTTTGTTGAAAGAAACTTTGTTAATGACTCTTCTACTTATACAAATAATCAAATTACAAATAGAGATTTAGAGGTTGAATATTTAGAAGCAAAACAAAAAGTTTGTGAATTTCCTGACAATCAAGATTATGTAGCAAAATTAAAAATAATTCAAAGAAATTTACTTAAAGATACTTCAGCACAGCTTAACAAAATTGAATTTGATAATCTTTTATCTGTAGAAGTATATGGTTCAAAAAACAATCCAGTTTGGACAGCAATCAAAACTGATTCTGTGTTGGAAAAAGTTATAGATGCAGGAAGCGACATTTTATATGGTCATTTTAAATTTAAATTTAAAAAAGATGGACTTAGAGATGGGGATTATTTTATAAATTGGAAATGGCGACCAAATAGTTCTATGCAGACGCTTTCTTCTAGTATTTATTTTAGCTTAGCAGCAAATGTGGCAGAGTACATAGCCCCAAATAATCTTGAAACATCAAAAAATAAATATCCAAATTTATTAAACAAATACCTTCCAGATGTTTATAAAAACAAATTAAGTAATACTGATTTAAGTCCAGAAATACTAGAGAAATTTAATAATGCTTGTGGAGATGCATTTGCTTATTTAGAAAACTTAGCAAATAGAATACCTTTATTATTAGATCATAACTTAATCCCAGAATATTTCCTTCCTTATCTTGGAAACTTTTATAAGCTTGCATTTAAATCAAATGATCCAATTAGGTGGAGAAGACAAATAGCTAAAGCTGTGCCAAACTTTAAATTAAAAGGCACATTAAAAGGCTTAGAATCAGTTTTAGGCGATGCTGGAATAATTCTAAGAAAATATACATCTCTGTATCAGATTTATTCAAAGTATACTTGGAATGATGTTTTTTATCCTTTGGATGGTCAGGTGAAATTCACACTATCAAAAATAAGTTTACCTACAAACAATAAGAATTTTGCCGTATATTTCAAAAAAGAAAACGGTGATTTTATTGAGCAACCATTATCAAATATAATAATTAATACAGAAAACAATATTAGTACTGTTACATGGATTGGATTTGCTTTTAAAAACGGAAACACTTTAAAAATACTTTATCAATATAAAAATATTGATAATAGTATCGAACAAGTGCTAGAAGAATACTTAAGAAGCTTACCTTTAGCTGATCTGAGAAATGATTTAAATGTAGTTTATCCTCCTAAAAACTATAACGCTAGAGTTATTGAAGAAGATGATCCATTGTTCAATGAACTTATACCTACTAAAAACCCTTTTAACGAATCAGTTGTTTTTGGAAAAATTAGGACTGAGTTTCCTTATTCTGAAAATATTTATAACATGGATGAATATAATGGATCTTTGAGAGACAGTAATAATCCATGTGATATTGATAAAAACTTCTTAGATACTTGTAGCGGATTTGCTACAACACTTTATAATTTAAATTTAGAAATTGAAAATTTAAACAGCGAAAGAATTCAAGAAGTATTTAATATTTTAAAAGAATTCACGCCATTCCATAGTATTTTACACAGTTTAAATTATTCGGGGTATTTTGAAACCATAATGCTTCCTCCTGAAGAAAGCGTAGAAATGCTTGTTACCTGTAAAGCAACAGATAACCTTATTTCAGGAAATGCTCAAGTATTTTTCAACAGAAATATGTTCTTAGGTTTATTACAAAGAGCAGTAAAGAGAGATTCGTTAGCAATAATGGATGATTTAGGAGATGAAAGCGTTTCTGGGTTTAACTCAAGAATAATGTTGTTTTCTCCTTTGATTGATTTTTCGGACATTGGATTAAATATTAGAACAAATACATTGCTAGAAATACTAAGTCCTAGTTTTAACGCAGGTAAATATACAGTATTAAATCCAGAAAAAAATCTTATTCAAATTTATGAAGAAGTTTTATTTACACAGCCTATCAATCAATCTGAATTTGCTTTCAGATTAAGTAATATTAATTTTTCTGGTACAGATTTTTCAATCAAACAAGAAAGCATTTATAATTTCAAAGATTTGCTTTTGTCTAATGAAGAAAACCACAATACAATTACAACAGTTTTAGATATTCAAAAAGGAATAGCTACAAATTGTTTTAAAATTAAGTATTACACTACATTTCCAACAACATTTAACATTTACAATATTTATGATATTAATCCAGATGGATCTGTAATATTAGAATATGATAATACATTGCCTGCTCTCAGCGAAGGAATTTATATAAATGATATTAAATATGATTTAATAAATGGAAATAATCAAAAAATATATTTTTCTACTTCAGGATCTTTGAATGCTCAAAACAAGGGATTGGTTATTGCAAATGATAGTAACTTTGGAAGCACAAAAGATCGTATAAGAATTGGTAATTATTTTTATCATATTTCTGCTGATAAGCAATATGTTATTTTAAGTTATGGATGTAACGACAATGAATTTTATATTAGCAATTGGAATAATGGCGATATAGTAGGATTCAGTGGTCAGATATTAGACAGAGTAGTTCCTGAAAAGTCTGGTAATTTAGTTTATGATGGTATCATTATAGAAAAACCATCAATTATGCCTGTTTTACAAAACTCAGATATATCTGGATCTTTAGATGATAATACATTTAAAGAAAATTTTATTATTACTATTAATGATGCCCTTTATAAAATTACAGACTTTTATACACAGCTTTCAACAGATTATTTAGTACTTTCTGGGTTACCATTAAATCTTGGAACTTATATTAGTGGTGGATCATCATTAAATGTTAATTGCAAGCAGTTTAAAAAGAAAGAAAATATAATTTATACTTTATATTTAGATTTAAAAAATTCGTTTGAGCCTACTGGTGAATATGTAATAAGTTGTGATTTAAATAGAAATGGAGCTAATCAGGTGACTGCTAAAAATCAAAATGAAGAAAAAATTATTCTTTGTGATTCATCAAAATTCAGACTAGAAGAGTTAAGTAATTCTATGTTTGCCATGAATGATTCCAAGAAAAACAATGATCCAAGTGATATAATTAATCAAAAGGAAAATATATCGTTTGTTATTGAAACAAAAGATGGAAAAAACACGAAAGGTCAGGTTTGATATGTATAAATCAGCTATAAATACTATTGGTGATGTTGATATGATTATAAAATATAAGAATGGCGATATTTTTAAGAAAAATTTTAAAAATACCGTTTTGAAGACTGGGAGAGAAGCTTTAGTAAAATCTTTAACTAGAAATTTAAATAATTGCACTAATGATTCTGGTCAAGTTACTTCAAGCTTTGAATATTACATTAAATCTATGATTTTTGGTGATGGTGGAGAGTCAGGAAATGTTCCGTTGTATGTTGATGCCAATATAAATGGTCTTTATGGCATTACAAGGGCTACAAAGCCCGTAATTTCTCAAATTAATCCTTCTAATACCACTCAGGGCATCTTTACATCTGTTTTAACTTACGGAGATGCAAATGGATATGCGTTGAATGAAATGGCATTAGTAATGGGAACTGGGGATTTATACAGCATGATTACTTTTGGTGCAATTAATAAAACAGACCAAATGCAAATAACTTGGAATTGGAATTTAAATTTCATTTGATAAATAATTTACTTTGAAAATATATAAATATTATGCCAAATATAAACAATATAAATGTACCAACTTACGAAGCAATACAACCTTATCATTATATTTATGATAATTTACCTATTGCTGGTTTAATCTTACGACAAAATGTTCTTAATGATGCTGTAGATTTTAATACAAGTGTACTTGAGAATTCTATTGGATCAAGAGTTGATTTATCTGCTAGGCTTAATCAGTCTTTAGATTCTAATGGTGATTTAAAAACTAGTGCAGTTGACATAACTTTACATAATATAGGAAGCCATTCAGATGGTTTTTATGAAGGTATAAGCTATGTCAGGATGAAGATTGACGAAAGACAGAAATTAGCTCAAATTCAAGATGGTGCTAATTTTTTTGCTTTGCAAGTTAATGTTCCTTCAATAAGTAATGGTATTTATTTTGGCAGCGGAGTATTAGAATTAAATGATTCAGATTCTTTAAAATGGAGATTTTCTTCTCCAAATCAATTGACTGCTGATTTGCAATTTCCTTTAGAAAGTGCCCATCAACATTTTTATGGCGTTACACCTTCTCATTCATATTTAACACCAGATTATAAAACTTACACAACTGGGCTATCAAAACCTATTATGAACAATACCTTAAGGGTTTTTATAAATGGTGTCCAAGTTTTTTCTGATTATGAAGTATTTGTTCCAGCTGCAAATCCAAATGCAAATAATAATTGGAAGAAAAATAAATTTGAATTAGATGTAGATTTAATTACATTTAAATTATTGCATTCTTTAACAGAATATGACATAATGAAAATTGATTTTGATGTTTCTATAGCATAAAAATTAATTTTTTGAGGTCATTATGTTTGAGCCGAAAAATTTAGATGTTTCTATGGCAATTGTTGTTGCTGATGAAAATACTAATAAAATTAATGAAACATTAAGATATAATTGTAAAATATTTGATAAATATGAAAAAATTATTATTACAAACAATTTAAAATTTGATTATTTCAACGATGAAAAGTTAAATAAAATATACACTAAAAGTTTTAAAGTTTTAGAAAATTATGATATTGCCTTAAGAAACTGCAATACTGAATGGTGTTTTTTATTACATGCTGGTACATGTTTAAATTTTGATGTTATTAATATATTGTCAAAATATATTACATCAGATACGGATATATTGTTTCCAGTTAAAAACAGAATCTATGAATTTATTAAAAATCCTTTAAATGGTTTATTAATAAATAAAAAAATCTATAATAAGATAGGACTTTTTTGGAAGGACAACCCAGAAAACATAATTAAGTTATTGTGGGCGTTTGATGCTGTTAGAAAAGGATGTCTTTTTAAAGCAATAGTTGGAATTAACATGTGAAAGGTTACTTATGGAATTAATAATTAGTGCAAAAGATATATTAGAAAAAGTTGATCTAAAAGATAGGCATTCATTTTTTCAGTTAAATAATTTTATCATTGGCAAAGAACCTACTTTACAATCTAAGCTATGGCAATGTGCAAGAGAGATAAATGCCAGAGTTGAATCTTATGATTCTTTAAAAGAAGAGATTGAAAATACTTTTGAAAACTTTGAAATATTAGAAATTAAAATTTTAAAAAGTGAAAAAAAAATAGAAAAGGAATCTTGTCCTTATGAAAAAAGAATTTTAGAGATTGAACTTAAGAAGTTAGAAAGAAATATTGATAAAAAAGACAGTGTAATAAAAAAATTAAATAGAAAACTAAGCATGGTAGAAGAAGAGTTGAATTTTTTCATTAGAACATTTGCTGAAATTGAAAAAGTTGAAAAAATAAAGAAATTTGATGATGTTCATGTTCAAAATGAATATTGGTCTGCAAAACTAGGTGCAGATTTGAATTTAAGATTTCTACTTAATCTTCCTACAGATTTAGAATTATGTAAAACAATATTAGCTTTGCCAGATAGCTGCAATGTAAAAACACAGCTTTTAAATGCTTTAAAAGAAGTGCAAAATAATATTTCTAATAATAATAATAAGGAAGTAAATAAATTAGAACAACAACAGTAAATAAATAATTAAACAGGAATATTATGTATTTTGAAAAAACATCCTCATATGACAGTAATTATAAAACAGGCGACTTGTCGATTTTCCCAGCACGAATTGATGATTACACTACTTTATATGAAGCTAGAAATTTATCTGAGACAAGCCTTAAATTTGGTCTAAATTTAAATTCCAAGGTTGTTGTCCTAGAAGATGGCACTAATTTTCCACAACAAGGCATTTTAAAGATTGGAAATTTATCTAGCAAAGATGGAAACAGTGAATTGGTTTATTATTATAAAAAAGAAGGCAATGCATTTACAAATGTAATCAGAGGCTTTCAAAATTCTAAATCTACCATATGGTCTAAAGGAACATTAGTTACTTCAGGTGTATTTGCTGAACATCACAATGCATTAAAAGATTCAGTTGAAAAGCTTGAAAATAAACTTGGGGAAAATAATTTTCCTGTTGCCGAATCTTTAAATGGTTTGTTAAAAAAATTAGAAACAGATATTTTAAGCCCAAAACCAATTTTCAGAGCATATCCTTTACTTGGAAAGCCTCCCTTTACAGTTAAATTTAAAAATTTTACTATTGGAAATAACATTAAATATTTCTGGGATTTCGGAGACAATACGACATCTATTGACGCATCTCCAGAACATACTTACATTCGAGAAGGAATTTTTAGTATTCAATTAAATATTATAAATGAATTAGGAGGACAAGGAATTACGACAAAAAATAATTACATAAATTCCAATAATGAAAATGTAATACCGTTATTTTATATTTTGCCAAGGTATGGTGGAATATCAAAAAAAACAGCAACTAAAATGGGTGTAGAACCAACAAAATATACTTTTGTAGATCAAACAGATGGCAATATAGTAAGTAGGTTTTTTGTATTTGGTGATAACAATAATAAAACAACTAAAGATCCAAATACTCATGTCGTAGAACATGTTTATGCTGAGCCTGGTGAATACAAGCCATTTATTCTTGATACTTTTCAAAGTCAAAATATTAAAAAAGTTTTTTTACAAGAATCATTAATAGTAGGATAAAAATGAGTATACCAGATGCAATAAAGATACAATATCCAGAGAAAATAGACAATGATGAAAATCTTTTTCTTGTAAAAGATTCATTGAGATTGCCACTTTTAAATGATTACAAACCAAAAGATAACAATATTGTTGTTAGTGCTACTGAAAATGACATGGCTGCTTTTCCACCAAGCGGTATTATAACTTTAACAGAGCAATGCTCCGATCCAAGTGAAAGAGCAATTAGTTTTTTTTATGAATCAAAAACTGACACAACACAAACTTTCAACAATGTGAAATTATTAGATGGATTTCCAGATGTTGAAAAATTAGCTAAAGTTACCAATGTCACATTAAATGTTGTAGCCGAACATCATAATAATATCAAAGATGCAATTATACAAATTGAAAAATTTGCAGGAATTAAAGGTGATAAAGTTTTTATT